>ERZ795053.7331-NODE-7331-length-10658-cov-4.750354_pt1 | contig 10658 bp, 7 predicted proteins | sample MGYA00375137_ERZ795053 | MGnify/ENA primary metagenome ERZ795053 (study PRJEB30182, sample SAMN05720284) | activated sludge metagenome | isolation source: Anaerobic digester | place: Hong Kong | collected 2014-12-17 ... | reverse complement strand
GGCATAGCCGATCCGGTCCAGTCGATCGACCTGGTAGCCCAGGGCTTCGAAGATCCGGCGGACCACCCGATTTTTCCCGGAGTGGAGTTCCAGGATCACCTGGGATTTCTTGTCGGGCTCTGCCCAACCTACCGCATCTACATCGGCCACACCATCCTCCAACATCACGCCATCTGCAATGCGTTCGAGATCGCGTTCGCTGACCGCCCGATCGAGGTCGACCTGGTAGATCTTCTTGATCTCATTGCTGGGATGAGCCAGGCGCTGGGTGAGTTCCCCGTCATTGGTCAGGAGAAGCAGTCCGGTTGTCTGGCGGTCCAACCGACCCACCGGATACAGGCGTTCATCCCTGGCCTCATTGATCAGGTCAAGCACCGAGTCGCGGCCGCGTTCATCAGAGGTGGTGGTAATGGTATTCTTCGGCTTGTTCAGCAGGATGTACATGAAGTTCACCGACGGGGTGATCACCTTGCCATTGTATTCCACCACATCCTTCTCGTTGACCAGGATGCCGGGTTCGAGGACGACTTCGTTGTTCACCTTGACTTTTCCTTCCTTGACCAGGACGGCGGCAGCCCGGCGGGCACAAACCCCGCAAGCGGCCACGAACTTGTTCAGCCGCATGGGCCAGGTCACGGCTGCCTCTGCCTTGGGCAGTTTGAAGGAGTCCTTTTTTCCGCGATTCACCACGGGATTGCGACCAACCTTTTTAAACTCCTGGCGGATTGGCTTTTCCTCTTCTCTGAACCGACCAAAGCGCTGATCGCTTTGCTCTTCACGCGGAGGTCTGTCCTGGAAGGGCCGGTCGTCGCGCCTGCGATCATCACGTGCGGGTCTGTCCTGGAAGGGGCGGTCGTCGCGTCTGCGATCATCCCTCCGATCCCTGTCGAAGGGAGGCCGGTCGTCACGTCTGCGGTCGTCTCGTGGAGGTCTGTCCTGGAAGGGTCGATCATCACGTCTGCGGTCGTCGCGCCGATCCCTGTCGAATGGAGGCCGGTCGTCGCGCCTGCGATCATCACGTGGAGGTCTGTCCTGGAAGGGTCGATCATCGCGTCTGCGGTCGTCGCGCCGGTCCCTGTCAAAAGGAGGCCTGTCATCGCGTCTGCGATCATCCCGTGGAGGTCTGTCCTGGAAGGGTCGATCATCGCGTCTGCGATCATCCCGCGGTGGTCTGTCCTGGAAGGGCCGATCATCTCGCCTACGATCGTCACGTGGAGGTCTGTCCTGGAAGGGTCGATCATCACGTCTGCGATCGTCACGTGGGGGTCTGTCCTGGAAGGGTCGGTCGTCGCGTCTGCGGTCATCACGTGCAGGTCTGTCCTGGAAGGGGCGATCGCCACGACCCCGGGGGGCGGGTTTGCGCTCCGGACGGGAGGAGGATCGCCGGTCCTCCTGTTGATGGCCACCTCGGCTCCGGGGAGGTCCATCGTATTTGATGGTGGGCAGATCGGGCTCTCCGGTAAAGGAGCGGCCGGAAGGGGCATCCTTATGGGAAGGGGTCTTGGGTGTTGGGCGTTGGGTATTGGGTCCTTCCGAATGAGGAGTGTCTTTTTTCGGAGATGACGTACCTGATTTTGCCGGTTCTGTCTTCTGTTCAGTGGCGACCTTTGGTTTTGCAGCTGCCTTCGGGGCTGTTTTGGTTTCCGCCTTGGCGGTAGTCGCGTTTTTTGCGGGTGCTTTGGCTTTGGCCGGAGCGGTTGTTTTTGCTTCCGCTTTCGCAGGGGCCTCCTTCTTGGTCGCGGCCTTGGTCGTCAACTTCTTTTCTGCGGCAGAGGCTGCCTTCGCTTTGGCTGGGGTTTCCTTTTTCGTTGCCGCAGCATCCTTAGGCTTGGCAGCTGCCTTGGTCACCTTGGCAGCAGGGGCTGCTTTGGCTGGCGATTCTTTTTTGGTCGTGGTGGCTGCTTTTGGCTTCGCTGCTGCTGCAGGCTTGGCAGTGGCCTTGGTCACCTTGGCCGCAGGAGCAGCTTTTGCGTTGGCGGGTGCCTTGACAGCCGCCTCCTTCTTCGGTGCCGCTGCTTTCTTCGGTGCCGTTTCCTTCTTCGCAGCTGCGGTGGTCTTTTTCGGGGCGGTTTCCTTGGCCGGTGTTTTGGCGGCCTTGGCAGGAGCGGCCTTCCTGGCAGCGGGCTCCTTCTTCACCGGATCAGTGGCCTTCTTTGCTGCCGCAGCTTTGGGTTTGACCTCGCTGGCCTTTGCAGGCTTTTTGGGTGTTGTGGTGGCTTTTTTCGGGGTGGTCTTTTTTGGCGTATCCATATGGGGGCGGGTCAAGACGGCAAAGATAGGCCTATGAATCGAGGATGCTGATAAAATCCTGAAGATTCACCGGTTACCGCTCGTTTGATCTCAGGAATTTTGCCTCAATGACCTGAGGAGAAGCCTGCCTTCAGGCTTCGTCTCCAGGACAGCCATCCATTGATGCACAGGATGAGGTAGACCGTGTACAGTCCGGACGTGAGATACAGTCCCTTCAGGACATAGATTGGGATGGCCACCAGGTCGACCGCGATCCAAATGAGCCAGTTGTCGATCTTCTTGCGAGTGAGGAGAAACTGGGCGATCAGGCTGGCGACGGTGGTGAAGGCATCGAAATAGGCGAAGTCGGCATCCGTCCGGGTATCCATGATGTAGCCCCAGACCAGGCTGAACAGGATGATCGCCCCCAGGACACTGGACAGGGATCCCCTGGATAAGCGGGTGACCGGGAGGTTTCTACGGGTATGGTCCGGTTGAAGCCAGTGATACCAGCCGTAGCTGTTCAGTCCGATATAGAACACATGCAGGATGGCATCCGAATACAGGCGGGACACGAAAAAGATGTACACGTAGATCGCTACGGAGATGATGCCGAACGGCCACGCGATCACCTTTTCCCGGGTGAGCAACCAGACGTGGATCAATCCGGTGAGGGTGGCGATCAGTTCGAGAGGATGCAAGGTTCGAAAGTAAGGTATCTCTATCAACCCAACTCAATGGCTAGCTAACAGATCCGACCCATATCGGTCCAGTAAGTTTTACTCAAGGCGGGTCTGCATTATTCCACTCAATGGCTCGAATAGGGAAATTTTAGCTGAAGTATTTCACCCCCGGTCCGACTCAATCGCCGTCGTGGCTCGGTACTTTTGAGGCACCAAAAGTACCCAAAAGTGCCTGTCGCCAAAATGGGCCTTCATTTCATGAATGAGAGCAATGGAAACTCGTCTTGTGATTGGCTAACGTAAGCATCATGACCCGGCCGCTCCGGTTTTGCCGTTGGAGATTAAAAATTAGTTTATCCGCTTACTCATCTTCGCTCCTGTCAAGCCACTTTTTCATATCGGCAAAACAATGCGGCAATCTTCGGTTTAGGCTTGTCAGGAAGTTAAACGGTATTCTACCCCAGTACGTACGGGTCATGATGTGCTTGGGAGGCCCTCGTTTGGCGACAACTAACTTCTTAATACTGGAGGATTTGCTCTTTATAAGCGCCATGGACGTAATTTCATGCATCATGGAAATATAATTGCTGGAACAGAACTGGTGGGGCGTGAAATTGAAAATTCAATTCATCGTTGATCGGCCACACACGAATTTGTTCCATCCCGCCGTTGATGTGCCGAATGCCATTGTTGAGTTGGCGGCTCCTAAACAGAAAAACGATTGAACATGCGTACCCTCTTTTTCCTCCTGTCCTTCCTGATGAGCGGTCTGTTGATCGCCAATGATCCTGTCACGGTTTCTTCTGTCATTCGCGATGTGAAGGTCTACCGCTCCGGAGCGACCGTTACCCGCACCGCCAGGGTCACCGTGCCTGCCGGGCCCGTGGAATTGCAGTTTCCTGCTCTTTCCCCCTTCATTGATGACAACAGCCTGCAGGCCCGGATCAGCAAGGGATTTACCATCCTGAGTGTGACCTCCACCCGGGAGTTCCTGGCCGAGGTGCCCATGCCCGAGGCGTACAACAAGCTCCAGGCCCAGATCGACAAACTGGAAGCAGAGCAGAAAACCAACCAGGCCGGCCTGGAGGTACTGAATGAGGAGGAGTCGCTGTTATTGACGAACAAGAAGGTCGGTGGCGATCAGTCTGGCCTGGATGTGGCGGCATTGCAGAAGATGGCGGAGTATTTCCGCGTTCGGCTGACCTCGATCAAAACCGAGAAGATCACCCTGACGGATCGACTGACCGAATCGAAGAAGGAGATCGACAAATTGAAGAAACAGCAGGCGGAATTGCGCCAGCGCCTCCGTCCGGACAATGCCCGGACCATCGTAGTCCGACTGACCTCTTCCTCGGGCGGACAGGCCGATCTGGAACTGACCTATCTGACCACCAATGCCAACTGGCTGAGCACCTTTGATATCCGAGTGGACGAGATCAACAAGCCATTGGATATCGATTACAAGGGCGAGGTGTACAACCGCACCGGAGAAGACTGGACGGGGGTTGACCTGACCCTATCTACTGGAGATCCTTCACGAAATAATACCCTTCCTGTGCTCTATCCATGGTGGGTGAATTTTCAACAGCCAATGTTAGCAAGTCAAGCAGCAGGACTTCAAATGGACGCTGCAAATGTTCGTGGATCCAGAGAGAAAGCCACCAATTACTATCTTGATGGTGTGCGCATTACGGGAGATGGCATCGCTCTTGGCGAGAGTTCTGAAAACCTCACCACCACCGAATTTGCACTTACAGAGAAGTTTGATATCCCTGCCGATGGTAAACCATACACCGTCCTGCTGGAAAAAAAAACCACGGAGGCCGACTATCAGTACATCGTCGCACCCAAACGCAATGCACTGGCTTTCCTGACGGCGACCGTCCAGGATTTTGAGGAACTCAACCTCTCCAGCGGCAAGGCCAACATCTACTATGGCCAGACCTATATCGGAGAGACCTATCTGAATACCCGACAGGCGGGCGATAGCCTCCAGGTGTCGCTGGGTGCCGATATCGGCATCGCCATCCAACGCGACAAGGTGAAGGACAAGAGCGCCAAGAATTTCTTTGGCAACAAGGTCGAGGAGACCTTCACCTGGGTGATCAAGGTGAAGAACAACAAGTCAGGCACCGTGAACATCCGCCTTCAGGACCAGATCCCGGTCAGCCAGGACAAGGAGATCGAGGTGAAAAGCGAGATCGGCAATGGTGGCAAACTGGACGCGGAATCCGGCATCATCACCTGGCATCTCGACCTGTCGCCCGGCCAGAACCAGGAGTTGCGGTTCACCTACCAGGTGAAGTATCCGAAGGGACGGGAGATCGGGTTGTAAGGCGGAAGTGGGAAATCGGAAGTCGGAAGGAATGATCCATGGAGGAGGTATTCCGGGATCCTGGTTGTCTTCGGGATTGGCAGAGTGGTAAAGCTCAGCTGTTCAACGTTAAACGTGCCCCGATGACGGGGCACTGTTCAATGTTCAAGGTGAAATCCGTTGACCATTGAACAGGCCTTCCGGCCTCCCCCGACTGCTCGGGGCAAGGCAGCGCCTTGAACATTGAACCCAGACAGAATCGTCAGGACTCAATGTTCAATATGAACCACATTAAACATTGAACTGGCTGGACGTCAGTCCATGCCTTGAACGTTGAACGGCCATATGTTTTGGACAACCCTGTAGATTTATATCGAGCTTATATCTTGTACTGAAGTTCTCCCGTCATGTCCAAACACATTCACAAAGCGGCCTTTCACCCTTTTCCCGAACTGGAAACCGAACGATTGTGGCTCACGCAAATGGATCTGCGGTTCGTGGAGGAGAAGTTCATCCAACGGACCAACAAGGAGGTCATGAAGTATATCGATCGACCCATGCCGGCGGGGATGGATGAGGTTCGCGAGAAGATCGAAGCGGGCATCGCCAGCATGGATGCCTGTCAGGCCCTGCATTGGGCCATCATTCGAAAGGAGGACCAGGTCTTCCTGGGGGATATCGGCTACTGGCGAATCGACGAAGAAAACGCCTTTGGTGAGATCGGCTATTCGCTGGATCCCCGGTATTGGCGAAACGGATACATGAGCGAAGCCTTTACAGTGGTACTGCCTTACGCCTTCCGGAACATGGGCCTGCATCGGGTCGAGGCCAATGTCAATGTGGACAATGTGGCGTCCGCCACCTTATTGGTCCGTGCCGGCTTTCAGAAGGAGGCCCATTTCCGGGAGAACTACTATTACAACGGACAATTCCTGGACAGCCATATTTATGGGCTATTGGAGAAGGATTTACGCTGAACTGAATACCTGGGAAGGTTAGAAGGGGGAAGGACCCAGACAAGCCAGATGGAGGGATGAGGGATGAGGGATCAGGAATGAAGTAAGAGTTTCACCATGAATCCAATCGTTCAACCTATAATTAGGAAGTTGAACATGGCTAGAAAGCAGGAGAGGCAGGTAAATTTTGATGTGACGAAGGGACACGAGAAAATGCAAAATTGCTAACCTCTGGGCATGAAGACTATTGACAGGCACTCGCTAAATTTCAATGGTATCATCCATCCAAACAACGAATACGTTTGATTGGCTGTTCTATAAAAGTTATGAATAGACGCCCCTTCATCCAATCCATTCTCACAACCATGGCGACCTTACCGCTGACCCGTTTCCAGCGCCTGACGGAGCACTTCCAGCAGGACGACCACCTTATGCCGGTCATCTTCATCGGGCATGGTTCACCGATGAACGGGATCGAGATCAATGATTTTTCAACAAGCTGGGCTGCGCTGGGCAAGACGATTCCCCAGCCCAAAGCCGTGCTGTGTGTTTCCGCCCATTGGCTGACCAAGGGGACGGCCGTCACGGCCATGGAGACCCCGCGGACCATTCATGATTTTGGCGGGTTTCCCAAGGCCCTGTTCGATGTCCAGTATCCGGTACCCGGCGATCCCGAACTCGCCCGTGAGACCATCCAGACCATCCGCAAGACGTCAGTTGCCGAGGACCATGATTGGGGATTGGACCACGGCACCTGGACGGTGGTGCGGCATATGTATCCGGACGCGGACATCCCGGTTCTCCAGCTGAGTATCGACTATCATCAGCCCCCGGAATGGCATTATCAACTCGGGCAGGAACTGGCCGCATTACGTCGAAAAGGCGTCTTGATCATTGGCAGTGGGAATATGGTGCACAATCTGGGCATGGTGGCCTGGGACAAGCTGAACGAACCTGCATTTGGCTTTGACTGGGCCCTCGAGATGGACACCATCTTCAAGGACCGGATCTCCAGCGCGGATCATCAGGCATTGATCCACTACCGGGATCTGAACAAGGCAGCCACCCTGGCCATTCCCACCCCCGATCATTATTACCCCTTGCTGTACACCCTGGGGGCGACCATGTCTGCTGAAAAACCCCGTTTTTTCAACGATCGGGCCGTTGGGGGTTCATTGACGATGACGTCGGTGCAGTTTGGGTGAACTGGGTGCGCGCAAAGGCCCAGACGCTGCGGTCTGGATCCGGACATCCGCCAGGTGGCGGATCGTCCGGGTGCAAAATCGCAAAGGAATGTCTTCCATAGGATGAGACTATTTCATCAAGGTCAACCATTTTACTTCCGGCTGATGATTTGAGAGCTCGCAGAGAAATTCTGGATCTCTTCGTGGCCTCACTCCACTTCAGCATAGGTTCCAGATCTGAGGTAGAATTTCCATTCCACCGCTACATTGCCCTGAGTGACTTAGTGGCGATCCAGTCCAGAATTCCTCAGCGCCTTATTGATTTTCCGCGGCCCTTGCGCCTCCGAGTACTTGGGGCGTGCAATAGTTCGCGCAAAGGCGCCAAATCGCAAAGGAATGTCTTCCATGGGATGAGACCATTTGATCGGGGTCAACCATTTTACTTCTGGCTGATGATTTGAGAGCTCGCAGAGAAATTCTGGATTTCTTAGTGGCCTCTCTCTATATCAGGACGCACTCATACTCTCTGATATGCTTAGTCATCCACCACTGTAGTGCTCTGAGTGTCTTAGTGGTGATGTGAACTCTGTGCTCCCGGAGGTGAATTATTCCGATTCTCTCCTCATTTTGCAGGCTGAATCATTCTCCATGTCCTCATCGGTCATCATCATCGGCGGCGGTGTCGTCGGCCAAAGTTGCGCCTGGTTCCTGCAGCGGTCCGGTCATGAGGTGACCCTGATCGATCAGGGGGATCTGCAAGGCAGCTGCTCGACGGGCAATGCGGGATATATCTGCCCCAGTCATGTGGTGCCGCTGGCCGCGCCGGGCATGGTGGCCAAGGGGATGAGCATGATGCTGGACCCGAAGGCTCCCTTCTACATCCAGCCCCGGTTGGATCGCGACCTCTGGCGATGGGTGTGGCTGTTCATGCGCCATGCCAACCACCGGCACCTGATGCGATCGCGATCGTCCCTGGCGGGGATGAGCGTAGAATCCCAGAATGCCCTGGAGCACATTCTCGCTGATACCGGGATCGACGCTTCCTATGCCCGAAAGGGCCTGCTCATGGCCTGCCGATCAGAGAAGCACCTTGCCCGGGAGCGGGAGGAATCAGAACATGCCCGTGCTGTCGGTCTGGACGTACAGGTCCTTTCTGCGGCTGAAGTCCGGGAGATGGATCCGGACCTGGACCTGGATGTGGTCGGCGGGGTGTGGTATCCCGGTGATACCCACTTGCATCCGGGCCGATACCTGACAGGCTTGCGATCAAAGCTGGTGCAGGCGGGTGTAAAGATGATGCCGATGACGCGAGTCCTTTCCTGGGGGAAGCACAATGGACGGATCGTATCCCTGCAGACAGACCAGGGCGAGTTGGCCGTTGACCAGGTCGTGCTGAGTACCGGCGCCTGGTCAGGTGACCTGGCCCGATCCCTGGGGTTGCGCCTGCCGGTTCAAGGGGCCAAGGGGTACAGTTTTACCCTCGATCGACCGCCGGTCATGCCCCGGCAACCCTTCATCCTGGCCGACTACAAGGTGGCGGTGACACCCATGGGGGATCAGTTGCGATTTGCCGGCACGCTGGAACTGGCCGGGACAGATCTGTCCGTAAATCCGGTGCGGGTGGCACGGATCCTGGAGGTGGTGCGGGAATGCCTGCCGGCGTTCCGGGATCATGATTTCTCGGGGATTCAGCCCTGGTCGGGCTTGCGGCCCTGCTCGCCGGATGGATTGCCATATGTCGGGAAGTGGCCGGGCTTGGAGAACCTGACCCTGGCCACCGGGCATGCCATGCTGGGGATGACCCTGGGAGCCGGAACGGGCCAGACCGTTGCCCGGATGATCAGCGGTGAAGCGGTATCCTCTGCCTGGAACGTTTGCCGGCCGGACCGGTTTGCCTGAACCTGGAGCGATCAGATGGATTCGTCGACCAGCTTGAACCCGACCCCGTGGATGTTCTCGATGGCCAGGGTGGGGTCATCCTTTAAATATTTCCGCAGCCGGGAGATGAATACGTCGAGGCTGCGACCCAGGAAGTAATCGTCTTCCCCCCAGATTTCCTTGAGGATGTCACCCCGTTTCAGCACGTTGTTCTTGTGGATGGCCAGGTACCGAAGCAGGTCGGCCTCCCGCTGGGTCATGGGGCTTTTCTCTTCGCCGTTCTGCAGGAGCAGGTTGCGATAGTCCAGGACCAGCTTGCCGATGGCGTAGACATCCTCGATCTCCTTGGGCTTGAAGAGCTTCTTCCGCTTGAGGAAGACCTCGACCCGCAGGATGAGCTCTTCGATGCTATAGGGCTTGGTGATATAATCATCGCCACCCAGCTTGAGCCCATGGATGCGGTCCTCCTTGAGCGACTTGGCGGTCAGGAAGAGGATGGGCACCTCCGAATCCACCTTCCGGACCTCCTCGGCAATGGTAAAGCCATCCACACCCGGCAGCATGACGTCCAGGATCATCAGATCGAAGGCTTTGTGGGTGGCATCCTTCAGGGCTTTCTTTCCATCGGCATGATGGGTGACGGCATATCCCTGCAACTCGAGATTGTCCTTGGTGACAAAGCTGAGGCTTTCATCATCTTCCACATACAGGATCTGCGGCACATCCGGATTCATATGACGGGAATTTGAATGGTGATCTGGGTAAATTTTCCTTCTTCACTGTGCAGGCGGATGTCCCATCCATGGGCCTGACAGATACTCTTGACATAATACAGCCCCAGGCCGAAGCCTTCGCCCTCGTGCACATTGCCGGTCGACACCCGGTAAAACTTGCCGAACACCCGGGCCTGGTCATCTTTCGGAATTCCGATCCCCTCATCCCGGATGATCAACTGGATCGCTCCGGTGACATTGCGGGTGGACAGCTTGATCTCCGGCACCTCCTTGCTGTACTTGATGGCATTGTCCAGGAGGTTGTTGATGACGTTCTGCAGGTGGAGGGGGTCGGCCGTGATCCGGGAATGCTGGGCCTGGAAGGAGGAGGTCAGCGTGCCGCCCAGTTCCTGCACCTTGACCTGGACACCGGGTACGACGGCTTCGAGGATCTCGTGGATATCCAGGGGTTCGGGCTTGATCTTGAACGACCCTTTTTCGATGCGCGCCAGTTGCAGGACCTTCTCCACCTGGTCATTCAGACGCTGATTCTGTTCACCAATGATCCGGGCATAGCGGCTCAGCCGGGTATCTCCACTGATGGCCGGGTCCTTCAGCAGCACTTCCGAGCTGATGCGAATGGTAGAGATCGGTGTCTTGAACTCGTGGGTCATGTTGTTGATAAAATCCTTCTGGAGCTC
>ERZ795053.7326-NODE-7326-length-10664-cov-4.552078_pt1 | contig 10664 bp, 6 predicted proteins | sample MGYA00375137_ERZ795053 | MGnify/ENA primary metagenome ERZ795053 (study PRJEB30182, sample SAMN05720284) | activated sludge metagenome | isolation source: Anaerobic digester | place: Hong Kong | collected 2014-12-17 ... | reverse complement strand
ATCGGGGGTGGCCGTTGGCGTAGGGGTGTTGGTAGGCTGGGCAGTTGGCGTGTGAGTTGGCTGGGGGGTTGGAGAATTCGTGGGTTCTGGGGTAGGAGAGTTGGTAGGTTGAGGCGTTGGGGTGTTGGCCGGCGAAGGCGTGAAGGTGGCAGTCGGCCCGGCGGTGATTGATTGGGCATTGCACGCACAAAGAAATAAACATAGGAGCCAAGCTGCAAATTTGCTCAACCGTGTTTTCTGGCCATCCATAAATCCTCCATAATTCATACTCCTTGTATAAAACAAAAACCTGGAGCGTCGAAGTTTACTTTGACTTGATCGTGAATGACAAAGCAAGCTTTGTCGCTCCAGTAAATTTTTATTGTCGTTGCTGTTATGGCCCTTCCGTCACACTCTCTTATCAACCGACCCTCTTTTTTTACCACAGAGAACCTCCCGGTTACAAACCGACCCCTCTTTTTTATCACAAAAGACCCCTCGGTTACAAACCGACCTCCTATTTTTATCACAAAAGGCCCATCAGTTTAAAACCACCCTATATGTTCATCAAAAACGTTGTATCAACAGAATTTATGGATGGAGCCTTTCTAATTGAGGTTACTCCCAATTTTGTTTGCCACATGCCGGACGTTGGACTATACTAAGCAGGGTAACTATAGAACTGCCGTAACCGAGTCTCTTACAGTGGTAACAAGGGGGTGAGACCAGTCGGGTTGATAAAGTTAAAGTAAAGATTTATCTGCCGGCTGGTTTCACTCTCTTTTTTTGGGTTTCAAACTCAAAATGTATAGGTTAATACTAAATATAGAAAGAGGAGGCATTCCATGAGTATTATTGAAGAAATCATCGGGCGAGAGATCCTCGACTCACGAGGCAACCCCACGGTTGAAGCGGAAGTTATTCTGGAAGACGGGGCAATTGGTCGAGCCGCCGTTCCTTCCGGGGCGTCAACGGGGATTCACGAAGCATTGGAACTGCGCGACGGCGACAGCGGTCGCTATCTGGGCAAAGGCGTTGAGCAAGCTGTTGAAAATATCAACGAAACCATTGCGCCGGCTCTGATTACGATGAGCGCCCTGACTCAAGAAGAGATCGACAGCTATATGCTCGATCTGGACGGTACGGAGAATAAAAGCAAGTTGGGGGCCAATGCTATTTTGGCCGTGAGTCTGGCTGTGGCCAAGGCCGGCGCGGCCAGCACCGGCCAACCGCTCTATCGCTATCTGGGTGGGGTTAGCGCCAAAACGCTGCCCGTGCCGATGATGAACATTCTTAACGGCGGGGCGCATACCGGCTGGCAAACCACCGATTTTCAGGAATTTATGGTTATGCCGGTGGGGGCCGAAAGCTTCCGCGAAGGGCTACGCTGGGGCGCTGAAATTTATCACGCCCTCAAGAAAGTGCTAAAATCCAAAGGCTACAACACCAACACCGGCGACGAGGGTGGCTTTGCTCCAGCGCTCAAGCAAGGCAACAACGAAGCGCTGGATGTGATTATGCAGGCCATCAACGATGCCGGCTTCACCCCCGGCGATCAAATCAAAATCGCGCTTGACCCGGCCACGTCCGAACTCTATGAAGACGGCGCGTACACCCTGCGCATCGAAGGCAAGAAACTGTCAAGCGAAGATATGGTTAAGCTGTGGGCTAACTGGGTGGATAACTATCCTATTATCTCCATTGAAGACGGTTTGGCGGAAGATGACTGGGACGGCTGGGTAGCTCTGACAGAGACCCTCGGCGACAAGGTGCAATTGGTGGGTGATGACCTACTGGTGACTAACGTCAAGCGGTTGGAAAAAGCCATTGGCCTGGGCGCGTGCAACAGCATTTTGATCAAGCTCAACCAAATCGGCTCTCTAAGCGAAACTATCGCCGCCATCGAGATGGCGAAACGCGCCGGTATGACGGCGGTTATCTCCCACCGCTCCGGCGAAACCGAAGATACCACCATCGCCGATCTGGCGGTGGCGATGAACGCCGGCCAGATTAAAACCGGCGCGCCCGCCCGCTCCGACCGCGTGGCCAAGTACAACCAACTGCTGCGCATCGAAGAGGAATTGGACGTCGCTGCGGTTTACCCTGGTAACAGCGCTTTCTACAACGTTAGTTAGTTTGTTTGTTTGTTTGTTTGTTTGTTTGTTTGTGAAACCTCATAGGTTTTAGAAACCTATGAGGTTTGTCTTATGAGATTTGTCCTATAAAAAAGGCTTCGAGAGTAACTCTCGAAGCCTTTTTTACGCCTCGTTGACGCGTTCTGGTTGATCGAGTATACTGGAATTCAGGCATCAGTTTAAGATCATCCTCACCATCTCAACTTTGTAACCGAGGTAACAAAAATATATGAACACCTCTACGGATGAACGGTACGTTTTAGAAAAGAAGTTAGGCGAAGGCGGCATGGGTGAAGTTTGGCTAGCCAAAGATACCCTGCTCAACCGTCCTGTTGCCGTAAAATTTCTTCAAGTCACTGAAAACGCCGTCTTCAAAGATCTATTTCTATCCGAAGCTCGTACCTTAGCCAGTTTGCAGCATCCAAACATTACCCTAATTTATGACGCCGTCTTTGAAGAGGACGGTAACCGCTTCTACATTATGATGGAATATGTGGAGGGTCAATCGCTAGGTGACTTGATTGCGGCAACGGACGGGCCGCTGCCGCAGGAAATGGTTGTCAATGTGACTCTCGGCATTTTGGAGGCGCTGCAATACGCCCACAAGCGCGGCATCGTTCATCGCGATATTAAACCGGATAACGTCATCATTCAAAACAACCAGGTCAAACTGACTGATTTTGGCCTGGCAGCGCTGGTTTCGCTACTGGCCGAACAGCAGGAAGATTATGTTTTTGGCACGCCGGCCTACATGCCGCCAGAGCAAATTGCCGGCGAAGGGATCGATGGTCGCACCGACCTTTATGCACTGGGAGTGACCTTGTTCGAGATGGTTACGGGGGGGCGTTTGCCTTTTGAACGCAGCAATCGACACGATCTGATGCTGGCGCATATCGAACAAGAGCCGCCTTCAGTGCGGAAATTTGAGCCGTCAACGCCGCTGATGCTAGAACGCATCATCGCCAAATTGTTGGCTAAACATCCCGATGATCGATATCCTTCAGCCGGAGTGGTGTTGGATCTATTTAAGTCGATCCAGGCTCGGCAAAAATTCACCCAACGCTCGATGCAATTGCTCGATCCGGAAGCTAAACCGCTGCTAGGTCGTGACGATGAACTGGCCGTCATCGAGGCAGTTTGGCAAAAAACGCGACAAACCAACCGGCCCCAACTGCTGGTTGTTCAGGGAGAAACGGGGGTCGGTAAAAGCCGGCTCATCGCCGAATTTTTGGGTAATCAGATTATAGACCGGGGGCTGGTGGCGGTAGCCGGCCAGTGCGATGAACTAGGCGACCCTTATGCTCCCTTTGGTCAGATTTTGGCCACCATTTTTGATGAGGGGCTGGTCAGTCCCTCATCGATTGAAAGTAAGCTAGAAACAGTAACTGACCAAATCCCCAGTCTGGCGCCCTTGCTCAATATCGAACCCGCGCCCCCGCCCACCGATAAGCCGGAAGCTATGCGCGGCGGGTTGTGGAAAACGCTCAGCGACCGGGTCCCTAGCGAAGAACTCAAGCTCCAGGCAAAATCTCAATGGCAATTTTTTGATACGATAGCCGACATTTTTGTGGAACTTGGCCCCACCACCCTATTTCTGGATAACGCCGAGCTTCTGGATGAATCGAGCGCGGCGCTGCTGCGTTATTTGGTCCGGCAGGCTAGCTGCCCGCTGTTAATCATCGCCGAATATACTGACAGCCCCCTATCTAACGCCTGGCTCGACAGTCTGGCAGATAATGAGAAAATAATCATCGCCCTCAAGCCGCTACCGGGAACCTTAATTCAAGATTATCTGACCGGCTATCTGGGCCAGCCCGTTTCCAAAGCCATCGCTAACATTGTAGAGAAACGCGCCAGGGGATTGCCATTTTATATTGAAGAGACCACCCGCCAACTCATCGACTCCGGTGATTTTTATCTCAGCGAGGAAGGCGATTGGCGCTATAAGCCGCCGGACGATAGCCGTTCCTTTTCGCAAGAGTTGGTGTCACCTTTTTTAATCAACGCCTTAACCCGCCGTTTGGAGAAAATTTCAGACGAGAGCCGGCAGTTGCTGGCTCTGGCTGCCTTGCTAGAACCGGAGCCGGAGTTCAATTTTGATATTTGGCTTGAACTGTTGGGGGGACCGGCGGAAACTGCACCGGCCCAGGCCGCGCTAGATGAAGCGCTCCAACGGCGTCTGCTGCGAGATTTAGGTGATAACCAATACGCCTTTCGACCCGCCGATGTAGCCGTGGCTCTGGCCCAAACCATCCCTGAGGCCGAACGGCGCAAACTACATCGTCAAATTGCCCAAATCTTGATCGACAAACAGCACGAGCCCATTTTAATTGGCTATCACTTGGAACAAGGCGGACAAGCCACCGAATCGGCCCATTACTTAGAGGCCGCCGGGGCCAAAGCCGCTGCCGCTAACGCCATTAATCAGGCCATCGATTGCTATCGCCGAGCGGTTGAGCTGGTTGAGACGTGGCCGGGCTATATGGCGCTGGGCAACCTTTATCGGCAGCAAGGCCATTGGGCTGAGTCGCTCAATGCCTCGCAGCGAGCGTTAGAATTGGCGCGGGCCGCCAAAGATATCGAGCGAGAGGCGCAAAGCCTCAACGATATGGTCTTTTCTTCATGGCTATCAGACCAATACCAACCGGCGGCGGAATTGGCCTCGGCGGTATTAAAACTGAGCGGCGTTTCACCGACAGAGCGGGGCGCGGCGCAGTCGCACCTGGGTATGATCTCCTGGCTGCTGGGCCATCTGCCCGAAGCGGAAACTTGGAGCCGTAAAGCCGTCGAACTGTTGGCCACCAATGATGATGATACTCGACTGGCGGAAGCTTACAATCATCTGGGATTGGTTCTCTATGTCAAAGGTCAGTTTGCCGAGGCGACGCGGGTGACGGAGCAGTCGCTGGCGATTCGGCGCAAATTGGGCAGCCATTGGGGCGAAGGCCACAGCCTGGTCACCTTAGCCCAAATCGCGGTGGATCAAGGTGATTTTGAGGCGGCTGCCGCCGCCTTGACCAAAGCGCAGGTGTTGTTCGAGACGATCAACAGCGGCGACGGTTTAATGGTTGTCTATGCTGAGCAGGGCCGGACTTTGCTACGGCAAAACCAAGCCGCGGCTGCCCTGCCCTTGCTGGAAAAAGCGCTCAACCTGGCTCAAGCAATCGGCCGGCAAATCGCCTCCGGCCGGGGCGATATGCACCTGTTAATTGCGGAAGCTCACCTGGCTCTGGACAGAATTGAGCCGGCCGAACAGTCTGCCGAAACTGGCCTGAATCTGGTCACAGCGGTTCGAGCTCGCATTCAAGTGGCTTGGGGATGGGCCGTCTTGGCTCAAATTTATGCCGCTCAGAGAAAAGTGGATGCCGCCGGAGGAATGTATAAGAAAGCGTTAGACCTGTTCAAACAGATCGAGACGCCGGCCGGACTGCTGCGCACAAAACTGGCCTATGCCCGTTTTCTGGCCGACCAAACCGAAACCCAACTGGCCACCCAACTGGAGCAAGAAGCCCGTGAGGCCGCGGCTAAGATCGGGTTATTTTTGTAAAACTTTGATCTAAGTTCAGATCTGGATCAAAATCTCATAACTCTTTTCAGGTCTAACCTACGAACAGTGCCTCATGTTGTCACCTGGCGTGTTTAGCGTTAATATTCCCACGTGTTGATTTTACATATAAATAGAGGGAGAAGCATTTATGGAAATTGTTCGCTCCAGTGGTATTTTGTTGCATCCAACGTCTCTGCCCGGACCGCACGGCATCGGCGATTTGGGTGACGCGGCTTATCAGTTTGTCGATTATTTGGTAGAGGCCAAACAAACGTTGTGGCAGGTGCTGCCGCTTGGCCCCACCGGCTACGGCGACTCGCCTTACGCTTCGTTTTCCACCTTTGCGGGTAACCCCCTGCTGATCAATCTGAATAAATTGGTGGAACAGGGCGATTTGACTCAGGAAGATATCGCCGATGTGCCGGATTTCCCCGTCGATCAGGTCGATTTCGGCTGGGTCATCTATTGGAAAATTCCTTTACTGGAAAAAGCAGCCAAAAACTTTATCGAAATGGCTGATCCGGCCCGTAAAAGCGATTTTGACGCTTTTTGTCAGGAGCAGGATGTTTGGCTTGACGACTACGCCTTATTTATGGCGGTCAAAGAGCATTTCGATGCTAAGGCCAAAGAGGAAGAGGTCTTTGGGGCCATGTGGAGCAACTATTGGGATAAGGATATTGCCCTGCGGCAGCCGGCCGCCATCGAGCGATGGCATAAAAAGGAAGCTGAGGCCATTGCCATCCACAAAGTGCTGCAATATTATTTCTTCCAGCAGTGGAGCCAACTGCGCCAATATGCCAATGATAACGGCATCAAAATCATTGGCGATATACCTATTTTCGTGGCACCCGATAGTGTCGATGTTTGGGCTAACCCGAGCAAATTCTTCCTGGACGATCAAGGGCAGCCGACCGTTGTGGCCGGCGTCCCGCCTGATTACTTCAGCGCAACCGGCCAATTGTGGGGCAACCCGCTTTACCGCTGGGACGCGATGGCTGAAAATGGGTTTCAGTGGTGGATCGACCGGATTCGCTCGACCTTAAATGTGGTCGATATCATTCGCATCGACCATTTCAGAGGCTTTGAGGCGTATTGGGAAATTCCGGCCGACGAAGAAACGGCGATTAATGGCCAGTGGATTAAAGCACCGGGGGAGGAGTTGTTCAACGCGGTCAAGCAAGCGCTGGGTATCCTGCCCATCCTGGCCGAGGATTTAGGAGTGATCACAAAAGAAGTCGAAGCGTTACGCGATGAATTTAACTTCCCCGGAATGAAGGTGTTGCAGTTCGCTTTCGATGCCAAAGAGGCGGGGAGTTTAAATGCCGCGAACCTCTTTTTGCCGCATAATTATGGCCGCAACTGCGTAGTGTACACCGGTACCCACGATAATGACACCACCACTAGCTGGTACCAGGAGCGCACCGACGAAGAAAAGGATTTAATCCGGCGCTATCTGGGCCGGCCCGATGATGATATTGCCTGGGATTTTATTCGCCTGGCGCTGTCCTCGGTGGCCAGGATGGCGGTTATTCCGATGCAAGATCTTTTTAGTTTAGGCTCTGAAGCCCGCATGAACACCCCTTCGGTTTTGGGCGGCAACTGGTCCTGGCGCTATCGCGAGGAAAATTTGGACGAATTTACGGCTATTCGCCTGAGAGACTTAACCACACTCTACGGTCGAGACCCTGATCTGTGGAAAAAAGGTGAAGCGGCTGAGGGTGATGATTAATTTCACCCCGTCATAATTTATTCTGCGGGTAGACGAGGGCAATGCCCTCATCTACCCAAAATTTCGTTATGGTTGGAGTATCAAAGCGTGCTTTGATCGAGCTTGACAAAGCAAGCTTTGTCGCTCCGATCCCTACGCTCGCACGTCGGCCACGGTTTGGGCCAGGCGTTTGACCCCGTCTTCAATCTCTTCCGGCGCCAAGGCGCAGTAGGGCAGGCGCAGGAATCGCCCACCGCCGCCGTTGGGGAAGAAGGCTTCGCCGTCAGCCAGATTGAGATTGTAAGTTTTAGCCCGTTTAATTACATCGCCGGTGGCGACGCCCTCCGGCAAAGTCAAGGACAAAAAGAAGCCGCCCTCAGGTCGAGTCGCTTCGGCGTCGGGCAGGTGTTTGTCCAATGCATCCAGGCAGGCTTGCAGCCGGGGGGCGTATAACGCTTTCAACCGGGCAATCTGATCCGGCAGGTTCCCGGCTTGGCAGAATTCATAGACAATACCCTGCGACAGCAAACTGGGCGTAATGTAGGTATCTTCGGCAATTTTGGCGATATGGCCCAGAAGTTCCGCATCCGCATAAAGCATCCCAATCCGCGGCCCCGGCCCAATCAATTTACTAAAAGAAAGCATATGCAGCGTCAACGTCGGGTTAAGTTGAAACAGCGATGGCTGCTCTTTGCCTCTGTAACGCAGCGGGCGGTAGGGCGCGTCCTCCAACAACCGGAAACCATGCCGCGCGGACAGCTCGATTAATTTTTGACGCTTCTCCAACGAACAGGTGGCCCCAGAGGGATTCTGGAAATCGGGAATGATGTAGAAGAATTTGGGAACCTGCTGCTTCAACGCCGCTTCCAACGCGTCGATGTCGGGGCCATCGGGCTGAAGGGGAATGCCCACAACTTTGGCCCCATGCCGGCGCAGCATCGTGAGGGTGCGGTCGTAAGTGGGAACTTCAGTGAAGACGACATCGCCGGGACGAATGAAGTGGAAGCAGAGAAACTCGACAATTTGCAGCGAACCGTTGGCCGTCAGCACTTGATCAACTGAGACGCCTTGCCATTCGGCCAGCCACTCTCGTAGGGGCGCAAAGCCATAAGATTTGCCGTATTGTAAAATTGTGGTGCCGTATTTATCCAATGCCGTTTCTGAAGCGATTTTCATCGCTTCAACGGGGAAGGATTCCGTGGCCGGCACACCACGGGTAAAATTAATAACAGGTTTATCAGACACTGCGTAAATCTCCTCATTAAGTTGGATGAACTATTGGATGGCGTGAGAATAACATAGAGTATAATGATTGTCAATCCAATTTTGTTTGACACTTCACTCTAGATAGGATACACTCAAACTTGCTCAATCGAAAAAAACAGGTTCTTTGGGATCTTACCGTGTAAAACGTAAAATATAAAACGTAAACCGGATTTTGCCTCTTACGTTTTATATCTTATGGTCAGACCCCATCAATTCCCAAAGAGCTGATGAAAGGAGGCTGAAGTGGATCGAACCCTAGTCAGCCAATCTATGGAAGATTATCTGAAGGCGATTTTTCAACTCGGCAAATTAGAGACACAGGTGTCAACATCCGCCTTGGCTGATTTTTTGAAAGTAGCTCCGGCCTCCGTCACCAATATGTGCAAAAAACTGGCTGAGTTACACCTGGTGGACTATGAACCGTACCGAGGCGTCACGTTTACGCCGGCGGGTAAAAAAATCGTTTTGGAAATTGTGCGCCACCACCGTCTGATCGAGTTATATCTGGCCGAAGCTTTAGGCGTTCCGTGGGATCAAGTCCACGAAGAAGCCGAAAAGCTGGAGCATGTGATTAGCGAAGATCTGGAAGAACGCATGGCCGCCGCGCTAGGCGACCCGAAATTCGATCCGCACGGCGCGCCCATCCCCAGCCGTTCCGGCCACGTTCATGAGCATGACAGCGGCCGGCTGGTCGATATGGAAACCGGCGACCGGTTAATGGTGGTTGAAGTCGATGATCGCGACCCCGAACTGCTGCGCTACCTGGGCCACCTGGGCATCTACCCCGGCACAAAAATCACCATCCTGGTTCGCGCACCCTTCAACGGTCCCCTCACCCTCACCAGCGGCGGCAACGAGTATAGCTTGGGCTACCAGGCCGCCGAATCGATCCGGGTGACCCGGCGCAGAGACGAGTAACGTTCGAGCTGCGGCAACTATTCGAGTTATGAGCCAACCCATTCCCAAAGTAATTTATCTGATTATCTCCGGGGCCATCTCCACCGATTTTGCACCCAACCTAATCCGCGAACTCACCCAATTTAACCTCCCGATCTACACTTTCATGACGGACAACGCCTCTCGTCTGATCAGTCCCCGGCAACTGGCCGAGCAGCCCGGCCACCGGCTGGTCGAGGGCTATTTCGATCCCAACTTAGCCGGGGAGCGAGAACCGGGATTGACGCTGGTCGCGCCGGCGACGTTCAATACCGTCAACAAGCTCAGTCAGGGCATCGCCGATACGCTGGCTCATTCGTTGGCGGCCGAGGCTATCGGCGCGAGCTGGCCGGTGATCGTCGCGCCGGCGGTCAACGCTCATCTGGCGCATCATCCTCGTTTCAACCACAGTCTCGATACCCTGCGCGGTTGGGGCGTGACAATTTGTGAGCTGCATCAAGCCGGCGACATGATGCAGATGGCGTCTATTGAAACCATTATCGCCGCAATAACTATTATTTTGGAAGGAAAGCGTGATGAGTAATTTACCTATCGTCCACATGACCCTCTACAAACACGGCGTCGGCTATTTCGAGCGCCGGGGAGCCGTTGAAGGGGAGGCCGTTAAACTCACCTTCCGGCGTGAGGAAATGGACGACATTCTCAAAAGTCTAACCTTGCTCGACCACGGCGGCGGCCAGGTGCGCGGCGTCGATTACGATACGCCCCAGAGCCGGGCCGAACGACTGGCCGGCAATTCGATCATTCTGGGCGACACCCGCAGCCTGCGCGATTTACTCCAGGCGCTGCGGGGGCGGGCCGTCGAACTGACCGTCAGTGACGGCAGCCGGATCGAGGGTATTCTGATCGGGCTGGATGAAGCGACGGAAAAAGCGCAGCAAAAATCGCTGGTTTCGCTTTTGCAAAAAGATAGTGAGACCGTGGCTATCCTGGCGCTCAGCCGGATCGAAGGGGTAACGGTGCGGGACGAGACCGCCGCCGCCGATTTACGCTTCTTTCTGGAAACGGCGCTGGGCCAGGAAACGCATCGATCGATTACGATTCGGCTCAGCCCCGGCAGCCACGATTTGCA
>ERZ795053.7317-NODE-7317-length-10673-cov-10.418158_pt1 | contig 10673 bp, 10 predicted proteins | sample MGYA00375137_ERZ795053 | MGnify/ENA primary metagenome ERZ795053 (study PRJEB30182, sample SAMN05720284) | activated sludge metagenome | isolation source: Anaerobic digester | place: Hong Kong | collected 2014-12-17 ... | reverse complement strand
CGCTTCTCGCCTCCCTACGGCGCCCGCGTCACGAACGGCTGTCCGCCGAGCGCCTTGGCCAGCTCCTCGACCCGGGCCTGGGCGGCCTCGCGGGTCTCGAACGGTCCGGCCTGGACCCGGGTGAGGCCACCCGGTCCGGGGGTGCGGTACATCGTCAGCCCCATCTCGCGGATCGCCCGCTCCATCCGGGCGATCGCCGCCGGGTCGCTCACCGCCGCGACCTGGACTCGCCACGGCCCGGCGGCCTGGGCCGGGGCCGCCTCGACCGGGGCAGGGGCGGGGGGCGGCGGCGTGGGCTGGAGCGGAAAGACCGCCCGGGGTGAGTCGACCGGTCGCCGCTCGGGGGTCCGGATCGGAGTGGCGGCGGGCGGCGGCGCGGCCTGAGCCCTCGCCTCCGGGGTGCACCGTCGCCGCGCGAACTCCAGCTGGTTGCGGAGCTCGACGTTGCTCCCCGCGCGCTCGACGCCGCGGTCCAGCCAGGTGCAGGCCCGCGGCAGGTCCTGCCGTTCGAGCGCGGCCCGCGCGCCCCACAGCGCGGCGTCGGCATAGACCGTCGATTGCGGATAGGAGGTCATCAGCCGCTCGACCCGGTTGATCGTCCCCTGGCTGTCGCCCGCGCCGTAGTCGAGCTGCGCCAGCCGGAGCAGCGCCTTGTCGCCCCACCCCGAGCGCGGGAACTCGACCGCGACCCGCGAGAAGAGCAGCCGCGCCTCGTCGCCCGACGACGCGATCGTCGCCGCCGTGTAGAGCGCCTCGGCATAGCTCGGGTCGGCCGGATCGGTCGCGGTGATGATCCCGCCGATCATCGCCCGGGCGCTGTCGCTGCGGCCATCCTGGGCGAGGCGGATGATCTCCTGGAACCGGGGCGTCGTCGGGAACGCCGACTCCTGCGCGGTGAGGACGGTCCCGGGGCCCGCGAGGGCGAAGGCGGCGAGGAGCACGGTGCGGAACGAGGTCGAGGTCATGCGGCCTTCCGAGGGCGTGAGGCGGCGAGGGTGAGCACCAGGTCGGTCAGGATGCCCTCCTCGGTGGAGATGGTGGTGTTCTTGAGGGCGACGTCGGCCATCAGGGTCGCCCGCACGGCGTGCGCCACCCGCCGTCCGGGCCACTGGCCCACCACCTCGGCGACGAGGTCGGCGAACGGCCCGTAACTGCCGACCATGGGTCGGGTGGCGAAGAGGCAGTCGCTCTTGATCGCGGCGGCGAGCGCCCGGCCGCGCAGCCGCCGCTCCCGCGCCATCGCGCGGGCCCACTGGACCACCAGCAGCGACGCGCCGAGGGTGAACAGCATCCGCACCCCGCTGACGCCGGTCTGCTCGAGGAGGCGGGGCAGCATCGCGGTCGCGCCGGCGACGTCGTCGCGCAGGATCGCGTCGCGCCAGTCGTCGATCGTCTCGCCATGGCGGATCCCGACCAGGTCGCCCACCGTCTCGCGGTCCAGCGGGGCGTCGCCGCCCAGCCCGGCCAGCTTCGCGACCTCCGCGGTGAGCAGGCCGAGGTCGCCGCCGGTCGCCCGCAGCAGGTGTTCCCGGGCGTCGGGTTCCAGCGCCACCTCCGCCGCGGCGAGCCGGGCGTCGAGCCAGGCGTCGAGGGCGTCGCCCACCGGCGGGGCACAGTCGACGAGGGTCGCCTCGCGGGCCAGGTCGGCGTCGGGGTCCTTGTCGTCGCCCTGGACCAGGACGAGGACCGTCTCGGGGGCCGGCGCGGCGAGGTAGCTGGCCGCCGCCTTCTTCCCCTTGGTCTTCCGCTTCCAGGCCTCGACGTCGCGGACGATCACCACCCGCCGGTCGGCCATCATCGGCAGGGTGCTGCATGCCGCGCCGAGTCCCTCGGGGTCGAGGGTCTGGGCGCTGAGGAGGTCGAGGTTGAAGTCGCGGAGCCCCGGGTCGAGGACCGCCTCAATGACCGTGGCGATCGCCTCGTCCTTGAGGATCACCTCGCCGCCAGCGACGTAGTACACCGGCGCCGGCGCCCCCTTGGCGAGGGCCGCCCGCAGCCGATCGGGGGTCAGCCGCGCGGCCAATGGGCCACCAGCGAATGCGGATTGCGCGCCGTCATGGACCGTAAGGTAAGGCCGCGCCCCGGCTTCCCGTCCGGCCCCTTCCGGGTCGGCGATTCCGGCCGTATATCTGGATGTGACCTGCGCCGAGTTCTCCCGCTTCTACTCCGATTTTCGCGATGGCAACGATCCGGCGCTGGCCGCCTCGATGCGTTGGCATGCCACGCATTGTGCGACCTGTGCCCAGCACGCGCGCACGATGCTGATCAGCAGCGATGTCGCCGCGCGCTGCGCGATCGAGCACGAGGACACCGGCGAACACTCCCTCAGCGCCCTCTTCGCCACCCAGCGCATCGCCTAGCGCCGCTGCGCCGCCAGCGCGAGGATCGCGATCAGCGTCTTCGCGTCGCGAATCGTCCCGTCCGCGATCATCGTCATCACCACCGACCACCGCGTCGGGTGCAGGTCGAGCACCTCGTCGCGCTCGTGCGCCGTCGCGCCCGGCACCAGGTCGGCCGCCCAGTAGAGGTGGATCACCTCGTCGGTGAATCCCGGCGTGGTCCAGGTGCTGGTGATCCGCTCGAGACGGCCACAGCCGTAGCCGGTCTCCTCCTGCAGCTCGCGCCGCGCCGTCACCTCCGGCGCCTCGCTCCCCTCCCGGCGACCCGCCGGGATCTCCCACAACCAGCCGTCGGTCGCGTGGCGGAACTGCCGGATCAGCACGATCCGCGGATCGGCGTCGGCCGGATCATCGAGGAACGGCACCACGGCCGATGCGCCGGGATGACGGAGCATCTCCAGCTCGCCGACCTGGCCATTGGGGAACTCGACGGTGTCGATGTCGAGCGAGACGACGCGGCCGGTGTGGACACGGCGGGTGGAGAGGAGGGTCATGCGGAAGGATATACGAGAAGCGAGAAGCGAGAAGCGAGAAGCGAGAAGCGTGAAGCGAGAAGCGGGACCTGTCACCCTGAGTGAGCCCGGAGGGCGAACGAAGGGGCGGAGCCGTCATCCCGAGCGGAGCGCCCCGCAGGGGCGCGAAGTCGAGGGATCTGCACTTCCTGGCATGAGGAGGTGCAGATCCCTCCACTCCGGCCGCTGCGCGGCCTCCGGTCGGGATGACGGATGACTCCACCCCCTCGCTTCTCCCTTCTCGCTTCTCGCTTCTCGTCTAGTACTCCTGCACCTCCACCGGCCCCAGCCCCAGCTTCTCGATCCCGGGCCGGATCGTGGCGAGGTCGCCGACGACCACGACCGTCAGGCGGGTCGGGTCGAGATACCGGCGCGCGACCCGCTGCACGTCGGCCGCGGTGACCTTCCCCATCGCCACCAGCTCCTCGGCGGTGCGCGAGAGCGGGATCCCGAACACGACGCTGGTGCCGATCGCGCCGGCCACCTGGCGCGCGGTCTCGTAGTCGCCGAGGGCGCCGAGGACGAGGTAGTTGCGGGCGCGCTCGAGCTCGACCGGGTCGACCGGTTCGTCGCGGATCCGGCGGAACTGCTCGAAGAAGACCGCGAGCGAGGAGTCGGTGACGTTGGTGCGCACCTGCGACGACGCCTGGAACGGCCCCGGTACCGGGCGCCACGAGAAGCCCGATCCCGCGCCGTAGCTGTAGCCGCGCTGCTCGCGCAGGATGTCGTTGAGCCGCGACGAGAACGAGCCGCCGAGGATGGTGTTCATCACCTCGAGCGCGGGGTAGTCGGGCGACTCGCGGTCGACGCCGGGCGCGCCGATCATGATCACCGACTGCGCGGCGCCCGGCTTGTCGACCAGGATCACCCGGGTCGCGGGCGTCGGCGCGGCGGCGATCGTCGCCGCGGGCGGGATCATCGTCCGCTCCGCGGGCGCGGTCCAGGCGCCGAGCTGCGTGGTCGCCCACTGGCGCGCCTCGGCGGGCGTGACATCGCCGGTGACGATCAGCACCGCGCGGCGCGGATCGGCGGTGCGATGCCAGAAGGTGCGGACCGCGGCCGAATCGAGGGCGGCGGTGCTCGCGGAATCGCCGTTCAGGTCCACGTGGTAGGGATGGCCGGCCGGGAAGATGTTGCGCGCGAACACCCGGCTCGCCACCTGGCCCGGCGAGTCCTTCGCCGACAGGAGGGCGGCCTGGCGCGCGGCGCGTTCCCGCGCCACGTCGGCGCTCGCGAAGGTCGGCCGGAGGACCAGGTCGGCCATCAGCGCGAACGCCTCGCCGAAGGTGCGCTTCGGGCCCGAGACCGAGATGGTGATGTTGTCCCACCCGGCGCCCGCGCCGAGCGAGGCACCGAGGAAGTCGACCGCCTCCGCGAGCTCGAGCGCGCTGCGGCCGCCCGCCCCCTCGTCGAGCATGCCGGCGGTGAACGTCGCCAGCCCGGGCGGGGTCGCCGCGGTGCGGGCGCCGCCTTCGATCAGCAGTTGGGCGCTCACCAGCGGCACCTCGTCATTGCGCGAGGTGAGGATGGTGAGCCCGTTCGGGAGCCGCGCGGTGTCGACCGCGGGCAGCGTCAGCGCGGGCGCCGTGGCGAGCGGCGGGGCGGTGGTGACCTGGGCGCCGAGGGAACCGACGAGGCCGAGGCACGCGGCGGGGAGGAGCAGGCGGGTCATGGCGTCACCTCCCGGCGCACGGCGCCGAGCTCGGGCTTGCCTTCGGGAACCACGCTGACGATCGCCCGCGGGCCCGTCAGGTAGCGCGCCACCACGCGGCGCACGTCGGCGGCGGTCACCGCCGTCAGGCGGGAGAGATCGCGATCGAACCCGTCGGGGGTCCCGATCTCGTAGAAGTAGCCGTTGAGCTGGTCGGCCTTGCCGCCGACCGTCTGGATCCGCGACAGGAACCGCGACTCGATCACGTTGCGCGCCTGCTCCATCTCCCGGGCCGTCGGCCCCTCGCTCGCGAGCCGCTGCAGCTCCTCGTCGATCGCCCGCTGGATCCCCGGCAGCGCCACACCGGGCTTCGCCTGGGCGATGATCCCGAAGTCGCCCGCGAGCTTCTTGTGGTCGGGTCGCGCCGAGACGAACGTCACCGACTGGTCGTCGTACTGGAGCCGCTTGGTGAGGCGCGCGGTCTTCGAGCCGGTGAGGATCTGCGCCGCGACCTGCAGTGCGGCGTCGTCGGCGGCCCACGCCCGCACCGTCGGGAACTGGTAGTAGAGCCGCGCGAGCTGCACGCGGTCCTCGAGCAGCGCCAGCGTGTCCCGGGCGAGGGTCGGCTGGCTCGGCGTCGGGTAGCTGATCGCCGGGCCGCGCGGGATCGCGCCGAAGTACGTCCGCGCCAGCTCGAGCACCTCCGCGCGCGTGACGTCGCCCGCGACGACGACCGCGGCGTTGTTGGGCGCGTACCAGGTGCGGAAGAAGTCCTTGACGTCGTCGAGCGACGCCGCGGAGAGGTCGGCCATCGAGCCGATCACCGGCCACGAGTACGGGTGCCCCGACGGGTAGAGCAGCGGCGGCATCACGTCGGCCACCTTGCCGTACGGCTGGTTCTCGTAGCTCTGCCGCCGCTCGTTCTTCACGATGTCGCGCTGGGCATCGACCTTCTCGGCGTCCATCGTCGGCAGCAGCCAGCCCATCCGGTCGGCCTCGAGCCAGAGCATCAGCGCCAGCGCGGAGCGGGGGCCGGACTCGTAGTAGTTGGTCCGGTCCTCGGTCGTCGAGCCGTTGTTGTTGGCGCCCGCCGCCTCGAGGAGCCGGTCGAACTGCGGATACGGCGCGTGCTCGGAGCCCATGAACATCAGGTGCTCGAACAGGTGCGCGAACCCGGTCCGGCCGCTCTTCTCGCTGCCGGAGCCGACGTGGTACCAGGTGTTCACGGTCACGATCGGCGCCGAGTGGTCCTCGTGGACGATGACCACGAGGCCGTTGGCGAGGGTGTCGACGGTGGCCGGGACCGACAGCGCCTGCGCCGCGAGCGGCGGGGCGAGGAGGAGGGTCAGGAGTATGGATCGCATGGTTGGCCGGGGTTCAAGTGTTGGCGTGAAGCGTGAAGCGAGAAGCGAGAAGCGAGAGGACTGTCACCCTGAGCGCAGCGAAGGGAGGGCGCGAGTCATCCCGAGCGGAGCGCCCCGCAGGGGCGCGGAGTCGAGGGATCTGCACCTCCCGATCACGCCGACGTGCAGATCCCTCCGCTTCGGCCGCTTCGCGGCCTTCGGTCGGGATGACATCGCTCCTCGCTTCACGCTTCACGCTTCTCGTCTAGATCTCGAACGTCTCCCCGTGCGTCGGGACATCGACCCGCGGCACCCCCTCCTCCTCGAGGATCTTCTTCATCGCCTCGAGCGAGTCGGGCTCGCCGTGGACACAGAACGCCCGGTGGACCGGGCGGCCGAGGTCGCGGAGCCAGCGGCGGAGCTCGTCCTTGTCGGCGTGGGCGGAGTAGCCGTTGATCGTGATCACCTCGGCCCCGATGTGCCGCTCCTCGCCGTAGATCCTGACGGGATCGCGCCCCTCCAGGATTCGGCGACCGAGGGTGTGCTCGGCCTGGAAGCCGACGATCACGATGGCGTTCTTCGGGGAGTCGCCGTGGTTGATCAGGTGGTGCAGGATCCGGCCCGACTCCATCATCCCGCTGGCCGCGATGATCACCGCCGGGCCGCCCAGGCCATTGAGCCGCTTCGAATCGGCCACGTCGCGGATGTAGTGGACGTTCGGGTGGTCGAGGAGGTGGGCCTCCTCGCGGACCAGCGGCTCCGTCCGGTCGAAGATCTCCGGGTGCATCCGGAAGACATCGGTGGCCGCGAACGCCAGCGGCGAGTCGATATAGATGGGGATGTCCGGGATCGCGTCCTCGCGCAGCAGCTCGTGCAGCGCGTACACCAGCTCCTGGGTGCGCCCCAGCGCGAACGACGGGATCAGGATCTTGCCGCCGCGCCTGGCCACCCGGCGGACGATCTCGCCCAGCATCTCGGAGGCGCTCCGCACGGTGCCGTGGCTCCGGAGCGCGTAGGTGCTCTCGATGATCAGCGCGTCGATCGGGCCGCGCGGCGCCGACGGGTCGCGGATGATCGGCTGCTCCCAGCGGCCGATGTCGCCCGAGAAGACGATCCGCGGGTCGCCGTCGCGATCGCCCTGCAGCGCCACGCTGGCGCTGCCGAGGATGTGGCCCGCGTCGGTGAAGCTCGCCGTGTAGCCGGTGCCATCGACATGGAACGACCGACCGTACGGATGTGCGTGCATCAACTCCTGCACCTTGAGCGCGTCGGCCGCGGTGTAGAGCGGCTCGGCCTCGGCGCCGGCGCGACCGCGCTTCTGCAGGTAGCGGAAGTCGCTCTCCTGGATGTGCGCCGAGTCGGCGAGCATCACCGCGCAGAGATCGCGGGTCGCGGGGGTCGCGTGGATCGGGCCGTCGAAGCCGCGCTTCGCGAGCAGCGGCAGCCGGCCGGAGTGGTCGATGTGGGCGTGCGAGAGGATCACCGCATCGAGCTGGCGCGGATCGAACGGCGTCTCCGCGTTGAGGCGGTGCGACTCCTGGCGGCGGCCCTGGAAGAGGCCGGCGTCGAGCAGGATCCGGCGGCCGTGCGACTCGACGAGGTGACAGCTGCCGGTGACCTGCCCGGCGGCGCCCCAGAAGGTGATCGTCGTCTGGCTCATGGCAGCACGCTCCGCAACGCCACGACCGGCACCTTCGCGGCCTCGGCGAGGAGATAGGAGAGTTCGGTGCGGAAGCGCACCGAGATCGGCGAGGTCGCCGTCGGCGAGGTGTGGGCGACCAGCCCGACGCGGCGCGCCTCGAGCCGCAGCCGCGCCATGTGGAACGGGTCGCTGACGAGGATCACCCGCGTCAGCCCCTCGCCGGCGAGTCGCTCGGCGACGGCGTCCATCGACCCGGTCGTGCTGCGCCCCTCGGCGGCGACGATCACCTGGTCGGGGGGGATCCCCTTGCTGGTCAGGTAGCGCTGCCCGGCGGTCGCCTCGCTCATCCGGTCGCCGCGCACGATCCCGCCGGTCACCACGATCAGCGGCGCCCAGCCGTCGCGGAAGAGCGTCGCGCCGTGGTCGAGTCGTGCCTGCAGCACCGGCGACGGCCGGCCGTCGTACTGGGCCGCGCCGAGGATGACGATCGCGTCCGCCTCGACGCGCTGGTCGACCCGGGCGTAGAGCAGGACGATCAGGAACGAGAGGAGGTAGAGCCCGGCCACGGCGACCGAGAGCAGGGTGATCCACCGGCGGGTGGCACGACTCAGAAGGGGAACGACTCCCCCTCGCGCGGCACGATCACGTCGCGCACCCCCTCCTCGCGGAGGATGGTCACCATCATCGCGACCGCGAGGTCGTCGCCGTGGACCACGAACGCGCGGCGGACCTCGCCGCCGAGCGAGCGGACCCAGGCGCGCAGCTCCTCGCCGTCGGCGTGGCCGCTGTAGGCCGGCATCGGGGTGACGGTCGCCTTCACCGGCACCTCCTGCGCCCCGATCCGCACCGAGGTGGCGCCGCGCTCGAGCTGGTCGCCGACCGACTCCTCCTCCTGGAACGAGAGCAGCAGCACCGTGTTGCGCGCATCGGGGAGGCAGCGGCGCAGGTGGTGCGCCGCGCGGCCGGTGTCGCCCATCTCGCTCGGCGCGATGATGATCGCCGGCCCCTCGTGGGCCTCGAGCGCCTCGCGGCCGCCCTCGGCGCCGGCCTGGCGCACCAGCGCCTGGTCGAACGGGCCGCCGTGCGCGAGGTAGGCGTGCTCGCCGCGCGGGATCGCCTCGGGGTGCAGCCGCAGCACGGTGCTGTGCGAGATCGGCGCCGGCGTGTCGAGCCAGATCGGGAGGCGGGGGATCATCTCGCGGCGCCAGAGCTCCTGCACCGCGCGGATGAACTCGTGCACCGGACCGACGCTCGCGGCCGGGACGATCAGCTGGCCGCCGCGCTCGACCGTGGTGTTGATGATCGCCGCGAGCTCGTGCTGCGCGTCGCCGAACATCGGATGCTGCGCGTGGGCGAACGGGCCGCCGATGATCAGCGTGTCGACGGTGCCCGGCATCGGCTCGGGGTCGCGCAGCAGCGGCGAGCCCGGCCGGCCGAGGCAGCCGGAGTAGACGATCCGGTGCGAGCCGCCCTCGCCGGTCCGCAGCTCGATGCTCGCCGAGCCGAGGACGTGGCCGGCGTCGGCGAACTCGAAGACCAGGTTGCGGCGGAGGTGGACCGCGCGGCGGTACGGCTGGCCCACCACCAGCGCCTGGGCGGCGACGACGTCGGCAAGGGTATAGACCCCCTCGCCGCCGGTCACGTCGTGGCTCAGCGCCATCTCGGTGTGCAGCACCGCGGCGAGGTCGCGGGTGGCCGGCGTCGCATAGACCGTCCCGGTGAAGCCGTGGCGGACCAGCTGCGGGACCCGGCCGGCGTAGGCGAGGCCGGCCTGCGAGAGGAGCACCGCGTTCACCTTGGCGGGGTCGAGCGGCAGCTCGCGGTTCTTCTCGGTGATCCCCACGCCGCCCTCGAACAGCCCCGCATCGAGCAGCACCCGCGCGCCGGCGGCCTCGAGGAGGATCATCGAGCCGGAGGCGGTGGCGGCGCCACCGAAGAAGGTCAGGGTGCGAGGTGCGCTCATGTCGTCCCGAAGGTTCGGTCGCCGGCATCACCGAGGCCGGGCAGGATATAGCCGTGCGCGTTCAGCTCGCGATCGAGCGCCGCGGCGACGATCGGCACGTCGGGGTGCGCCTCGTGCAGGCGGGCGATCCCCTCGGGTGCCGCCACCAGGCAGCAGAAGGTGAGCCGGACGGCGCCGGCCGCCTTCAGCTCGCGGATCGCCTCGATCGCCGACCCGCCGGTGGCGAGCATCGGGTCGAGGACCAGTACGTCATGATCGGCGATCGGTTCCGGCACCTTGAAATAGTAGGGGATCGCGCGGAGGGTGTCGTGATCGCGGTACAGCCCGATATGGCCGGTGCGTGCCTCGGGGATCAGGTCGCGGAAGCCGTCGACCATCGCCAGCCCGGCCCGGAGGATCGGGACCAGGGCGACCGGCCGCGCCAGCACCCGGCCGGTCATCGGCTCCATCGGGGTGGTGACGGGCTCCTCCCGGGTCGCCAGGGTGGCGGTGGCGGGCCAGGTCATCAGCGCCGCGATCTGGCGGACCAGCGCCGCGAAGGCCGCCGGGGCGGTCCCGGTGGCGCGGAGCCGGGCCAGCTTGTCGGCGAGCAGCGGATGGTCGAGGATCGTGACGCCGGGCGGCAGGGTGGGCATGCCCAAAGGTCTCGCGGCTGGCCGAGGTTGGCAATCCGCGCCGGAGGGCGGATCATTGGAGGATGACGGACGTCCCCGATCGCCCAGGTGTCGCCGCGCCGCCGCCACTGTTCTATGGTGTCGGCTTTCTGGTCGGCCTGCTCCTCGAGCGGCTGGTCCCCTCCGAGCTCTGGCACGTGCTGCCGGTCCCCACGCTGGGCGGCGGGGTGATGCTGGCCGGCCTGGCGCTGGTCCTCTGGGCCGGGGCCACCTTTGCGCGGCACCGGACCCCGGTGGCGCCCTACCGGGCCTCGACCACCATCGTCGAGACGGGGCCGTACCGGTTCACCCGCAACCCGATCTACCTCGGCATGCTGCTCTTCTACCTGGGTGGGGTCGCGTGGGCGGGGCGGCTGGGGCCACTGGTGATGCTGCCGCTGGTGATCCTGGCGCTGCAGCCGCTGGTGATCGCCCGGGAGGAGCGCTACCTGCTGGCCAAGTTCGGGGAGCGCTACCAGCGCTACCGCGAGCGGGTGCGGCGGTGGATCT
>ERZ795053.7315-NODE-7315-length-10674-cov-12.236275_pt1 | contig 10674 bp, 9 predicted proteins | sample MGYA00375137_ERZ795053 | MGnify/ENA primary metagenome ERZ795053 (study PRJEB30182, sample SAMN05720284) | activated sludge metagenome | isolation source: Anaerobic digester | place: Hong Kong | collected 2014-12-17 ... | reverse complement strand
CGCCCTGATTTTCCCTAATGTCGCCGATGTCATGGATCTTCTTATCCAACATGTCCGTCTGAATGGCAAACCCCGGGATGTTCTGATTCAAAATGGCCGCTTTTCCCAGATCGCCCCGCGAATCGATCCGGAAGCCCTCTCCCGCACCGTCCAGAAACTGGACGGCGATGGCCTGGCCCTGCTGCCTTCCTTCGCCAATGTCCACTGCCATACCGCCATGGTGCTGATGCGCGGGCTCGGCGATGGCACCCCCCTGCACGAGTGGCTCAACGACATCATCTGGCCCATGGAACGCCGCCTCACCGGCGACCATATCTACTGGGGCACCCTCTTCGGCTGCCTGGAAATGATCCGCTCCGGCATCACCGCCGTCTGCGACATGTACTGGCAAACCGCCGAATCCATGCGCGCGTTCTACGAAAGCGGACTCCGCGTCAACTTCAGCCACCCCAACATCATCCCCCCCGGCCCCGACGCCCTCGACGGTCTCCGCCGCGACCTCGAGGCCCATCTCGAACTCGCCCAATCCTATCCCGCCCGTGTCGAACTCTCCGTCGGCATCCATGCCCTGTACTCCACCTCTGCGGACATGCGCGCCATCTGCCGGGATTTCGCCGCCGAACACCACCTGCTTCTTCAGACCCATATCTCGGAAACCCGGCGCGAACACGACGAATGCCTCAAAACCACCGGCAAAACCCCCGCCGAACTGTTCGATGCCGAAGGACTGCTGAACGGACGGTTTCTCGGCGCCCATGGCGTCTGGCTGACCGATTCCGACCGGCGGCTCCTGGTCGAACGCGGTGCCGCCATCGCTCACTGCCCCTCCTCCAACATGAAACTCGCCTCCGGCATCTTCATCGACCAGACCGCCCGCGCCGCCGGCCTGCGCTTCGGCCTCGGCACCGACGGCGCCAGTTCCAACAACCGCTACGACATGTTTTCGGAGATGCGTACCGCCGCCCTCCTCGCCAAGGTCGCCACCCTCGATCCCACCGCCTGCTCCGCCGCCGAAATCCACCGAACCGCCACCCTCGACGGATTCCAGCTGATGCATCTGGATGCCGGCGAAATCGCCGTCGGCAAGCTGGCCGACTGCCTGCTGGTGAATCTGGACCATACCGGTCTGGTGCCCGATCATGACCTGATCTCCAATCTGGTCTATGCCGCCACCCCGGAGTGCGTGGATACCACCATCTGCAACGGCCGCATCCTCATGCATCACCGCCAAATCCCCGGCGAGGACGAAATCCGCCGCGCCTTCCGCGACGTCGCCGCCACGCTCCTCTGACTCCTGAGTCCTTCCCCCCCTGCCCCCATGCCCCGACAAGTGTGTCGTCGCTCCGAAAAATCAGGAATCTCCCTGTCTGGAGCCGGGATACCCTCGTCCCGTTCCTGGTTTCCTGGGTTTCCTGTTTTCCTGCCCCCTGTCCCCTGTCTTATCCCCCCAGCCGCCAGCGGTTCCGTCTTTCGTACGACACGCCTGCCGGACCCCGCACGCTTTCGAACAGAATCAACTCCCGCACGGGCAGGCCGGGCACCGGCGCATCCGGCAAGGACGGCCAGCGGTCCGGCGAAAACGCGACGGACCCGGCCTTGAATCGTCCCAGGGTCAGATGCGGCGAATACGGCCGTGCCTCCGGTTGCCAGCCCGCTTCCCGCAATGCCTCCTGCACCCGGGCATGCAATTCAGACAGGCCGGCCGATTCCACCCCCAGCCACAGCACCCGCGGATGCCGCGGACTCCCGTACACCCCGGCCTTGCCCAGCACCAGGTCCATCGGCCCCGGAACCGCCCGCGCCGCACAGGCCAGCGCCTGCTCCAGCCGGGGGACCCATTCCTCCCCGGTTTCCCCGAAAAATTCCACGGTCAGGTGCAGGTGTTCCATCCGAACCCATCGGACCCGGTTCCCCAGCGCCCCCTTCCATTCCTCCACCCGCCGCCGCAGCGCATCCGTGACATCCACCGCCACCCCGGCAAACAGCCGCCTGCGCATCCGGTCGCCTCCGGCCCTACCGCCGCCCCGACAACACCCGGCGCAGCACGTCCTCCAACGGCGTCTCCGGCGTGATCTCTCCGGCGATGTCCCGCACCATCCGCTGGGCTTCCGCCTGTTTGTGCCCCAGCGATACCAGCGCCAGCAGCACATCCCGCAGCTTGGAATCCATCGGCCCCGGCACAGGGCCTCCCGCCAAGCCCTCCATCAGGGAACCCTTGCCCAGTTTGTCGCGCATCTCCAGCACGATCCGCTCCGCCGTTTTCCTGCCGACCCCCGAAATGCCCGCCAGCCGTTTCACATCGTTCCCGGCCACCGCCGCCTTCAGCTCCCGCACCGGCAGCCCGCTCAAGACCGCCAGCCCCAGTTTCGGACCGATCCCGCTGATGTCCGTCAGCATCCGGAAGAGCGAGCGCTCCTCCTCCGTCATGAACCCGAACAGCAGGTGGGCATCCTCCCGCACCACCAGCACGGTCAGCAGGCGGACCCGTTCGCCTTCGCGCGGCAGCCGGTCGTAACTGCTCAGCGGAATCGCCGCCTCGTAGCCCGTGCCGTTCACGTTCACCACCACGCGCGTCGGCTCTTTCGCCTCCACTACGCCGTCCAGAAATACCATCATGCGTCGCCTCGCTCCTCGGCTGGATGCTTGTCTTCACGCAAAAACCCGCCGCGCCCGAAGGCGCCGGCGGGTCCATGCGGCTGTCCGTCTGGCGGACGTGTGCCCGATCCGCAAACCGGTCCGATCAGGCGGTCGCCTTCTTGGCGGCCTGGGCGCGCTCCTTCAGCCGTTTCACACGGCGGTCGCGGGCCTTGCGCTTTACGCGTTTTCTCAGTTGCTGTCCCATATGTGCGCAGGGTCCTATCAAAACACCGCCCGCCAAGTCAAGCATTGCGGATTGCCCCGGACCGCCGTTCGCCCTATCGTATCCGCCATGACCAACCCCTTTGACGACCGCGCCCGCTCCTGGGATGACGACTCCAGTCGCCGGCGCATGACCGCCGGCATCTTCGATGCCCTCTGCCGCCGCATCCCCCTGCAGCCCGGCTGGAGCGTCCTCGACTACGGCGCGGGAACCGGTCTGCTGACCCTCGCCCTGGCCCCGCGGGTCCGGCACGTCACGGCCGTGGACTCCTCGCCCGGCATGCGGGCCGTTCTCGCCGAAAAAACCCGTTCCGCCGGCATGGCCAACATCGACATCCGGCCGGGGGATTTCCAATCCGATCCGCCGCCGCCCGGCCCCTTCCATCTGGTGGTGTCGGCCATGACCCTCCACCACGTCCGCGATGTCGAGGCCATGCTGAACACTTTCTTCCGCCTTCTCGCGCCCGCCGGCCGGCTGGCCGTCGCGGACCTGGAAGAAGAAGACGGCACGTTCCACTCCACCCCTCACAACGTCCACCATCTCGGCTTCAACCGTTGCACCCTCGCCCGGCAGATCGCCGAGGCCGGATTCGAAGCCGTCGAGTTCACGGCCGCCGCGGAAAGCGAGAAAAACGGCCGCCGCTACCCCCTCTTTCTGGCCACCGCCCGCCGGCCTGCTTGACTTCAGATCCCCGCGGCCTGGTGTCCCGGGGGAATCAGCCCCCCTCCCCCCTTGGAAATGGGATATTTGAGCAGTTTTCATAATGCCATAGCCACTCCATACCCCCGACGGGGTCGTCGGGGGCTCCAAAGACAAGGATTTAGTGGCTGTTTGGAGCCGGGACGACCCCGTCCCGGTCAGATTTTGCGGCTACAGAATACATGAATATGCTCTAAATACCCTTCGCTCCCCCTGAACCCCGAACCCTGCCCCCCTCCCCCTGTCCCAAGCCCCTGTTCCCTACATCTGACGTTTCGCCTCCAGCCGATCCAGCACCTCGTCGGGCACGTTCAGCCCCCCGAACCCCACGCCCAGTTTGATCCCCGGCGACACTTCGCCATGATAATCCGACCCGCCCGTCGGCACCAGCCCTGCCCGGTCCGCCATCGCCAGATAGTCTTTCGTCAGATCCGCCGAATGCTCGGAATAATAGCACTCCACGCCCGCCAGCCCCGCCCCGGCCAGCTGATGAAACAAGGCTTCCATCGCGTTCTTGTCAATGCGCAGCGTGAACGGATGCGCCAGCACGGCCACGCCGCCCGCCTGCCGGATCAGCGCCACCGCGGCCTCCGCCGTCAGGCGCGGACGGTCCGCATACCCGGGTTTGCCGTCGCCCAGCCAGCGGTCGAACACCTCGTTCTTGTCTTTCGCGTACCCCTTCTGCAGCATCACCTGCGCGAAATGCGGCCGTCCCACCACGTCTTCGCCTGCAAACGACTGCACGTCGGCCCAGGTCATCGCAAATCCCAGCCCGTTGAGCTTCTCCAGCATCTCGCGGTTGCGCATCTCGCGCCCGTTGCGGATCCATTCCATCTGCCGCACCAGTTCCGGATTCTCCACATCCATCCAGTAGCCCAGCATGTGCATCACGCCATGCGCGCAATCCACGCTGAGTTCCGTGCCCGGCACCAGCCGGATCGGCCGGCTCTCGCCCGCCGCCAGAAACCGCGGCAGCCCCGCCACCGTGTCGTGGTCCGTCAGCGCCAGCGCCGCCAGCCCCGCCTCGACCCCCGCCTCCACCAGTTGCTCGGGTGTGAGGGATCCGTCTGAAAACGTCGAATGGCTGTGCAGATCAATCATGATTATCAGGGGTCTCAGGGTTCAGAGGTCAGGTTCATCGGGTCAGGTCGGGATACAGCGTACCACAGGTTGTCCCGTCCTGCCGAAGAGGCGAAAAAAGATCAGGGTTCATTGGCCGGATGCTGCATCCTGACCGCTGAACCCTGACCTCGTCGTCCGGGGAGCGCCGGAGGCTATTCCTTGCCGGCTCCCGGCGACCACTCCTCGGGCTTCTCGTCGGAGCTGCTCAGGGCCGCGTCGAACGCGCCGGCCAGGTCCACCAGGTCTTCGCCCGGCCGCAGGCCTTCGAGCATGCTGTCGTCCACCTGGAACTCGTCCTCCGCCAGCTTGGCCGCCTTGATGCTCAGCCCGATGCGGCGGTCGATCGGATCAATCTTGATGACCCGCGCCTCGACCTCCTGGCCCGGCTGCAGCACGTCGCGGATCTTCGCCACGTGATCGTCGCTGATCTGGCTGATGTGCACCAGGCCGTCCACGCCCTCTTCCAGCTCGACGAACGCGCCGAAGCTGGCCAGCTTGCTGACCTTGCCCTTGATGAGCTGCCCGATGCGGTAGCGGTTCGAAATGCCCGCCCACGGATCCTCCTGCGCCTGCTTCAGGCCCAGGCTGATCCGCTGGTTCTCCGGCGACACCTCCAGCACGATGGCCTCGACTTCGTCGCCCTTCTTCAGCACTTCGCTCGGGTGGTTGATCTTCCGCGCCCAGCTCATGTCGGACACGTGAATCATGCCGTCCACGCCCTCTTCCAGCTCGACAAACGCGCCGTAGTTGGTGAAGTTGCGGACCTTGCCCTTCTGCCGGCTGCCCAGCGGGTATTTCGCCGCCACGTCGTCCCACGGATTCGCTTCCGTCTGCCGGATGCCCAGCGAGATCTTCTGCTCGTCCTTGTTCACGTTCAGCACCACGGCCTCGACCACGTCGCCCACATTCAGCACGTCCGACGCACGCGCCACGCGCTTCGTCCACGAAATCTCGCTGACGTGCACCAGACCTTCGACGCCTTCCTCCAGCTGGACGAACGCGCCGTAGGGCACCAGGTTGACCACCTTGCCCTGGATCCGCGTGCCCTTGGGATACTTCATCTCGATCTCGTCCCACGGGTTCTGCTGCTTCTGCTTCAGGCCGAGCGAGATGCGCTCCTTCTCCTGGTTGACGTCCAGCACCACCACCTCGAGCTCCTGCCCCACCTGCACCACCTCGCTGGGGTGGTTGATGCGGCCCCAGCTCATGTCCGTGATGTGCAGCAGCCCGTCCATGCCGTTGAGGTCCACGAACGCCCCGAAGTCGGTGATGTTCTTCACCAGGCCCCGGCGCGTCTGGCCCGGCTGGATCTCCGCCAGCAGGTGCTTCTTCTGCTCCTGCCGCTGCGCCTCGATCAGGTCGCGGCGCGACAGCACGATGTTCCGGCGTTCCTTGTTGATCTTCAGCACCCGGCACTCGATCTCCTTGCCGAGATAGTCGTCCAGGTTCCGTACCGGAATCACGTCAATCTGCGAACCCGGCAGGAAGGCGTCCACGCCCACATCCACCAGCAAACCGCCCTTGACCTTGCCCTTCACCGTGCCCGTCACCGTCGCGCCTTCTTCGCACGACGCCAGCACGTTGTCCCAGTTGCGCTGCTGCTCGGCCCGGGTCTTGCTCAGCACCACCATGCCGTGCTCGTCTTCCAGACGCTCCAGCAGCACGTCAATCTCGTCGCCCACCTGCACCTCGCTCAGGTCCGCGAACTCCGCGGCCGGCAGCAGGCCTTCCGACTTGTATCCAATGTTGATCAGGACTTCCTGCGGCCGCACTTCGACCACTTGTCCTTTGACGATTGCACCTTCGGTGAAGGTCTTCAGGGTTTCTTCGTACATCGCCATCATCTTGGCGCGCTCGGCGTCCATTTCGACGGCAGGTTTCTTTTTCTTAGCCATTTGACTCGGGGGGAGGTTGACGGCTCCGGGTTTTCTTTTTCCAGGCCCGCGGCTGAAAACCCACAGAAGGGCCGGCGGACAGGTTCCATCCGGAATTGCTCCGGAATTCGGGAAGGGGCGCATTCCATCATACCCCCCCGCCCCCGCACAAGCCTTATTTTCAGGCTTTTTTTCAACACACCGCGCGCGTAGGATGTCCAGCCCCATGCCAAACCGTCTCTTTTGGATCTGCCTGATGGCCGCCTCGACCGGCCTCGCCGATGTGCCGGCCCGCACCGTGCCGCTCACCATCGCCACGGCCAACCTGTCCGACAACCGCACCCAGGCCTACGAAGACCCCGCCATTCGCATCCTCCAGGCCCTCCAACCCGACATCCTCGCCATCCAGGAATTCAACTACAAGGCCGGCACCTCCCAGGACCTCGCCCGGCTCCTCTTCGGTCCCGGCGCCCACTTCGCCCGCGAAAAAGGCGGCGCCCGCCTGCCCAACGGCATCATCTCCCGCTACCCCATCCTCGCGCACGGCCAGTGGGAGGATCCCTACATCCAGAACCGCAGCCTGTTCTGGGCCACCGTCGCCATCCCCGGCCCCCGGCCGATTCACGTCATCAGCGTCCATCTGGTCCAGCGCAACGCCTCCCGCCGCACCCCCCAGGCCCGGCACCTCCTCCGCCTCATCCGCGACCGCTTCCCCCCCGACGATTATGTTGTCCTCTGCGGCGATTTCAACACCACCTCCCGCGCCGCCGAAGCGCTTGCCGTGCTCACCGCCTGGTTCGATGACTCCGCCCAACCCGCCGACCAGAACGGCAACCCCCATACCAATGCCCCCCGCACCCGGCCCTATGACTATGTGCTGCCCAATCCCGCCCTCGCCCGCCACCATGCCCCGACCATCCTCGACGGCCTCGTCTTCCCCGGCGGCCTCGTCTTCGACACCAGCCTCTGGAATCCGCCCCCGCCCCCCGCCCAATGGGAGGATACCGCCGCGGACATGCAGCATCTCCCCGTGATGAAAACCTTCCAGATCCCCCTGCCCTGATCCCGGCCCCGCGACATCGGCCGCCCGCAGGCGGCCTTTCTGCCGCTTCCCGGCCTTTCCCCTTCCGGCGGGCAGGACGGACATCTCCTTTGCGATTGCCCCCGCCGGCTCCGGGGGGCTAGAATGCCGGACGTAGAACCCCTTGCGGAGGAAATCCAGATGACCGATCCGAACCCCATCCCGAGACCGCCGGCTGACGGCGGAGAATCCACCGCTCCCGACCCGACCGACGCCCAGGGCGCCCTGTCCGTCCCCCCTCCGGTGCCCCAGCGGCAGCCGGGTTTCCTCCGCCGCCTGTTCATGTCGCGCAAGAAGCAGCAGGCGCTCGCCGTTCAGAACGGCTACCTCGAAATGGTGGACCTGATCCGCGCCATCCGCAGCCATCTGGACCGGCAGGAAACCGTCCAGACCCGCGTGCTCTCCATGCTGGAAAAAGTGCCCGACACCATGGAGCGCCAGCATGAAGTCATGTCGCTGTTCAAGCAGCAGCTCGAAAACAACATGGAAAACGACCGGCGGCTCACCGACAGCATGGGACGCCTCAGCGGCACCCTCGACGCCATGAACGAATCCCAGAAGGCCTCGTCGCGGACCATCACCGACCTGATCGGCCGCTCCCGCGAAACCGAACAGCTGTTGCGCGAAGTCATGCGCCGGGCCGAACGCCGCATGACTTTTCTGATCGTCTTCTTCCTCCTGCTGGTGATCGGCGGCGGATTCTACGTGGTCCACCGGCAAAACCGACCCGCCGCGCCCGCCGCCGAATCGGCGATCGAGCCGGCGGCAACCGAAACCCCGGCCGAACCGGCCGTGTCACCCGCCCCCGAGCCCCCGGCACCGGACACCCCGGCACCTGCGCCGGAAGCCAAACCGCCGGAAAACAAAAAGCCGGCAAAGCCAGCCCGCGACCTGGCACCGGGCCCCATCGGGAAGAAATCAGAACCGAAAGCCATCCTCCCTGCCGCCAAGGACAAAAAATCCGCACCGGCGGCCGCCAAGCCCCGGAAGAAAGACAAGGGCCGGGACAAGCCGAAAGACCGCCCGGCGACTGAACCCCGCGACTCCAAACCACCCAAAGCCGACCTGCCTCCGGCCGCTCCCGCCGAGACGGTCGACCCCCTAACGTCCCCGGACGCCTCCGCAACGGCTCCGGCCCCCCTCCCGCCCGAAGCCGCCGATCTGACGCTCGCCCCCCTGCAAAAAGCGCTCGATTCCTCCGGCGCTGAACCGGCTCCCGAAACTCCGGTTTCCCTTCCATGATTCCTCCGGACTCCCCGGAACGGCTGGATGCCTTTTTCTTCGAGGCGTTCGCCGAAGAAGCCGAACGCCTGCACCACCACGCCGCCGGCGCCGGATTGCGCATCGGCACCACCGCCCATACCATTCAGGAATCCGGACACCCTGCCCCCCCCGCCCCCGTCATCAGCATCCGCACCCAGTCCGTCCCGCCCGCGGATTGGAGCAACCGGCTGCACGGCCTGCTGAGCCGCTCCACGGGCTACGACCATTTGCTGACCTGCCGCGCCGTCATGGGCGGGCGCTGCCCGCCCCTGGGCTATCTGCCGCTGTACTGCGCCCGGGCCGTCGCCGAGCAGGCCCTGCTGCTCTGGACCGCCCTGCTGCGGCGCCTGCCCCGCCAGCTCAGCCAGTTTGAACGGTTTCACCGCGACCATCTGACCGGACGGGAAAACACCGGACAAACCCTGGCTATCTGGGGCGTAGGCCACATCGGCCATGAAATCTGGCGCATCGCCACCGCCCTCGGTCTGAACACCGTCGGCGTGGATCCCGTCCACCGTCATGCCGATGTCACCTATGTGTCCCCCGAAGAGGCGCTGGAACAGGCCGATATCCTCGTCTGCGCCATGAATCTGACGCCGCGAAACCGGGGCTATTTCAGCGCCGAACGCCTGGCGCAAGCCCGTCGGAAGCCCCTTCTGGTCAATATCGCCCGCGGCGAGTTCACCCCCGCCGCCGCGCTGGAAACCGCCTTGGATCACGGATGGCTCTCCGGCGTCGCGCTGGATGTCTATAACGAGGAAACCAGCCTGGCCGCCGCCTTGCGCGCCGGGCAGTCCGATGCGCTCACCCCGGACAACCAGGCCCTGCTTCGCCTGCGACAACACGCCAATGTCCTGCTGACCCCCCACAACGCCTTCAACACCGCCGAAGCCGTCGAACGCAAATCCGAGCAGTCCATCCGCACCCTGCTTCACTTCCGCCAAACCGGTGCGTTCCTCTGGCCGGTGCCGGAAGAATAGCCCCCCCCATTTTACCCAGCCTCAGTCCTGGAATCCCCGCCAGCGGCGCGCCGCGGCCGCCGGCCGGGCACACCACGAAGGCAGGCATTCCGCCAGGATTTCCGGCAGCAGTCCCGACCGGTCCAGCGCCTTCAACGCGACCCATTCAAAGGCCAGGTGCGCCTCGGCCGAAGCCGGGTTCGCGGCCGTAGAAAGACCCGGGCAACTGACTTCAAATACCAGCGATATTTCGCTGGTCCGGCCATTCCGGGCGTCATAGATCTGTTCGACCACACCCAGAAAACGACCGGCGCGGCACGGCACCCCGAGTTCCTCCCGCCACTCGCGCGCCAGCGCCTGGCGGGAATCCTCGCCCCAATCCACATGGCCGCCCGGCAGATAGACATTGCCATGCTTCCGGTTCCGGCACAGCAGGATCTTGCCCCGCCGGACACACGCGCCGCGCGACAGGATTTCGATGCTTTTTCCCGCCTTTTTCTTTTTCACGGCCCGTTCAGTCCCCGATGAGTTTGATCAGCACCCGCTTGCGCCGCAGCCCGTCAAACTCGCCGTAGAATATCTGCTCCCAGGGGCCCAGGTCCAGCGCTCCGCCCGTGACCGCCACGACCACCTCGCGTCCCATCACGGTACGCTTCAGGTGGGCGTCGCCGTTGTCCTCTCCCGTGCGGTTGTGGTCATACTGCGAATGCGGTTTTTCGGGAGCCAGGGTCTCCAGCCAGCGCTCGAAATCCCGGTGCAGGCCGCCCTCGTTGTCATTGATGAACACGCTGGCCGTAATGTGCATGGCATTCACCA
>ERZ795053.7313-NODE-7313-length-10677-cov-4.393052_pt1 | contig 10677 bp, 7 predicted proteins | sample MGYA00375137_ERZ795053 | MGnify/ENA primary metagenome ERZ795053 (study PRJEB30182, sample SAMN05720284) | activated sludge metagenome | isolation source: Anaerobic digester | place: Hong Kong | collected 2014-12-17 ... | reverse complement strand
ATACATCAACACTGTTTATAGGAATATCTCCACGGGTAATTTCAAAATCAAGTTCTTTTTCAGTTCCATTTCTAATAATTCCCACCAGCACTTTTGTGTCTTTGTCACCTCGCAACAGGTTTAAAACGGTGGTATTTACAACATTAACACCTGCAATAATCGAATCGTTAACCTTAACAATTCTGTCACCCGGTAAAATTCCAACTTTGCTTGAGGGTCCACCTGAAATTACTTCAACTACCCGAACAGTATCTTCCATTATTGAAAACTGCACTCCAATCCCCGAGAATTTTCCTGTCATTTCTTCCTGCACTTCCTTCATATCGGCAGGTGGAATATATGATGTGTGCGGATCGAGATTCTTTAAAATTTCGGGTATTGTTTTTTCAATTATATCCGAAGTGTTTACACTATCAACATACCCCTGGTCGATGTAGGAAAGTACTTCTGAAATTTTGTTTTGCCCGCCAATTTTCAGGCCCACAAAGTCAGTTTGGCTATTTCGGTTTAAAAGATTCCCTATTAAAATTCCGGAAGCAACCGAAACTGCAATTAAAAGGGGAATCAGGATTGTTATTTTTTTATTCATTTTAATGTTTATTAAATATTGCCGGGTTCAACTTGTTCCACATCTATTTTCGCTCTTTTTAAAAGGTTTATCCCATCTTCGAGCCGGTAGTTTTCAGTAAAAACCACCCGCGAAATACCGGCTTGTATAATCAGTTTTGAACATTCCAAACACGGAGAAGAAGTAACGTAAAGTGTTGCACCTAAACTGCTGTTACCCGATTTTGCAACTTTTGTAATGGCATTTGCTTCGGCATGAAGAACGTATGATTTGGTTTTGTTGTTTTCGTCTTCGCATTCGTTTTCAAAACCTGAAGGTGTCCCGTTGTAACCATCCGAGATTATCATTTTGTCTTTAACTAAAAGTGCACCAACCTTTCGCCTGTTACAATATGAATTCTGTGCCCAGATATCGGCCATCTTCAAATATCGCTGATCCAGTAACTGCTGCTTTTTTGTTGTCATTTTAAATTCTTATATGAAATTGGTATGTTTTTAACTTACATGATTACAAATGTAATACTGAATTGTTCAGTTTGGGAAACTTGCTATTGAAAGAGACGGATTTTAACAAACATTAAAGTACAAAAACAAAAAACGCCGCAATTAGCGGCGCTTTTCAATAATATATTTTCATTTTATTGCTTAATAAGCAACCACAGATCGGCATATTTTGGAAATGCCTGCCTGATTTCCTTTACCCTTGAACGTGCTTCAGTTTCGCCCTTGTACGAATTGACACAAACACGGTAGTACCCGGTTTCGCTATGAAGGATAATTGGTGCAAAACCTTCGTTCAATAAAGTTTCGCGGAAATTTTTTGCATTGTCAAGTTGACCAAACGAACCAAGTATCACAAAATATGTATTGGCTTCGTTGCTCGATTTGTCTGCAGCATCAGTAAAAGTAACTGATTCCTTGCGCAGCGAAACCGATTTATCTTCGGCTACGGTTGCAGGTTTAGCTGCTTCAGTTGTTTCAGGAACCGTAAAAACTTTTGGCTGAGCTGAAGGTGGTGTATATTTTACTTCCGGTTGTTTTTTTGACGTTTTACATGCCGATAAACCAATAACAGCCACGATAACAAAAAACATTATTCTTTTCATACTTACTTTTTTATAACAGTTTAATGCGGCTAAATTAGGTAAAACGGTTAATACAAAACCAATTATCAATACTAAGTTTTACACAACTTGCTGTTTGAAACTCTCAATAGTATTCATATGTAATTATAGCAGAAACCACTTAATTGCAAAATTGAACAACAGGAAAACCAAACTCCCATAATAACGTAAACATTAGTACTTTAGCATAATTTATTTGCGTCAAACTGAACTTTAACAGGAAATTCTGAGTAATACAAGTTATGAAAAACCGGGAAATATCAAATTCTACAAGGGAGCCTCAATTTGCCGGCAAATTCTATCCTGAGAACAAATCAGAACTTTTAAATCAACTAAACGCGTTTTTTGAAAACGCCAAGACCCAAACAAAAGCAAGCACTGTACCACAGGCAATCATAGTTCCTCATGCCGGATATGTTTTTAGCGGACAGGTTGCTGCAAGCGGATTTCAGCAAATTCCGCAAAATATGAAGTACAAACGGGTATTTGTGCTCGCTTCAAGTCACAGGTATTCGTTTGATGGGGCGGCACTTTATTGCTCCGGAAATTACATGACACCATTAGGTGAAGTTGAAGTTGATATGAAACTTACTAATCATCTTTTACAGTTGTCTGATTTATTTAACGATTACCCAAATGCCCATGAACAGGAACACAGTGTGGAAGTTCAGTTGCCATTTTTACAACACAGATTAGGTTCAGGTTTTTTGTTTGTACCAATTATTCTGGGAACCTGCAAACCAGAAACCTGCAAGAAAATAGCGGGCATTTTACAGGAATGGTTCACGCCTGAAAACCTTTGGATAATAAGTACCGATTTTGCACATTACCCTAATTACGAAAATGCCCGGATGGTTGATGAAACAACCGCAACAGCAATTTGTAGTAATAATCCAGGAAAACTCCTCGAAGCAATTAACGAAAACAAAAATCTTAAAATCGAAAATCTGGCGACTTCGCTGTGTGGCTGGACCTCGGTACTTTCGCTGCTTTACATGACAGCAAATCAGCAATATAATTATGAGAGGATTTATTACCAAAACTCTGGTGATATTGAATTATTTGGTGGCAAAAACAGGGTAGTTGGTTATTGGTCGATAGTAATTTTTAACTGTACTGAAGAATTATTAATTACTGACGAAGAGAAAAATGAGTTGCTTGAAAAAGCACGAATTTCGATAACTGATTATGTAAAAACGGAAAAAGAAGCAAATATAAAACCAACAAACCGATTGGGAATATTGAATGAAATTATGGGAGCATTTGTAAGCATTTATGTCAACGGTAAATTGCGCGGTTGTATCGGTGGTTTTGCAAAGAAAAAGACTTTGAATGATTTGGTTCAGGAAATGGCAGTTTCAGCATCTCACGACCGAAGATTTGATTCGATAAAAAAAGATGAACTTGACAAAATGGAAATCGAGATTTCAGTGCTTTCTCCTTTAAAAAAGATTAATTCTGCAAATGAAATTGAGTTGGGAAAACACGGAATCTATGTAAAAAACGGAAGTAACTCGGGTACATTTCTTCCTCAGGTTGCATCGAAAACTGGTTGGAGCGTAGATGAATTTCTGGGACACTGCTCGCGTGATAAAGCCGGACTTGGTTGGGAAGGTTGGAAGGAAGCTGAAGTTTTTACTTATGAGGCGATTGTTTTCAGAGGCTAATTTCGATTTTCTGTTAAGTCTGTAACAATCTATTGTTAATGAGAATTCTATCTGAAAACTTCCCGTAAAACATTTAATGATTTTATTTCACCCAAATCTTCGAAATGTAATTGATAATAATCTACCAAAACAGTTATCAATGTATCGCGCATCGCTCGTGAAAGAACAAATTCGCTGATTTCATGAAGTTTTAACGACGAAAGTTTCATCAAATATTCAGTGGCTTCTTTATTTGCATAAAACGGGTGTGAAGGCTGAAAATGTACAACTGCGCCTTTTTTCATATCAAACCAACCTTCGAAACCAACCCGATTAGTTTCAGGAAAAAATCCCAGATATTGGGTTAACCTGAACAAAAACCAGAGATGAAAATTACCTGAGCCGGTTTCCATTAAATCAAAATACAACAGCGAATTTTTTATAAAATCATACATTTCGGGGTAACTTTCCTGCTCGTTGATTGATTTATACAGAACTTCGGCAATAAAAATTACAAGTGATGATTTTGTGATATTAAACGGAATATTCTGATAAACCTGATTGCTTTTTAGCTCCTTGATGCGGTGTAATTCGTTTGTTGGTTTTTGGTACGCAACCAAATCAACGATAAAAAGCGGTTGCAACAAACTCGATTTGTTTTGTGATTTTTTGCTCCTTGCAGCATTTACCATGTAACTTTGCCGGCCAAAATCGCGGGTAAAAATGGTTACAATAACACTGCTTTCGCCGTATTTTATAAAGTGCAAAACTATTCCTTCAGTAGTAACAAGCATGGAAATTGTGAGTTCATTATAATATTTTCTGCTATTAGGTCTCGATCATATTTTTTCTTACAATCCAAACATCCTGAGGCAGCCAACTTTTTCCGTTTTCAGGATTCGTTACAACATGTTCAAGTATTTCAACATTACCAAACAGTTTTCTCATAAATTCCTTCGGGTGAAAGGCAGAGTATGTACGATGTCCTTCTTTCACATTACCTCTAATAATAAGCTGTCCATTGTTATATTCACTTAGTTCTGAAACTGTTAGCTTAATTTTAAAATTATCGCCCTGAGTTGTTACTAACATAATTCCCCCTGGCTTCAGGATTCGATATAATTCATTGTACCATTCAAAATGTAGTTGTTCTGAGAGGTGGGTAAAAACAGAAATTCCATAAACCACATCCATAAATCCATCATCATAATCCAACTTTGCTGTTAGTGAATTATTGTTGAAATTAATTCCTTTCAAGTTTTTAATGCACCATTCAATAGAGCTTTTGTTATAATCCGTTCCAAAAAATTCGCACTTATTGTTAATTACCGAGGGCAAATGTCTTATTACCCTTCCCGGACCACAACCCCAGTCCAATATTCGCTTACTTTTTAGTTCAATATATTTTTTAAAATGGTCGTTAAGCCAAACTGCCGTTTCCCTGCTATCCGTATAATATTTAGCATAATTAATTTGAAATGACTCATAAATAAGATAATCCGGCGGCAATATGACACCTGGATTTTGCAAAAGAAACTCTTTATTAATTATTCTATTTTTCCGTTTTTGAGCAAAGAACACTATCCAATCTGCATAATAAATTAACCCGAGTTTCCTAAGAAAATTCGAAATTGCACCTTTTTTCATTTAAATAATTTTGTTGATATCTATTTGTATTTGACGGTTTGAACTTTTAGTGTATAAACAACAACTTAGTTACGTGTGTTTCTTCGCCAAGTTCGTCGTTGCAAAACACGAGATAAACACCGGTTTTAACACGGTTTCCGTTTAAGTTTCTGCCATCCCAAACTGCTTGTCCACCCAAAGATTGAGTTCTGAAAACAAGGTTTCCTGTGATGTCTGTAATTTTAATTTCTGAATTCTCAATCAGGTTGGTAATTGTAACCGGCCCATCGTAAGTTTCACGCACCGGATTTGGATAAACATATACACTGTCGTAAGTTTGTTTTCCTTCAATTGCCTCGCCCATGTATGAAATTAAACCTTTTTCAGTTCCAATAAAAACCTCGCCGTTTTTCTGATTTATTGCTATTGATGTAATATTGTCAGAAAAAAGCGGGCTATTGTTGGTTGTAAAATGCAAAAGTTCCTCAGTGCCGGTTTCGGAAACCAGGTAAACTCCTGAATTTTTAGTACCTAACCATTTTCGGTTGGCACCATCAACAGCAATTGCAGTTACTGTTTCGTTCTTTAACAACGGATGATAAATTCCATCGTTCAAATCCAAACTGGGTTGAGTAGCATAAAAACTCTCTGCTTCCCAAATCCTGCCGGGATTGTTGTAAACTGCCACTCCCATTGAAGTTCCCATCCAAATTGCACCTTCATTGTCTTCAACCATTGAATAAACATCATTCATTCGGGTATATTCTTCCTGAATTCCATTATTAAAATATGAGGTTACCAGCAGCCGTTTTTTCCTGCTACCATCTTCATTTACAACATACGCATCATTTGCTCCCAAAACAATCATCCATTTATCATCAAACTGATTAACAATCAACTTGCCAACATTCAATCTGTTGGCAATTTCAGGCAGGGTAAACGATGACCATTTCCCATCAGGGGTTAACATGTGCAAATTTTCGTCAACATACGAATTAGTTATCCATAAATTTCCCTTCGAATCGAAGTCCATTCCAGCAATACGTACATAAGGTTCATCGGGTTGGCTTGGCAAGGCAGTTTGCAGGGGGCTGTTTTTATTTGTAAATCTGTTGACAAGCTGGTCGTTATTATACTCCAGCAGGCCACCACCCCAACTTGCTACAAAAAAATGGTTCGAATTGGCCGGATCTTCAGTGACAGAAAGAATATTGTGAAAACCATCCAATTCAGGGTGATTACTTTTTGAAAAATAAGCCCACTGGTCGTCCACCAAACGCTGGAACCTTGGAAACTCATAACCTCCTGTACCTCCCGGGGTAACCCATAAATGAGAACCAAACTGATGCAATGAGTAAATGCTATTGTCCATTGGACTGTTAAGCCGTATTTGCTCAAACTGATCGCCTGTATTTTTGCAAAGTGCATTTGAAAAATCGGCAATCCAAATTGTTCCGTTGCCAGTAATAACTGAACTTCTTGTATTTATGGGGAAAATATTTTCGTTACCGAAACTGTAACGGTTAATTTCTTTCACAACCTGGTGTGTATCATCCACAACAAATACCTGTTCGCGACTGGTTACTGTTATATATTTTCCGCTGCTTTGAATTTCATAGGCAAATCTGATTTGTGGCAAATAAGTTTCCCAGGTATTATCATTCAATATATATAATTGATCGCCGTCCCATTGGTCTGGGGTGTAATTTGCAATTAGTTTGCCGGCGTGCATTTCTACAATACTAAATTTATCAGTGTAATGTGGTATGTTTTGAATTTGAGTCCAGTTATGAAAATCGAGTAAGTTAACACCCTCTTTTTGAGCTTTCAGAATGCCTTTGTTTGTTGCAGCATATATAAATTCACCGTCAGTTTCAATGTCGTTAACACCCAGGTTACTCCCATTTTCACCAATCAGATAAGTATCTTTTATTTCATGCTTTTTCAGGTTAATAATTACAATACCGAAACCACAGGCCAACCATGCTTCATCGCCGATAAAACAAACATTGTTAATGGTTTTATCAGTTGTAAGTTGTTTTCGTTTTATATCCGAAAGGTTTATTACACGACCATTCGAGATCAAATCAATATTGCTGTTATTGTAAGCAATAACCAAAACGTCACTGGCTTCGCTATAAGCAATTGTTTTAATTCCAAAATCGGAGAGTTGCAAATAATCAGCTACTTTGTTGGTACTGTTATCCTGCAAATCGTAGAAAAACAATCCTCCGGTTGTGGCGCAATAAACTTTATCGGGCGAAACCGCAATTTTTACGGCCGAAGTATATGATAAATAATCATGCCAGCTACCCTGTTTTTTTTGGGCATTGCTTTCAAGAATCATTAAAACAGAGCAAATCAGAAATAAATATTTAAACATGAAATCAGTTTTTAGCTATTGTAAATTTTTCAAATGATTAATCAGCTTTTCAACGGCACGTCCTCGGTGGCTTATTTTATTTTTTTCGGTCAAATTCATTTCTGCAAAAGTTTGTTTAAATCCATTTGGCCTAAAAACAGGGTCATAACCAAAACCCGAACCTCCCCTTTTATCTTCAAGTATCTCGCCATCAACAATTCCTTCAAAAAGTTCTTCATTCCCATCAATCACAAGCGAAATCACAGTTCTAAAACGTGCATTGCGGTTTTTTATTTTGGCAAGTTTAAGAAGCACTTTGTCCATATTTGCCTGCGCACTTTTTTCTTCGCCTGCATAACGTGCCGAGTAAACACCAGGCTCGCCATTTAGAGCTTCAATTTCGAGCCCTGTATCATCGGCAAAACAGTTGTAGCCAAATTTGCTAAATACATAAAATGATTTCTGGCTCGCATTTCCCTCCAAAGTATCCCGTTCTTCAGGTATTTCTTCGTTACACCCGATTTCTTTCAAACTTAAAATTTTGAATTGATTACCTAAAATAGCTTGTATTTCTTCTAATTTATGTTGGTTGTTGGTTGCAAAAACAAGTTCCATATTTTTCAATTTTTAATGTACTTAAAATTAGTTATTTAAGTTGCTAAATTTTATTGTTAGATTATCGACCTGAAAATTCGTTTTATTTTTATTCCAGAAATAAATTTTGATAATATCTCCTTCCTGTATTTCAGGCTTAATTTGAATTTCATAAACTGCCCTGTTCCATTTATCGGGGAATTTGGCGAATTTACTTATATCCAAAACCTGGTAAATTTGCATTTTCCCGCCACGGTCGGTGGTAAATACAAGCAATACTTCAGTTAAATTGTTTTCAATTACAAAATCGGTTAACACTGTAATTTTAGATTTCTCCATTAAATCAGCTCCAACCGGAAATTCAACAGAAGTACCAAATTCTTCATTTTCGGTATAAAAATAGGAGTGGTTTCCGGTCAGCGAATCAACTTTTATCCGAGCTGAATTCTGTGTCCATCCGGGCGAACCATCAGGTTCGAAATCCCGGATTATCTGGGATGATTGTTCTTTTGTTCCTTTTTCAGCGAGAATTATTCCCGAGCTATTTTTCTTTTTAAATTCGATAGTTGTTGGATAAAATGAATGAATCAATTCAAATAATTCATCGCCAACAATGCCTCCCTGCCAGGCAAAAGCAAAGTATTTACTTTCTGAATCCGCCAAAAAATCGCTTAATTCAGAAACATTTGTTTTTTCGTTAATAAAACAAACAGCATCAACTTCAACCGATTTTATTAATTCTTTTTGTTTTGTGCTCAGCAGGATACGAATGTCGTTTTTGTATTCTTTTTTCCAGTTCCCAAGCTTTTCTGTAATTTCCGGGGTAAGTCCAAGTTTATTTTTGTTGTATAAAAATCTGTTGATCCCACTTAATAAAATGAATGCAGAAACCAGGGAAACAAGAATAATGATTACCTGCTTTTTCTTATTTGGATTGTAGGCAACAAAATACTTTATTGAGAATCCAATCAGCACCAAAAAAATAATTGTCGTAAAACAAAAAGTATAAATAATTGCCCTGTTGTGATACTCAAAACTAACAATGTGCTTACCCGGGGGAACAAGAACAGACATGTGTGTAAAATTGCTTTTTAATAAATCCTTCTCATTTCCATCAATAAAAACTTTCCAACCTGTATAATAATTTTGTTGACAAATAAGCAGTTGCGGAAATTCTGTGTTGGTTTTTATTTCAATTCGGGTTGGCGAGAATTTGCTAATTTCTGTTGAGTCATTTTGTGATGAACGTAAATCGTACGCTTTCAGACTGTTAAAAACTTCAGTTTCAAGAAAAACAGTATTCGGTTCAAAGTTGCTGACTGACGAGTTTTCCCTAATATTATCAGAAAAATATATAACCGGTTCTTTTTTTATGGCTTCCAGCAAATCAGGATGGTTGTCTGCAAGCAATTTATATCCATCCATTTTAAAGGAAACCAATCCATCAAAAGTTAATTTCTTTGGAAAAACATTGTTGTTCATCCATGTAAAATCGTTGGCAGCATTTCTGTCGGTATTTTTATCAATCGCATCCATTTCAGGAATTGGAAAACCTTTTGGCGATGATTTTAAAAATTCGTAAAATTTAACAGGGCTGGCTTTACTGAGAACTGTGTAGTGTGCGCTTAATTGCGTTGCAGTTATTCCATCAGCAATAAACAAAACAAGCATTGCGGAAGCATAATTTTTGGCATTTTTTAATTTTAAGGTTAGTAAAACAAAAATCAGTAAAAATGCAATTTGAATAACTCCCTGTAAAATAATATTATCGAAACGGGTGGCGGCAAACAGTTCGTCAGTAAAACTTACAGTGTTTTTGAAATAAGCAAATTGATCAATATTGCCAATTGCCCAGACAACCAAAACAGCTATCAAAACTATTATTGAACCCGAAATCAGTAATAACCGTTTTCTGTCAGAAAGATTAAAGTCGCTTTCTTTAATATTCGCTCCCGTAAATGCCAAAAAGCAAAAAATGGTAAAAGCCCTGAATATTCCCGGATATTGGAACCTGTCCATGAACGGGGCATAATTATAGAGGAATTCTCTCAAAAAAAATTGATTGCCAAAAGATGCAAGCAAAGAAAAAATGCCAAAAAAAAGTATTAAATAAGATTCTTTGTTAACAGCTTTTTTGGTCAAAACGAATAATAAAAATACAAAACTGATTATCCCGAAGTATCCATTTGAAAATGATTGATCGGTTTGAAAATATTGGGGATCGTTACCAACCGCCAGCGGGGTAAAAAAAGACAGAATTGATTTTATAGAAAACGGGTGTTTTTGTGCCAGCTCGATTGGAAGCCCGTTAAAACGGCTCAAAAAAGGTAATAATTGAAAATATGCTAAAATTAATGTTGCGCTAAAAGCGATAACGATAACCATTAAAACCGAATGATATAAAAATAACTTTTTCAAATAGTTTTTATCCACCCTGTTTATAACCAAATGCCCGATAAAAACAATTAACATAAAGTAGGCTGAAATAACTGTAATTGCAGGATAACTGCAATAAATCATTACGAACAGCGCAATTGATAATTTAACAAAATTTCGCCGGTTCAATTCCCTGATGAATATGTAATAATTTGTCATCAAAAAAGGGATTAACGCGTAACCGCAGACAAACGCCACATGTTGCGCATTACCAATAACAAATCCCGATAACATGTAGGCTACCGACAATCCAACCGATATTTTATAATCAGAATTAAACTGTTTCAAAAAATAAAAAAATGATACACCGGCAACAAAAATA
>ERZ795053.7312-NODE-7312-length-10677-cov-6.243457_pt1 | contig 10677 bp, 13 predicted proteins | sample MGYA00375137_ERZ795053 | MGnify/ENA primary metagenome ERZ795053 (study PRJEB30182, sample SAMN05720284) | activated sludge metagenome | isolation source: Anaerobic digester | place: Hong Kong | collected 2014-12-17 ... | reverse complement strand
CTCTTATAAAAGACTCTTCCCTGCTCTCCATTATCTCGGTAAGCGAATTTACTCTCAATGCCCAGGAGGTCAACGCCTACACCTACTCCACGCTGGAAAGCTACCTCCCTTTGGCTTTGGGCTATCTTCTTATCACATATCCTATTTCGAATCTTTCTAAACGACTGGAAAGGGCTTTTTCCTATGAGACTTGACATAAGAGGGTTGTCCAAGGCCTTCGACGAAAAAAAAGTCCTGTCAGACATCTCTCTTCAGATCGACGGGATCCGTTCTCTGGTGATCATAGGGCCTTCCGGAGGAGGCAAGTCCACTTTCCTCAGGATCCTTGCAGGGCTTCTTGTCCCGGAAGCAGGGGAGGTCATCATCAACGGAAAGCCTATCCCCACGGAAGAAAGCTCCTTAAGAGAATATCGGAAGACCATGGGGATGGTCTTTCAATCCTACAACCTTTTCCCTCATATGACCGCTGTGGAGAATATCATGCTCCCCCTTGTCCATGTCCACGGATACGGGGAGGAAGAAGCCCGGGAACATGCCATGGGGCTTCTGGCGAGGTTTCAGCTCTCTCTGCACGCTGAAAAAAAACCGGCTCTCCTTTCAGGTGGCCAGAAACAGCGTGTGGCTATTGCCCGTGCCGTGGCAGTCAGTCCCTCTTTTCTGCTTTTCGATGAACCAACATCAGCTCTTGACCCCGAATTTACCTCAGAAGTTTTGGATGTCATCGAGGAGCTGCGGGAAGAAGGGAAAGACCTGATTCTGGTGACTCACGAAATGGGATTTGCCAAAATCGTTTCCGACTATGCTCTTTTTCTGGATGAGGGAACCGTAGCTGCAGCAGGGACTCCGGAAGAGATCTTTGACTATCCCGCTGAGGAACGCCTAAGGCTGTTTCTTGCCAAAGTTTTGAAATACTGACTCCTGTCAAGGCTTTAGGAGGGTAACACCTCCGTAAAACCTTTGAGCGTAGTAGGGCTCATCGAGGGAGGAGATACGTACTCCCTCAGTGGCGGCGTGGATGAAACGGGAATCCCCCATATAGATCCCCACATGAGAAGGCCCCGGTTTGAATGTGGAAAAGAAGACAAGGTCGCCGGGCTGAAGGCTGCTTTTGGATATTTTTTTCCCATACTTGTATTGGGGAGTCCCGTCCCGCGGAATTGTGATATTGTTCATGCGGTAGACAAGCCAGGTGAGGCCTGAACAGTCAAGCCCGCGGCTGCTGGTTCCTCCCCAGACGTAAGGGACTCCGATAAAATCCCGGGCTGTTCTGATGATCCTGTCTCTGAGAGAGGAGGGATCGGCCGGAGAAGGGACAGGGATCGTCCCTTTCGTTCCGTCAGCCAGGACGATATTTAACCGCTCTTCATCCCTACTTAAGATGCGGTAGGGAGTCCCTCCCTGGAGGGGTTGTTGGCTGCCATCCGGAGTTGTCATGATGATCCTTTTTTCTGAGACGACCTGATCGAGAGAGAGACCGCGGGCGATCAGAAGATCCAGTTCATCTTCCCGGACCCAACCGGCATGACCCTTCTGATCAGGAATTTCCACATAGAGCCAGCTTTTCTTGTTTTTTACGATCCGGCAGAGGGAACCCCGGATAAGTTCTGATTCCAGCGGGGCATCATGCTGAGGCAGGCTCCGGACCTGTGTCACTTGTGAACGGGCAAAGGCCGTCTGGGGGAAAGAATCTACGATAATGAGAATCGAACCCGAAAAGGAGTAATTGCGGCTGTAGGCGAGAAGGACTTCGATCCGGTCTTGATAAAAAGAGATCGTTTTGACAGCCCGGTAATCGACCACCGTGTGGCTCGGGCGAAGAGGAGACGCGACCTTAAGGACAAGTTTATTTTCTCCCGGGTATGGCACGATTTCACTGATCTTGATGCCGGTAAAATCAAGAGATGTATAGTTCTTTTTAAAGGAGACTGTGACTTCAGGACTGGAGCAACAGAGAGAAGTGATAAAAAGGAGGAGGAGAAGGGATCCTGTCAGCCTTTTCATGGGTCAAAGCTGGATACTCTCTCTTTTAACCCATCCGTCCTGTCCGTCGGGGAGGAGGATGAGCAGCCAGTCTTCTTTTTCGTTGAGAACCTTGACCGGGGTCCCGATCTTGACCCTTGTCAAGGTGACGCTTTCAGGGCGCGGAGTGACTTTGACGTCGACATATCGCTGGACGGTATCGACTTTATCTTCATTTCTGTAGGGCAGGGAGATGATAAGGCTGTTTTGGTTTTGGGCGACTGTATAGATCACTTTTTCTGAAAGCTCCAGGACAAAGCGGACCGAAGAGGGGGTGAACTGGGCTACCCGGATCTCCCTGAAAGGAGGGCGCTGTATGGAGACCGTCCTTTTTGGCGGGGCCATGACCGTATTCTGAAGGTCAAGGACGATACGCATGGGTGCATCAAGAGTCATCTCCTTATAGGACGGGGCCGTATCGAAGGTAATGGTGATCTGATACATATTCTTGTATTCATTGATATTGAAATCTTTGAGCATCGACTCTCCCAGAAGAGTTCCTGCTGTAAGAAGAAGGGAAAACGTCATTATAAAAAGCTTTTTCATGGTGCCTCCTTTTACCTAATATATCTCAGGGGATCACTTTTGTCAATTCTCCACTTTCTTTGATTATAACAGGGCAGGAGCCTCCGCCTCCGGGGAAATTTTTATTGACATTCAAGCCTCTCTGGATATACTCACCTTGCCAATTCGAATGCGTCAGTAGCTCAGTAGGATAGAGCATTGGTTTCCTAAACCAAGGGTCGGGGGTTCGAATCCCTCCTGGCGTATTTCACTTTCAAAAGGGGGTATTTTGATGAAATCTTCTGAACGCCACAAATTAAAAGAAAATGAAGTTGCCTCTGTCCTTTCCCGTTTTCTCCATTGGGTCACGCCCCGCTTGAATATGATCCTTATCGTAGCGGGATGTCTTGTCATACTCCTTATCGCTGCGCTTGTCATCCGCTATCAAAATGACAGACGGGACAGTGCGGCCGGGGTCAATATCACAAAGACCATCCGGGATCTGGGGGGCGGATCCCTGGAAGGGGTGCCCGAGGATAAGATCCCCCTTATCGAAGAGATGGCAAGAAAATATAAGAACACCCCCAGCGGAGCTGTGCTTCTGTATCGTCTCGGCCTGATGGCCCGTGAAAAAGGGGATAATGAAAAAGCCCTCGACTTTTTTCACATGGCCGCCCGGGCCCTGGAAGATAAAGAACCGGCTCATATCGCCCTGGCCGGACTCTACATGAAGTCAGGCCAATATGAAACGGCTAAAGAGAACCTCTATAAGATCGCACCGGAGAGCCCGCTCTATGATAATGCCCTTTACCTGCTCTATTTATGCGGAAGGGCGACTCAGGACGAAAACCTAAAGAAGAGAGCGGCAGACGAGCTTTCCTCTGAACGGTTTGCCGAGTCTCCTTATCAGAAGATGATCGCCATCAGGGAGGTGTTATGAAAAAGCTTTTATCGGGTAATGAAGCTGTTGCACGGGGTTTCTACGAAAACGGAGGCCGTGTCGCCGTTGCTTATCCCGGGACCCCCAGCACAGAGATCCTGGAAAATATGGTTCAGTATAAAGAAAAAATCAACTCACAATGGTCTCCCAATGAAAAAGTAGCCCTGGAAGTGGGTATCGGTTCTTCTTTCGGAGGGGCCAGAACTTTGGTGGCCATGAAGCATGTGGGTGTCAATGTGGCTGCGGACCCTCTCCTGACCGTGACCTACTCCGGGATCAAGGGAGGGTTTGTCCTTGTCTCTGCCGATGATCCGGGGATGCACTCCTCACAGAACGAACAGGATAACCGATATTACGCAAAATTTGCCAAGATGCCTCTTCTGGAGCCGTCAGACTCAGGGGAAGCGAAAGATTTTGTCGGCCTCGCCCTGGAGATCAGCGAAAAATATGATACTCCCGTCCTTCTCAGGACGACAACGCGTATCTCCCATACCAAGACTGTGGTGGAACTGAAGGAGCGTGAAGAGCACGACGGGCTACTCGGTTTTGAGAAGAACCCTTCCAAATATGTCATGGTCCCGGCCAATGCGAGGAAACGCCACCCCGTAGTGGAGGAGAGGTCCGTTAAACTTACCCAACTGGCCGAATCCATCGATGTAAACAGGGTAGAGGTGAATAAAAAAGAGATGGGAGTCATTACATCCGGCATCGCCTATCAATATGTCAAAGAAGCCTTTCCGGAAGCTTCTGTCTTGAAACTGGGGATGAGTTTCCCTCTTCCCATAAATAAGATCAAAAGCTTTGCTGAAGCCGTGGAAACCCTTTATGTGGTGGAAGAACTGGAGCCTTTCATCGAAGAGATGATCAAGGCTGAAGGGATCCGGGTCATAGGCAAGGATGTTATCCCCCGATGCGGGGAGCTCAATGTGGAGATCGTCCGTCGCGCTCTTTCTCCGGAGAAAGAGGAGTCACATGTGACGGAGAAGGTCGATGAAAAGTCCCTTCCGTCACGTCCGCCTGTCCTCTGTCCAGGCTGTCCCCACCGTGGAGTCTTTTATACACTCAATAAGCTGAAAGCTGTGGTGACAGGAGATATCGGCTGTTATACCCTGGGTGTCCAGCCTCCTTTGTCAGCCATGGACTCCACTATTGCCATGGGAGCTTCCATCGGAGTCAATATTGGACTTGAAAAGGCTTTGGGGATCGATTTCTCACGCCAGTCTGTGGCTGTCATCGGAGATTCCACTTTTATGCATTCAGGTGTCACCGGGTTGATGGACGCTGTCTATAACAAGGGATCCAATACGATCCTTATTTTGGACAACAGGATCACCGCCATGACAGGCCGTCAGGAGAACCCCGGGACGGGATATACCCTCATGGGGGAGGAGACCCGGGAAGTGGACCTCGAAGCTCTGGCCCGGGCCATCGGCGTGGAGCATGTCCGGAAAGTGGATTCCTACGACCTGAAGGCTTTGAAAGAGGTCATCAGAGAGGAGATGGATCGCCCCGAAGTCTCTGTGATCATCACCTATAATCCCTGTATGCTCATAAGAAGGAAAAAGTTCGATATCAAAAAATACAGAGTCAATGAAGACAAATGTATTAACTGCGGGATCTGTCTGAAAGTCGGATGTCCCGCTGTGGTCAAAAATGAAGACGAGACAAAGTCCCATATTGTGGAATCCCTTTGTACCGGCTGTTCAGTGTGCGCTCAGGTCTGTCCCAAAGATGCCATTGAGCTGGTCTAGAAGGAGGAATAAAGATGAATGAAGTTAAAAATATTCTGCTGGTCGGTGTCGGAGGACAAGGTGTTCTGACAGCCAGTGAGATACTCAGCGAAGCTTTGATGCTGGAAGGTTTTGATGTCAAAAAGGCTGAAGTCCACGGCATGAGCCAGCGGGGAGGGAGTGTCAATTCACATCTTCGTTATGGACAAAAAGTATATTCTCCCCTCATCGAAGAAGGGAAGGCTGATATCATCTTCTCCTTTGAGTTGGTTGAGGCCATGAGGTTTTCAAAATATCTCAAAGAAGGAGGGTTTATCGTCTGCAGTAACGAAAAGATCGTCCCCAATTCAGTCTATTTCGGCACAGTCAAATATCCCAAAGACCCGGCTGCTCTTTTGAAAGAGGCTTTCGGAAAGAGTTTTTACCTCATTGATGCTGTAAAGATCGCAGAAGAGCTGGGGAATATCCGCTTTGCCAATGTGGTTTTGCTGGGGACAGTCTCTCATCTGATGAAGATCTCCGATAAATCCATGAAAGATGCGATCGGGAATATGGTTCCGGAAAAGACCGTTGAGGGTAACCTGAAAGCTTTCCAACGCGGAAAGGAGCTGGCCGGCTGATGGAACATCGCCAATACTATACTTTTGAAGAGCAGGAGCTTCGCCGGGCCACCTGGATATGGGGACTTCTCTCCTACGGACTCCCTTTCTCCCTGATCCCGGCTTTCCTTTTCACCCACAAGAACAAATTTATCCATTACCATGCCAAACAGGGAGTGGTCCAGTTCGCATTTTTCCTTCTCTTCTTCCTTTTTCTATTTTTACCGAAAATAGGAGAGATCCTCTTTCTTTTGAGCATGCTTCTCCAGTTTTCCATCTCCGTAACAGGCATTGTCCTCTATTTTCAGAAAGAGATCTTCGAGTTTCCCGTTATCGGCTCTCTGGCGCGGCGGCTAAAACTGAACTGAGTGATATGGAAGCTTCCCTTGTCAGGCTCAACAAAGCTTTGAAGGAGCTTGGCCTGGCGTCCCGCCGGGAGGGTGACGAACTTATCCGGGCCGGGTATGTCACTGTCAATGGAAGAGTTGTGACAGAGCCGTGGCATCGGGTGGATCTTTCGCAGGATAACGTATCTCTGACCTCCGGGGGAGAAGAAAGACTCCATGACAGGATCTACATCGCCTTTTATAAGCCTGTAGGGATTACCTGCACCTTTTCCCGGGACGAAGGTGATTCTCTGAGCAAAGTCCTTCCTTTCAACAGAAACCTCTCTTATGCCGGGCGTCTGGATAAAGAGAGCGAAGGGCTTATGATTCTCTCGGATGACGGCCGTTTTGTCGCCTCCATCTCTGCCCCTGAACGGGAAAAAGAGAAGGAATATGAAGTGAGGGTGGAAGAGAACGTCCACGAAGGTGCTCTTAATAAGATGCGCCGGGGGATGACGGTGAAAGGGCAGCAGCTGAAAGAGACTAAAGTCACAAAAAGGGGACCCCATTCCTTTTCCATTATCTTGACGGAAGGGAAAAACCGCCAGATACGCAGGATGGCCTCAAAGGTAGGCTTGACGGTGACGGGATTGAAAAGAGTCAGGATAGGCGGGGTTACCTTGAAAGGATTATCCCCCGGATCCTGGCGGGAGTTGACAGAAAAAGAAATAACACTATTATTACAATAAACGGGGATTCCCCGGGAGGGTAATATGAAATATCGTGACGCCGGCGTGGATATCGAAAAAGGGAATGAGGCAGTGAGGAGAATCAAAGAAAAGGTCAAAACGACATTTGATGCCAATGTCCTGACAGATATCGGGTCTTTCGGAGGGCTCTACGCCCTGAGCGGATATCGGGAGCCGGTCCTGGTCTCAGGAACCGATGGAGTGGGGACAAAGCTCAAAATTGCCTTTCTGCTGGACAGACATGATACAGTGGGGATCGACCTTGTGGCCATGAGTGTCAATGATATCCTGGTCCAGGGGGCCCGCCCGCTCTTTTTCCTTGATTATATTGCCACTTCCGCCGTAGAACCCGAAAAGATCGAAGCCATCGTCGATGGCGTCATTGAAGGATGCCGTCAGTCGGGGTGTGCGCTTCTGGGAGGGGAGACAGCAGAACTTCCCGGATTTTACGCCGAAGGGGAATATGACCTGGCCGGTTTTGCCGTGGGAGTCTGTGAAAAGGAGAAGATGGTGACCGGGAGCCTGGTCCGGGAAGGGGACCTCCTCATCGGGCTTCCTTCCAGCGGGATCCATTCCAATGGCTACAGCCTGGCCCGTAAAGTCCTGGTCAATGAGCGGGATCCGGATGAGTCTGTCCTGGAAGAGCTTCTGACACCTACGCGTATCTATGTCAGTCCGGTTCTTGCCGTCCTTGAAAAAGTCCGGATCCATGGGATGGTCCATGTGACCGGAGGTGGGTTTTACGAGAATATTCCGAGGATACTTCCCCGCGACTTGTCTGCTGAGATCCATAAGGGGAGCTGGGAGATCCCGTCCCTCTTCAGCCGGATCGCAGAGCAGGGAGAGGTGGACGAAGAGGAGATGTTCAAGACCTTCAACATGGGGATCGGCCTGATCATGGCCGTGGCTCCGGAAGATAAAGAGACGGTCATGGAGATTCTGGCTGACCGGGGAGAAAACCCTGCTCTCATGGGGCGAATCGTCAAAGGTGCGAAGGATGTGAAAATATGCTGAAGCGTATTGTCATCGGGATAAGCTTTTTGGCCATGATGTATGGGGCTCTCGCAGGGGCCCCTGTCTGTGTGGACGGGGTTTGCTCTTATGAACCGGCTCAGGAGAAGGAACTGACCCTCTATCTTCTGGATTGCGACTGCGCTGACAAAGAAGTCCTTGATATCCTTTCTGATTTTTTTGAAGTATCTCCTGTCAGAGAACTTCCGGAAATCATTCCGGAAAATGCTTTTCTCATTACCGCCGGGGGAGAGTGTTCATCGAAAGAAGTCCCGGATTTTCCCGAGGACCGTATTTTGACCATCGATGGCCAAGAGATCTTCTTCCGGGAAAAGGCCTATCGTGTGACACAGAGAACGGCTTTGGAAGAGCTGAAGAGAACAATGAAAGAGCTTATTTAGGGAGGAAAAGGTGTTCGGGCCGCTGATCGGATCGCTTTACAGACGCTCTTTTCAGAAGCATCCCTCTACCGACAGAGAATACTGGGGTAAATATGAGGGGCTCTTCAGTGTCGTCTTCAATGTAATCCTGTTCGGGATCAAGATGACTGTAGGACTGCTCAGCGGCAGTATTGCTGTGATGGCGGATGCTGTCCACACGCTTTCCGATGTGGGCTCCTCTATCGGGGTCTTTTTCGGTTTCAAGATGGCCTACCGTCCCCCCGACTGTGAACATCCCTACGGGCATGGAAGAGCAGAACATATTGCCACGTTAGGGGTCTCGTTTCTTTTATTTATCACAGGATTTGAATTCATCAAAAGTTCCATTCGCTCCATTGCCTCGGGAAAAGATGTGGAGAGTTCTCTTGTCTTTATTTCAGCTATTGCCGGAAGCATTCTTCTGAAAGAGTTTATGGCGCAAGTCTCTTTTTATCTGGGGAAGAGGATCCGTTCTGAGACACTCAAAGCCGATGGCTGGCATCATCGCAGTGATGCCCTGTCTTCGGTCCTTGTCCTCTTCACCTTTATAATTCCCGGGATAGACGGTTATCTGGGTGTCGGTGTGGCGTTATTCATCCTCTGGTCAGGGTTTGACATCGCCCGGAGAGCCGTAAGTATGCTCATCGGAGAGCAGCCTTCCCGGGAGATGCTGGAACAGCTCAAAAAATTTGTCCGGTCTTTCGATTTTGTGGAAGGACTGCACGACATTATCATCAATAATTATGAAGGGCTGACTATCCTCAGCCTTCATGTAGAGCTGGACAGCCGTCTCTCCTTCGAGAAGGCACACTATTACAGTGAGATGATCGAAGAAAAACTGGACGAGACCTTTAATGTCAAATCAGTAGTCCATATCGATCCCGTGGACAAACAGGACCCTTTCCTCAAAGAAGTCAATAAGAGCCTCGCTGAGCTTCTTGAACAGTTTGATTATGTGGATTCCTTTCACGATCTGAGAAAGATCGGAGTCAAAAGAGTCAACATCATACTGGATCTCTCAACAAAAAGAGCGATCTCAAGGCGAGAAGAGGAGATGATACGCACCTTCCTTCTGGAGAAGCTGCGTGCCCTGTTCCCGTCAATAAAAAATGTGATCATAAAAGTAGAACCGTTATTTTCATATTAAGGGGTATGGCTGGTTTAGGACACGAGGGACATAAGAAAAGACTTCGCGAACGATTTCACCGATCGGGCTTTGACGGCTTTGCTGAGTATGAGATCCTGGAGATGCTCCTGGGAGCCGTCAATGTACGGAAAGATACAAAAGAGCTTTCAAAAAGGCTTTTGAAGGATTTCGGATCTTTGAAAAGCGTTCTGGACAGCCGCCGGGAAGAACTGTTGAAGTGCCCCGGAGTCGGGGAGAGGACGGCTGACCTAATTCTCATGGTCAAGGAGCTTATTGTAACATATCTTCATCAAAATGTGATGAGGGAGAGTGTCCGGGTCGATTCACCCCAGGCTGTAGCCGACTTTTTCAGAGCCTGGTACGGAGGCCGGGAGAATGAGATCTTCTGTGTCCTCTGTCTGAACGGCCGGAACAGGATCCTGGATATTTTCCAATATCAGGAAGGGAGTGTGAACTACTCCTATCTCTACCCGCGGAACATCGTCAGGGATATTTTCAACACCGGCGCCACGGGGATCATCCTCGTCCATAACCATCCTTCGGGGATCAGTGAACCTTCCCGGGCCGATATTGCCTTTACAGAGAAACTGGACCGCTTATGCCGTGAACTTGATATAAATCTTCTGGATCATCTCATTATCTGTTCAGAGAGTTTTGTCAGCCTGAAAAGCAAAGGGCTCTTCTAGTAAGCGCGAATAGTCTCTTCGATATCTTCAAAAGAGCGGGCGTCGAGGAGTTTCTGGAAGTTGCCTTCATCGGTGAGGAAATAAGAGATCTTTGAAAGCAGGCTGATGTGTTCCTTGACCATTCTCCCGGGGGAGAGGAGCAGAACGATGATATTGACATCTTTATCATCAAGGGATTGAAAATCAATCCCATTTTTGGTGATCAGACACGCCAGATGAAAGCGGTCGAGGGTTTCGATCCTGGCATGGGGGACAGCGATATGGCTTCCCATTCCTGTGGTCATCTTCTGTTCACGGTCCATGACTTCACGAAATAGAAGAGAAGCATCCAGATGATGGACTCTGGCAATCTCGTCACAGAGAAAACGGATGGCTGCCTCTTTGTCAGGAGAGGAGTCATCAAAAAAGACTAATTCAGGAGCCAGATAATCCTTAAGCAGCATGTGTGCCTCCTTAGCTTGCCATAATGATAAGCATTAAAGCCCGGTTGTCAATATCTTTATAGCGGGGGAACAATCCCTTTTTATATTGAAAGATAGCTTCATTC
>ERZ795053.7311-NODE-7311-length-10678-cov-3.010731_pt1 | contig 10678 bp, 10 predicted proteins | sample MGYA00375137_ERZ795053 | MGnify/ENA primary metagenome ERZ795053 (study PRJEB30182, sample SAMN05720284) | activated sludge metagenome | isolation source: Anaerobic digester | place: Hong Kong | collected 2014-12-17 ... | reverse complement strand
GACTGGAGTTCAGACGTGTGCTCTTCCGATCTCGCGATCCGGTCGCAGGTCTCCGCCATCACCCCCAGGTCATGGGAGATCAGCACCAGGGCGAGACCGAGCTCCTCCCTCAGCTTCTCCAGCAGCTGGAGCACCTGGGCCTGCATGACCACATCAAGCGCGGTCGTCGGCTCGTCGGCGATCACCACCGAAGGGCCGCAGGCCAGGGCCAGGGCGATCATCACCCGCTGCTTCTGGCCCCCGGAAAGCTGATGCGGGTACCGGCGGGCGATCGCCGGGGTCAGGCCGACCGTGCCGAGCAGTTCGTCGATCCGTCCGCTGATCCGGCCGGAACGGCCCTCGTGGAGAACGATCACCTCTTCGATCTGGGGCCCGACCCGCTTGACCGGGTCCAGCGAGTTCATCGCACCCTGAAACACGAGTGACACATGGCGCCAGCGCACAACCCTCATTCCGGCCTCGGTCCTCCGGTCGATACGGATCGGCTCGGCCTCACCGGGCGGACTGAGCGTGATCGAACCCGACTGGGTGAAGCCTTCGGGCAGGAGTTTCATAACCGCCAGAGCCGTGGTGGTCTTGCCGCAGCCCGACTCCCCGGCCAGTCCGAGCGACTCGCCGCGGGCCAGGTCCAGGTCCACCCCCTCGACAATTTCCTTGCCCTGGTAGGCAACATGAAGGTCGCGGATCTTCAGGATCGAGCTCATGATTCGCGGTCCATCGCCAGCCGGGGGTTGATGTATTCCTCGTAGAGGAAGCCGATCAGGGTGACCGCCAGCACGAGGATCGTGATGCAGAGTCCCGGCGGGATCACGTACCACCAGGCACCGGCCGAAGGGGCACCGGAGCCGAAGGCGTTCTCCAGCATCGAGCCCCAGGAGATCCGGGACGGGTCGCCGAGCCCGAGGAAGGAAAGCGCGGCTTCCGAAAGGATCGCCACCGCGATGATCAGCACCGTGTTGGCGAAGATCAGCGGCAGCGTGTTCGGCAGCACGTGGGTGCGGATGATGTAGGTGTCGCCCGCGCCGAGGGCCCTTGCCCGTTCGACGAATGCACGCTCGCGCAGGGTCATCACCTGGGCCCTGACTATGCGTCCGGTCCCGGCCCAGGAGGTGAGGCCGATCACCGCGACGAGAACGCCTAGCGACGGGTCGAGCAGCCGGGCCAGGACGATCATCAGCGGCAGGGTCGGGATCACGAGGAACCAGTTCTCCAGCGAGTCCAGGATGCGGTCGGTCCAGCCGCCGAAGTAACCGCTGAAAATGCCGACCGCGGAGCCGAGCACCGCGGAGATGACGGCTGCCGCGAAGCCGACGACGACCGAGGTCCGGGTGCCGACCAGGAGCTGCGAGAAGACGTCCTCCCCGCTCTCGGTGGTTCCGAGCAGATGATCGAAGCTGGGCGGCTGCAGCACGTCGAGGCTGGAGGCGGTCGGGTCATACGGGGCCAGGGCGCTGCCGAAGATCGCCACGAACACGGTCACGACGAGGACCGCGATGCCGAAGCGCCCCCGCCAGGAGCTGAACAGCACCCGTACTGCCTCCCGCCCGCTCATCGGCCCTGCACCCTCGGGTCGAGGAAGAAGTAGAGGCAGTCGGCGGCGAGGTTGGCGAGGATCACCGCGAACGAGAAGAACAGGAAGGTCCCCTGCAGAACGGGGAAGTCCTTGTCATTGATCGCCTGGTAGGTGAGCTCGCCCAGGCCGGGCCAGGAGAAGATCGTCTCGATGGTGATCGCGCCGGCTACGACCGCCCCGAACTGGATCGCCGAGAGCGTGACCAGCGGCAGCAGGGCGTTTGGCACGGCATGCCGGTTTACGACCCTGTCCCAGCGCATTCCGGTCGCCCGCTTGACGGTGATGAAGTCCTCGGTCAGCACGTCGACCATGGAAGAGCGCATGATCAGGAAGTACTGGCCGATCAGCATCAGGGTCATCGCGGTGGCGGGCAGGATCAGATGCTTTGCGACATCGAGGGCCTGGGAAAAGAAGTTGCTGAACTCCGTTCCCGGAGTGACTTGTAACCCGGATGGCAGGATCGGTATCCAGACCGCGAAGACGAGGATCAGGATGATCCCGATCCAGTATTCCGGCGACGCGTATGTGAACAGGTTGAAGCCCAGCAGGGCCTGGTCGCTGTGTTTTCCGCGCCGCGTAGCGGCCTTCACCCCCATCCACGAACCAAGCAGGGTCGCCAGCAGGGTCCCGGTGCCGACCAGCAGCAGGGTCCAGGGAAGGGCGTCCTTGATTTCGTCGGTCACCGTCCGCCTCGACCTCTGGCTGATCCCGAAGTCGAGGCGGGCGGTGTCCCCCATGTAGTCGGTGAACTGGCCCAGCATTGGCTTGTCGAGGCCGTACTGGCCTCGCAACTTCTGGATCTCTTCCGGGGTCGCCCGCGGCAGCCTGGCAAGCTGGTCGGTCGGGTCGCCCATGACCCGGAAGAGGAAGAAGTTGAACACGATCACGAACAGCAGCGTGAGAGCTGCTGCCGCGACCTTGCCGCTGAGCCAGCGTACGCTCAACTGAGGCTCACTTCTCCTCTCCGTCAGTGCCGTCCGGCTGCTCCTCGACCTCGAGCGTCTCTTCCTCGACCTCGAGCGGTTCGTCCCGGCGGCGCCGGTGACGGATCAGCACGAAGGCGAGCACGGCGATTACCAGCGCCGCGATGATCGCGATCAGCACGCCGTTGCCGCTGCTGCCCTCGTCGCCGGAAGACGATCCCGGAGCGAGATCCAGCAGGGGCGCATAGCCGGCCTGCTCACAGAAGATGTCGCCATCCCCGGAAGGACAGGTCGGCTCGACGTTGGCGATCCGGTCGGTCCGGTAGGCCTGCAGGTTGGGGTCCTCGGTGAGGACGATGTAGGGCAGGTCTTGCTGCAGCCGGTTGATCATCCGGTGGATGATCTCCTTCCGCTTTTCGACGTCGAACTCGCCGGACTGCTCGTTGAAGAGCTTGTCGTATTCGGCGTTCGAGTAGAAGGAGTCCGACGAACCGCCGATCTCCCCGGTGGTCATCAGGCTGAGCAGGAAGCTCGGGTCGTAGGCGTCGCCGCCCCAGCCCCAGATGAACGCGTCGAAGTCAGGGGCGGGCTTGCCGTCCACCTGACGGACGGTCAGCTCGGTCAGCTTGTCGACGCTGACCTCCTGCACCTTGAACTCGATGCCCACGTCACGGGCCATTTCCGCGACCAGCTTGGCGGCCTGCGCGTTGTAGGCGGACTCCGACCTGGTCCGGGTGTAGAGGTTGAACGAGAGACGGTCCCCGTCCTTCTCGCGGATCCCGTCGTCGCCCGGCAGGTAGCCGGCGTCATCGAGGATCTGCTTCGCCTTCTCGGGGTCGAACGGGTATGTGTTCTCCGGGTCCTCGTAGAAGGACTTGTAATAGGACGGCAGCAGCCCGTTCGCCACGAAGGAGGTGTCCGAGGCCGCGATCTGGTTGATCCGTTCACGGTCGATCGAGTAGGCGATCGCCTGCCTCACGGGGAGGTCACGAATCGCCGGGTTCACCTGGGCGTCGGGGCAGAGCTTTTCCGGACAGAGGTTGAAGGCCAGTTCCGTGAAAGCCGGTGAAGGACTGTCAACCGTCTTGATGTTGTCCTGCTCGCCGAGCCGCTTGAAGGTGGAGGCCTGAACCTCCGGCACAAGGTCGATCTCTCCCAGCTGCAGGGCGCGCTCGACCGCGTCCTGATTGCCGTACTTGATGAACTGGAGCTGGCCGAACTTCGGCTTCTTTCCATCGAATTCCGGGTTCTGGTCCATCTTGATCAGGCGACCGCGGTCGAACTCGGTGACGATGAACGGCCCGGTGCCGACCAGGGGCAGGCTCGGCTGATAGGTGGTGGTGAGTTCCGAGAGCGGCACCTTGCCCCAGATGTGCTTGGGCAGGATGTAGATCAGGAGGCCGCCGACAATCCGTGCGTCCGGCTTGCTGGTCTTGATCACGACCGTCTTCTTGTCCGGCGTCGTGATCGAAGTGACGTTGTTGGTGTAGCTGGTGAACAGCTCACCTTCCGAGCCCAGCGTCTCCAGCGACCACTTCACGTCGGCGGAGGTAACCGGCACGCCGTCAGACCACTTGCGATCGGCGATCTTGAAGGTCACCGTCTTCTTGTCGTCGGACACCTTCCAGCTCTCGGCGATGCCCGGTGCGGGCGAGAGGTCTTCCGGGTCGAAGTTGACCAGCAGGTCCCAGTTGATCGCCCAGATCGTGTAGTCCTCCTCATCGAGTCCGATGAAGGGGTTCAGGGTCTGGGGGTCCTGGGCCCAGCCGATGCTGAGCACGGGGGCGTCACCTTGCTCGTCGGCGGCGGCCGGCAGGGCCATCGCGCCCAGCAGGGCCAGGGCCGCAATTACGGCCGCCGCAATATTCCTGATTCTCTTGGAATTCATCTCTCTCCAGTGGGTCGTTTCGGGCTAGGCCGGTTCAACCGCCGGCTCGGTCACTTCAAGCTTCTTCCGGTCGCCGTCGAGCCGCACATGTGCCCCCAGGGGCATGGTCGCCATGTGCTTGCCGTGACCGACCGGAACGTTGGCGATCGCCGGAATCCCGAGCGGAGCGATCAGCTCGTCGAGAACCTCTTCGATCGAAAGTGTGGATTCGGGTCCTTCGGGCGGGGTCCGGGACTGCAGCATCACGTCGGTTCCGAAAACGAAACCGGCGATGTTGTCGAGCTTCCCGGCCCGCAGCAAGTGGTTGAGCAGGGTGTCGATCAGATACTGGTCCGTGTTCAGGTCCTCGACCATCAGCACGCAACCGTCAGTCTCGACCTCGAAGGGGGTTCCGATGCTTGCCGAGACCAGGGTCAGGCAACCGCCGACCAGGGTTCCCTCGGCAATCCCCCCGCCTACGCCCAGCACGAAGGGATCCTCCGGATCCTCGAAGACCTCACCCAGCGGCTCGGCCTGGAAGGCCCGATGGAACCAGTCCTCGGTCTCCTTCGTGAGCTCGTCCTTGCGACGTGTGAAGCGCAGGAAGTTGGGGCCGTAGAAGGTGACCCAGCCGGGCTTGCGGGCGAGAGCGAGGTGCAGGCCGGTGATGTCACTGAACCCGCAGACGATCCGCGGTTCTCCGAGGTTGTCCCAGTCGATCCGTTCGTAGAGCCGGGCCGAGCCGTATCCGCCGCAGAGGGCGTGGACCATGTCGATCCCCGGCTCGGTCAGCGCCCATTGAAGATCCGCCGCCCGTTCCTCGTCGGTCCCGGCCAGGTAGCCGTGGACGTTGCGGTGGTTCGGGCCGAAGACGACCTCGTGGCCACGCGACTCGAAGTATTCGGTCGCCTGCTCGATCTCGGACCTGGTCTGGGGCGGGCTCGCCGGCGCCACCACGGCGATCGTTGCCTTCTCCGGCAACGCCTTCGGCTTGATCCGGTTCACCTTCTCTCCTTCCTGGCGCCGGTCCTGCCGGCCACCTTCGGCGCAGCACCCAGCGAGCCGAGCACGAGCTCGACGTGGATGGCCGCTATCTCGTCAAGCGCAAGCGCTCCCTTCGGGTCGTACCAGAGCGCTACCCCGGTGCATTCGAGAAGGATCGCGTAGCTGGCCACTGCGGGATTCGAGATCGTGAAGTCGCCGGACTTGACGCCGGCCTCGATCATCTGGCGGAACATCGTCTGGTAGGCGTCGCGGCGGGCGATCAACCGGTTTCTCGGCCGGGTGCTCAGGGCGCGTATCTCGCTGTCGGTGACGAAGGCCTCGCGGGCGTGAAGTCCGTGGAAGACCACGTGTTCACGCACCGCCGCGGCAAGCTGGCCGGGCGGCGTTGCTTCCGCCGCGACCGCCTCTTCGACCGCCGCTTCGAGTCGGTCCATGAAGTCGTCCTGAAGCCGGGTGAGGATCTTCTCCTTGGAGTCGAACCAGTGATAGATCGCGGCCGGCTGGACTTTCGCCGCGCTGGCGATCTCGCGCATCGAGGTTGCGTGGTACCCGCGCTCGGCGAACAGGTCGACGGCAGCGGCCTCGATCGCCTCCCTGGTCGCCTCGCCCCGGCGCGCGCCTGTCGTCTTGGTCTCAGCCAAGCGAGAGCAGCTCCCGGGTTTCCGCCTGGCCGGCAACTTCACGACCCAGCGAGCGGGCCATGTCGACCGCCATCTCGACCAGCGAAGCATTCGAAGGAGCCAGCACCCCACGGCTCAGATAGGAGACATCCTCGAGTCCGGTGCGAATGCCAGGTGCGCCCTTGAGCAGTGCCAGGGCAATCATCCTGCGGTGATGCCTGCCGATACAGGTGACCGTCCAGAAGGTCCCCTCCGGCAGCGGCCGGAGCATCGCGTCGAGAGCCTCCGGCGAGGCGTCGATACCTCCGGGTACGCCGAAGACCAGGTTGATCCGCAGCGGGGCCGGAAGCAGACCGTCCTCCAGCCACTTGACAGCGCTGACCACATGGCCGACCTCGAAGCATTCGACCTCGAGCGCGATACCGGCATCCAGGGCCCGCTTGACGATTCCCCGGCCGGCTGGCGGCGCGGTGATGAAGGTCTCGTCGCCGAAGTTCATCGAACCCGACTCGACCCCGGAGATGTCCGGGGCGGCTTCCAGCCCGGTGGTCCGCTCCTCGATCGACATGTCGTTGCTGCCGCCGGTCGAGACCATGGTCAACAGGTCCGATCCTTCCCGGATCCGGCCGATCACGTCCTGGAAGAGTTCGGGCCGGCCGCTCGGGGTGCCGTCTTCTTCCCGGACATGCAGGTGGACAACGGTGGCACCGGCCTCGGCCGCCTCGATGCTCGAGTCGGCTATTTCCGCCGTCGTGTAGGGGATGTTCGGGTTGTTCTCCCGGAACACGTCGGCCCCGGTCACGGCCACGGTAAGCACCACCGGGTCTGAATCCCAGGCCATCTACTCCCCTCCTTGCTGGTTCATCGCGCTGCGTTCCTCGTCGGTTATCGGCCGGGGACTCGATTTCGTCTGGTCCCACATGACCAGCCCGAAGCTCGCCTCGACCGCAAGCCGTCCGTCCCCGTCGAATATCTGCTCGCTGGTCTGGAAGCTGGACCGGCCGATCCGTTCGACCGTGCAGGAAACGGATACCGAGCGATTTTCCGGCTTGATCTCCCGCAAGTAGGTGACCGAGCAGCGACCGACCACGTAGTCGACCGGTCCCAGTCCGCATTTGCCGAGAAAGGCGTCCCGCCCTTCCTCGAAGAAGTTGAGCACCGCGGCGTGATTGACATGCCCGAGGCCGTCGATGTCCTGCCAGCGGGTCTGGACCTCGAAGCTCACGAGGTCGCCTCCGCAAGACCGAACGCCGCCCTGAGCGGCGCCGTGCGCCGGAGCAGGTCAAGCGACCAGGAGCCGCAGTCCGGCGTGTACCCGGAGCCGACCAGCATCCGGACGTCCCGACCGATGCCGTCGGCCGTAAGCGCAGCGGTCTGGAAACTGGTGGCCATCGAGAAGAAGAGGACGGTGCCTCCCTCGGCAGTGGCGATGATCGCCGCCGGTTCGCAGCCGGTCGAGCTGACCACGACCACGGTCAGGTCGGCTTCCGGTGCGCCGGCCTCGACCAGCCTGTCCCGGGTGGAGATCGGATCACGCAGGTCGCAGACCAGCCCGATGTCACAAAGGCCGAGCTCGTCCAGCCGGCCGATCGCCTGCGGATCGGCATCGATCCCGATCACCGTGCCCCCGTCAGTCACTTCCCGGGCCGCCGCCATCGCCAGCTTCCCGGCGTGTCCGGCGCCCATCACACAGACCGTGTCCCCCGGACCGGCCAGCCGTGCCACATGGGAACCGGCGCCGTAGACGTCATAGACCTCGAGCGCGGTTTCTTCCGGCAGGTCGGAGGGCAGGGGACCCCAGGGGGCGGAATTGAAGACGTATGCAGTGCCCCGGACGGCGATCTGGGCGCTGTCCGGGTCGAGCCCGGTGATCTCGTCGATCCGCAGGGGAGTCAGGGTGAGGGATGCCAGGGTGACGATCCGGTCGCCTTCCGATGGCGGGTCGTCGTAACCGGCCCCGACCCCGGTGACCGTTCCCAGCGCCACTCCCCCGGAATCGGTTTCCGGGTTGTGCATTTTTCCGCGGTCGGTGACGATCTCCATCACCCGGTCGGCCATCCTGTCCGGGTCCGCCCCGGCCTCCCGCCTGATGCTGCGGAAGGAGGTGGCGTCAAGGCAAAGTCGCTCGACCGCGATCTCGAACTCGTCTTCGCGGACCGGCCCCGAAGGGTCGAGCCGGTCGGCCGGCTGCGGCAGCGCGCCGGCAGGGTCGATGACCCGCCCGGTTCCGTACGCCTCACTCAATCGATGATCCCCAGATCTTCGGCCCCAAACTTCATGAACGACCGTTAGGTTATTGAGATGGACCGCCGTCGTCAAGCACGAATCTGAGACAACTCCGCCATGGGGATCTCGATACCTGCCGTCAGCTCGCCGGATGACCGGCACCACGAGCCGGAAGGAGAGGTGTGGGTCGGGGTTCGTATCGAGGGGACGGAATCGCCGCTCCGAGCCGAGGCAATCCGGTCCGCCCTCGCCCGGGCCGGGGCACCGTTCGTCGAGCCGACCGTCTATCCCGACTCCTCGATCACCGCCGTCCACGACCAGGCATTGGTCGACTGGCAGGCAACAGCCCACGACGAGTGGGTCCGGGCCGGCCTCGACCGTGATCCCGGCCAGGACCGGGTGGTGCCGTACATCTTTCCCCATCCCGGCCTGCTCGAAGGAATCGACCCGATCGAACCGTCATCGGCATCCGCCCGGGCCGGCAGATACGTCTACGACACCATGACCCTGATCGCTCCCGGAACCTGGAAGGCGGCCCGTGCGGCCGCCGACGTGGCCCTGACCGCCGCCGGCCTCGTGGAATCGGGCACCCAGGCCACCTACGGGCTGTGCCGTCCTCCGGGACACCACGCTGCCCGCAGCGCGATCGGTGGTTCCTGCTACCTGAACAACAGCGCGATAGCGGCTGGGAGCCTTGCCGGCACCGGTCGTGTCGGTGTCCTCGACATCGACGCACATCACGGCAACGGCACCCAGTCGATCTTCTATGAGGACCCCGGGGTCCTGACCTGTTCGGTTCACGTCGACCCGAGAGAGGGCTGGTTTCCCCATTTCTTCGGACTTGCCGGAGAGACCGGACGCGGACCCGGCGAAGGGACGAACCGGAACCTTCCCTTGCCAGCCGGCACCGGGGACCGGGAATGGCTGGCGGGGGTCGAGGGACTGCTGGATTGGCTGCTTGCGGGTGGTGCCGGGAAGCTCGTCGTCGCGCTCGGACTCGACGCGGCCGCGGGTGATCCGGAAGGCCCCTTCGAGGTGAGCGAGGCGGGCTACCGTTCGGCCGGCCGGCTGATCGGTGCGGCGGGACTGCCGACTGTGTTCATCCAGGAGGGCGGCTACGCGCTGGACACTCTTGGCGACCTGGTGATCGCCGCCCTCGAAGGCTTCGAAGAGGGGGCAGCCTCAGCGACCGGCGACGCGTGAGCCGGGTACCGAGCTCCGCGGGTAACGGGCCCGGGTCTCGTCGATGAAGGCGGCCATCGCGTCGGCGACGGCCGGGTCCTCGATCTCGACCATGTTCTCCGCGTTCTCCTCCCCCGAACGGGAAAGGTTGAAGGAACCGAGAAAGACCGTGTCGTCGGCCACCGTCACCTTCGCGTGCATGAAATCGCGAGTGGTACCGCCGCCCCAGGGCACCGACCGCTTGCCGCTGAAGGGCAGGCTCTCGATCACCCGGGTGAGCAGCGGGATCTTCCATTTCGAGCCGGTCGTCGCCCACTGTTCATAGACCCGGTCGGTCTGGGGCTCGTCGACCACCCCGGCGATGTCCAGCCCGGGCCGTGTTGCGATTTCGGCCAGGGTGCCGAGGATCGGCCCCGAGGTGAGGACCGGTGAGGCGATCCTGATCCGTCGTCGGGCCGCACCGAGCCTGGTCGAAATACGCTGGGCCAGTTCCTCGCCGTGGCCGGGGGTGAACCAGGCCCGCACCGTCGCCTCCCCCACCCTGATCGGGTTCGGGTCACCGCGACCGGTCCGCTCCACCTTTCCCCGTTGCCAGAGCTCCTCGAAGTTCTCCAGGTACTCGCGGGCGACCTCGCCGTGTTCGATGACGGCCAGCACGTTCTCCTGCCTGGTCCAGGAGTAGATCGACCAGTTGGCCGACCCGGTCCAGACCGCTTTCCCGTCCCGAACCATGTACTTGTGATGCATCAGGTCCGGTATCCCGGAAATCGGCTTCGTTTCGAGCGGAAGCTTCCCGAGGATCTCCGGATTCGTTTCCGGGGGCGGATGGACGGCCGGAAGGAAGTTGCCGGCGTCGGGGTCCTCGGGCACGTCGTTGTAGGCGAGACGGATCTTCACCCCGCGCTCGGCCGCAGTCCGGAAGGCGTCGGCGACCACAGACCCGACCGGGTCGGGCAGGCGGATGTCATAGAGCGCCAGGACCAGCGACCGCTCTGCCCTGCCGACGAAGTCGACGATCCGCCCGGCCACCATTTCGGCCTGCTCGAGTCCGCCCTTGGGCCCGACGTCCCGGAGGGTGAAAGTCTCGATCGAGGACATGCGCGAACCCTACCCGCGCCTGGCCGGGACTAAAGGTCGCGGCGCTTGACTCCGCCCCGGATGAACTCGACGATTTCGTCGGTCGGGGCGCCGGGCGTGAAGACCCCGGAGACGCCCATCTCCTTCAGCGCCTCGATGTCCTTGTTCGGGATCGTGCCGCCGACCGTGATCAGGACGTCGTCGA
>ERZ795053.7309-NODE-7309-length-10680-cov-4.074071_pt1 | contig 10680 bp, 10 predicted proteins | sample MGYA00375137_ERZ795053 | MGnify/ENA primary metagenome ERZ795053 (study PRJEB30182, sample SAMN05720284) | activated sludge metagenome | isolation source: Anaerobic digester | place: Hong Kong | collected 2014-12-17 ... | reverse complement strand
ACGAGATAACCGAACGTGACTGGAGTTCAGACGTGTGCTCTTCCGATCTCGCCAACCTGCCGGCGGACCTGCCAGACGTGATGGCTGATCCCGATCGTGTTGGCCAGATCGTGCGCAATCTTGTTTCAAACGGGGTGCGGCACGCGGCGCGCGGCGGAGTTGTTGCCATCAGCGCGCGGGATACCCTGGCTGACCAGAAGCGCAGCGTGCGGGTCGAAGTTAGCGACGACGGACCCGGCATTCCGCCTGATCAAATTGCGCACGTGTTCGACCGCTTTTGGCGCGGCGACCAGTCCAGGGCGCGTGATACCGGCGGCAGCGGTCTGGGGCTGGCCATCACCCGCTATCTGGTGGAAGCGCACGGCGGGCAGATCGGGGTCGAGAGCGACGGGCTGTCGGGGACGGTTTTCTGGTTCACGATTCCGGTGACAGATGGTGTAACCAGCGGCGCAAAAGCGGCATCCAACCGGTAAACCCGGAAAACTACGGAAAGGTTCGGAAATGCCGATCTACGAGTATCATTGCAAGGACTGTGGCGATGATTTCGAGCGCTTCATCCGCTCGATGTTCAGCAAGGAAACCATCACTTGCCCCGAGTGTGGCAGCGAGCACGTCAGCAAAGCGTTCAGCGTCTTTGGAACGTCGGGCAGCGGCAGCGGCGGATCGATCAGTTCCGCGGCGGCCTGCGCCCCCAGTGGCTGAAGCATCGCCCGATAATCAGGCCGTGCGCCTGTAACAACAAATGAAAAGTTGGCATCTTTGCGGCAAAGATGCCAACTTTTCGCGTCTCCGTTATTGTCGGTTCACCAGAACCCAGACTTTTCCAGCGCTGGATACAACCGGCGATGTACCTGATACCGGGGAGTCTCCGTCTGGTGTAGCGGGACGCTTCGCTGAGTATTTTGAATGCTGTTGTTGGTCCCCAATTTTCGCTCAGCGTGACAAATACGCGGGAGCTGCCTGCGTCGGGCTTGCTGTCAACGCTGCGCTGTGGCTACGTGCCGATTACGCCGTGCACGAAGTTCAATTCAACCCGGCGGCCCATGTGCCACTCTGGAATAAATGAATGTTACAGACATAGGGGGGAATGGGGATGCTGTAGGAAATCGGGTAGTTGCTGAAACTGTAGGTTCCCGCGGCCGTCGTTGGCGAGTCGAATCGTCCCGCAAACGAAAATAGACCATAGGTGCCAAACTGACCGTCCACGATCGCGCCGACGCCGGCAATGTTAACGCTCGTTGTCCCTGATGTTGTCACGCCACAAGCGGTTACAGTCCAGGAGGTGGTCAGTTCGAAGGAACGCCACTGCCCGCCGCTGCTGATCACGTCGAACGCCATCGGCTGGCTGCGGCTGGTGACACCGGTCCAATGGCCTGTGTTGGGCGTCACGGGTGGAGCTGTGGTAGGCGAAGGCGTGACGGTAGGGCTGGCCGTCGCAGTGGTGGTTGGAGTTGCAGATCGTGTAGACGTGGCGGTCGCTGACGAGGTGCGGGATGGCGATGGCGTTGAAGTAGCCGTGTGGGTCGCGGTGGGTGATGCGGTGGACGTAGGTGTGGCAGGTGCGGTGGCCGTAGGCGTCGACGTGACAGTTGCTGTCGCCGTGGGCGTAAGTGTGACAGTTGCTGTCGCCGTGGGCGTAAGTGTGACAGTTGCTGTGTTGGTGGGCGTCGGTGTCGAGTCAGCACCGGATTGACCAAACACCAGCGGCAGATACACGCTATTCGTCTCGTTGCTGCCGGAACAGCATCTGCTGTGATCGTTTGCCGCAGCCGCGATCGCCGCTGTTAGCACAACCAGCAGCAGGCCGCTCGCGGCAAACCAAAGTCGCCAGCCGTTCATTTATCCGTACACCGCCCGCAGGGTTGCGGCCAGACGCGACTCGTCGGTGAGGTCGGTAGAGTCGACAAACTGGTCGACGGCGCCAACAGGTGGCAGCTCCCGCAACGTTTCATCGGTGATGGCAGCTTTCAGCGCGTCAGCGAAGCGACCGGCAAAGAGGACCGTAAAAGGCCGGCTGAAAAATGGACGTACAGTAGGATCGACCGGCGGAGTGACAGCGAGGTCGTTGTGCATCCGTGCGACAATTTCATACGCCTCGGCCAGCGGCTGCTGCCGCGACGTCCAGTCCAGGGCTGTCAGTGCCGCTTCAAACAGAGGGGTAAGGAAATCCGCGCAGCTAAGCCGGCTGAAAGCGGTTCCCAGCCACTTGTTGTACGGCGCGTAACGACGCTCTTGCAGGAAAATCAGCCGCATCAGGTCGCGCACCAGCCGCGCGGCCACGATGCGCGAACCCAGTTCGTCGCCTGCCTGCCCGGTGCGTCCGACAAACGCCTCCTCCTGGCCGATGCGGGCCCACTGGGCGCGCATGCGGTAGAGCCAGACATCGTGCGGGAACCAGGTGAAACGCGTCCGGGCCGGTTCCAGCGCTCCCAGCCTGTCATGGAACACCTCGCCCGCGGTGATCTCCAGCAGTTGCTGCTGCGGCAATACCAGCCAATCCACGGCCGTCAGCGTGTCGTCAGGTGCAACTCCCAGATAGCGCCGGAAGTACGCATCGACGGTGGTGATCTCGATCAGGTGGCGCACCGGCCCTTCGTCCACCGCTTCCATGCACTGAGTGCCGCCGTCGCTGAGGTCCGGTGCGCTGAAGTTGACCGGATAACCGAGAAATGTTAGCGGCAACCGATCGCGCAGCGTCTGATCAATGGCAGCACGCAACTGGACGAAATCCGCCGATGACAGGAAGAGCTGCAACCGCGGTCCCCAATTGTGGTCGGTAGACTGCTCCGTATCGAACCCCAGCACGTCCGATCCGTACCCAATCAGCGCGGCTGAATAAGCCAGGCCAGGGAATTCACGGGACAGAATGGGGCGCACAGCCTCGGAATAGAAGCGCCGGTTCAGTGTCAGACCGGGGAGGAAGATTGGCATGGGATACGGAAGGAAAGGAAGGAAAAGGAGGGAAACCGGACCTGCGAAGTGCGCGCATTCCCAGTTTTCCTCTCGTTTCCCTTCTTTCCCTCTTTCCACTTCACCTCAGTTTGTCTGCCGGAACGTAATGACGTAGCTCCAATGCTTGTACGGCGGCAGTGGGCAATTATCCACAGTCGGGCAGGCGTCGCCCAGTTTGCCGGCGATGTCTGACGGCAAAGGGCTGACCAATGACATGGCGTGCGAGGTTTCACTGGTAACCGGCTGCCCATTGACGCTTTGGATCATCAGGCGAAATTCCTCGGCAGTCATCAGGATCTCGGCCTTGCCCGGCCCCTTGTCGCCGCTGACGACCTGGATCGGATAGGGCGCGGTGTTGACAATCACCGCGCCGTCGATGGGGTTGCCGGCGGCATCGACCACGGTGATGTAGATGTTGCGCAATCCGCCAAACTCAATGCCACCGTTGTTCTCGCCCAGACCAAGCGCACGCAATTCGCTGATCACGAAATCGACGGCGGGCGCGGGCGGGCTGGTCGGTTCGGGCGTCGCGGTCGGCGGCGCCGGCGCAGATGTGGCCGCCGCCTGTGGTGTGTCGGTGGGCGGCTGCTGGGGCGTCTCAGTAGGAGGCGCCGGCGTCTCCGTCGCGGGGACAGGGGTGTCAGTCCGCGGCAGAGGCGTGTCAGTTGGCAGCGGTGTAGCCGTTGGCGGCGCCGGGGTATTGGTTGGTGGAACCGGCGTGGCAGTGTCGGTCGCCGTCGCCGTGGGAACTATGGACGTTGGAGTCTTTGTTGGCGTAGCGGTCGGCTCAGGCGCGGCGGCCGGACCGCAGGCGGTCAGCGCTGCAGTTAGCAGAATTAGCGCGCAGATGAGCAGCAACAACGGGCGGTTCGGAAGCAGTTTCATGGTAGACCTGACGAAGCGAACGTCAATCTTCTACGAAGTCGCGTATGAACGAGAAGATAAACCGGTCGGCGTCGATGCGACCGTTGATCACATCCCACAGGCCGCGGGCCAGCGGCAGGCTGACATACAGCTTCTCGGCAAGGTTGAGGGCGATGCGCAGCGTGCCGTAGCCCTCCGGCAGCACGCCCATCTCCTGCTGGATGGCGGCGAGATCGCGGCCCTGGCTGAGCAGCTCGCCCAGGTGGCGGTTGTGGCTCTGCCCGCTGAGGGAGGTCGCCAGCAGGTCGCCCATGCCGGCCAGATAGGCGAAAGTTTTCGCCTCAGCACCCATGGCCACACCGAGACGCGTCATTTCCTCCAGCGCGATGGTCAGATAGACGGCGCGGAAATTGAGGCTGGTGATCCCCTGGCCGTCGAACAGGCCCAGCCCGATGGCGTAGATGTTTTTGAGCAGCCCGCCCAGCTCGACGCCTACGGTGTCGTGGGAGAAGCGGGTGCGGAAGTGGCGCGTGTCCAGCACGCGGCTGACGCGCATCAGGTCGGCGTCGCGGCTGCCGGCCAGCACCACGATGGTGGGCATGCCGTGGGCAAACTCGCTGGCGATGGACGGCCCCGACAGCATGACACACGGATTGGCGGGGAAGAGCATCTCGGTGGTCTGGAACGCAGTCAGCCCGGTCTCCGCGTCGATCCCTTTGGCCATGTTGACGATCACCGTGTCGGGCGAGACCAGCCCCGCATCGACCACCGTCTGTACAGTTGGCCGAATGAAGCGCGCCGGTATGGCCAGAAAGACGATCTCCGTACCGCCGAACACCTGACTCACGTCAGTGGTGGCACGCAGCGAGTGATCGAGCGAGATGCCCGGTAGAAATCGTTGATTGGTATGCTGGCTGTTGATCTCGTCGACCACAGCCGCATCGTATTCCCAGCCGATGACCGCGCAACAGTTGGTCGTTACCAGATTAGCGATGGCCGTGCCCAGATTTCCCAGGCCGATGAGGCCGACCGACGGTTTGTCAGGTTGTGGCATGATGTGTGTGACCTGTCATTCCCGCGGAGGCGGGAGTCCAGCTTGGTGGACGGTGGATTCCCGCCTCCGCGGGAATGACGAGACGTTGTAGGCTGATGTGACACTGTGTTTCATCAGTTATGCAGCGGCCGGCTGCCCGCGATAGGTCTGTATTTCGTCGTAAAACGCGTCGAATGCGGCTGGATCGGAAAAGGCTCGCCGCGGCACAGCCATGGCTTGCTCGGAAGTGCCAAAAATCAGCAGGTGATCCGCGGTTTTGGTGACATCCACAACCTCGGGCCAGGCCAGCGCAAGCTCGCCCGCATCCGCGCGCACGCTGATACCGTCTTTCGCGAGAATCACCTGTTGGGTGGCAATCTTCCCTCCGGGTTCGACGCCGGCAAAGGCCTTGTGTACCGAACGGTTATTGCTCCAACGCCGAACACCGCCAGAGAACACCAACACCAGCAGAATGGTTGGACAGATCAACGGGACGCTGGACGCCGCGATCCAGCCGGCCGACAGACCTGCGCCCTGGCTGCGAATGGTGTCGAATGCGCTGTAGAGCAAGAAGAGGAACACGAGAACAATAAGTCCCTGGACCAAACGACGGCGCCGCCGTTCGCGCGGCGAGCGCTCCGAGTGATACAGCGTGAGGGCTTCCATGTCCTCGAGGGTCAGGTCATAGGCGATGGTGGTCACGGACGCATTGTAACTGAAGAGCGCCCTGACAGCCAATCGCGGGAGGATTCGGCCCATCGCCCACGGACAGCGAGGGGCCGAAGTGAGCGCAGGCTGCTATGCCAGCGCGTAGCACACCAGATCGGTGGACAGCAGATAGGGGCAGTTGCCCTCCGTGCCGCACGCAGCACAGGCCACCGGCTCGATGCCCTCGGTGCGCGTCAACCGGCCCATGGCAACCAGCTCCAACAGCATGCCGTCCAGCGCCGAAGGTTCGATGTCGAGCTGGGCAGCCAGCAATGGCAGGCTGATAGGGCCGGGCGCTTCGCGGAAGGTGCGCAGGACTTGGCGTAGCATGGATTAACTCACAAGGTGGTTGGCAAGACATCGGAAGCCGCCGCCTGCTGTGATAGTCGGCCTGCAACGTGCTAACAAGCCCAAGTCATCGACCGGCGACTTCCGATGTCTGATTCTTACCCCAGCCAGAGCGCCAGCCGGTAGGCGACCAGACCGGCAATCCACGCCAGGGCGGTCAGGTAGAAGATACTGAACGCGGCCCAGCGGCCGCCGTATTCCGATTTCAGCGCGCCGACAGTCGCGATGCAGGGCGCATAGATCAGCACGAAAACAAGGAATGCCGCCGCGGAAGCAGGCGAGAAGTTCTGCTGCAAGGCAATGCTGAGGCTGGTGTCGCCCGCCGCACCGTCGTGGCTGACAAGATCAACCCCGGGGAGGATGCTGATGACGACTTTGACCGACTCCAGCACCGCCTCGCCAAATCCAACCACCACTGCGCGCAGATCGGCGGCAACATCCACCGGCTGTGGTTCCGGCGCTTCGTTGTCCCCGAGGTAAATGACGCTCATGCTGCTGATGACCACTTCCTTGGCGACGAGTCCGGTGGCCAGCGAGCCGGTCGCTTCCCAATTGCCGAAGCCCAGCGGCGCGAACAGCGGCGCCACCACGCCCGCCGCCCTGCCAAACAGGCTATCTGCCGTATCGTCGACCCCTACGGGCAGGTTGAGCAGCGCCCACACGACAATCGACGCCAACAGGATCAGCGTCGCGGCCTTGCGCACGAACTCCTCGCTGTGCCGCCACATGTGAGTCACCAGACCGTGCAAAGCAGGCATGCGATAGGGTGGAAGCTCCAGCACAAAAAGCGAATCGGCGGTGCCGGCAAACAACGTGCGGCGAAAGAGCAGCCCTGACAACACCGCCAGCGCAATGCCCAGCACATAGAGGCCGAAGACCACCAGCGCGGCGTTGCCGGGAAAGAACGCGGCCGCGAAGATGACATAGATCGGCAGGCGGGCCGCGCAACTCATCAGCGGCACCATGAGACCAGTCAGCAAGCGGTCGCGGCGGTTCTCCAGCGTCCGGGTTGCGAGGATACCCGGCACATTGCAGCCGAAGCCGACCACCAGCGGGATGAAGCTCTTGCCGTGCAACCCCAGCAGATGCATCAGGCGATCCATCACGAACGCCGCGCGCGCCATGTAGCCGCTGTCTTCCAGCACCGCCAGACAGAAATAGAGCACCAGCAGCACCGGCAGGAAGACCATCACGCCGCCCACGCCGGCCAGCACGCCGTCCACCAGCAACGAGAGCAGCCAGGCAGGCGCGCTCACGGCCGTCAATACGGCGGTAACCCAGCCGGCCAGCACCTGGTTGACCACCAGATCGATCCAGGTGACAAAGGGCGCTGACGCATTGGCAGTCAGCACAAACACCAGCGCCATCAAGCCGAAGAAGATCGGCAGACCCAGCGCGCGGTGCGCCACCAGATCGTCGATGCGGTCGGTGATGCTGCGCTGTTGCGCGCTGCGGCTGTTGGTCACCACCTGATGCGCCAGGCCATGGACGTAGCCATAGCGACGGTCGGCGATCAGCAGTTCCACGTCGTCGCCGTAGATCGTCCCAATGCGCTGCGCAGCTGCGCGGGCCTCGTCGCGCAGCGCCACGGCGGCCGGTGACTGGTCGCAGAGCGCCTCGATGCGCGGATCGCCTTCCAGCAACTTCAATGCGGTGTAGCGCGGCGCTCGCGGGTCAATCAGCCGTGCGATTTCAGGTTGCAGCGCCGCAATGGCTTGCTCCAGTTCCTGACCATAGTCCACCGTCCTGGGCTGCGGCGTGGCCTGCTCGATAGCCTGCTGCAATAGATCTTCCAGCCCGCGACGCTTGCTGCCGACCGTGGGCGTCACCGGGATGCCCAACAGCCGCTGCAGGAGGTCCACGTCGATGATCGTTCCATCTGCCTCGGCAGCGTCCATCATGTTCAGCGCCAGGGTGGTCGGGGCTCCCAACTCCAGTATCTGCACAGCCAGATAGAGATTGCGTTCCAGGTTCGTCGCGTCGGCGACAACGATGGCAACGTCGGGATGCTCCTCCAGGATGAAATCGCGCGCGATGGTCTCTTCCAGCGAATGGGCGCTGAGGCTGTAGGTGCCGGGCAGGTCCACCAGCGTAACCGATGTGCCGTTCCAGTGCGCCGTGCCAGAGCTGACCGCGACCGTTTTGCCGGGCCAGTTGCCGACGTGCTGGCGCGCGCCGGTCAACGCGTTGAAGATGGTGCTTTTGCCGGCGTTGGGGTTGCCGGCCAGCACTACCAGCGGCTGCGCACCGGCCCTAACGGCCATGACCGCGCCTCGCCAGCCAGCGTCGCCAGCGTCCCGTTTTTTCAGGCGCTGTCCCGTCGCCACCTGCGCCCGCCATCACCGTGTGGACCAGGATCTGTTGCGCCTCGCTGTGGCGGAGCGACAGGTGATAGCCCTTGACCAGGTATTCGACCGGATCGCCAAGCGGCGCCACGCGCACGACAGCGATCTCCGCGCCGGGGATAACTCCCATGTCCAGCAAGCGTTTGCGCAGCGCGCCGTGACCACGCACCTCCTGAATGATGGCGTGGTCGCTGGGTGACAGGTCGGTCAACGATGGCATTTATGTCGCTCCTTCTAATCCTGCTGCAAATTCTTTAGTCGGATCATAACATCTGGCTTCCCATCCGTCCATGATATAAATCAGGTTTTATGAGCAAGTCGAGAAAGCTATCCGTTTGACAGAACGATTCGAATGGGATATCCTGCCAGTTGCCAATCTAGCACCAGGAGTTCTCCCCGTGACAGCAACCCTACTCAGTATCGTCTACAGCCCACAACCAGGTAGCTTCAACCGCAAATCCTTGCCGGAGGCAACCTTGCTGACCGGCTATGGGATCGACGGTGACCGCAAGGCCGGCAACCCCAAACGCAACCTGAACATCATGGATCAGGAAACGCTGGACATCCTGGACGCTGAGGGCATCCCCACCGGCCCCGGCGTGCTGGGCGAAAACATGATCCTGGCCGGTGTGCGTTTGGATGCGACCCCACCCGGTACCCGTATCCGCATCGGACAGCAGGTACTGGTGGAGATGGTGGCGCTGCGCGAGCCGTGCTACAAGTTAACTGCGCTGGACGCCAGGATGCCCGACTGCGTCATCGGCCGCGTCGGCGTCATGGCGCGCGTGCTGGAAGGCGGCGTCGTGCGGGTGGGCGACGCGGTGGAGGTTATGGACGGGGCCATCAAATGAATTCCATGTCTGGAAACTGAAGTATGCTGAAGCATACGCCGTCCAACTCTCTGCTCCGGCCGGTCTGCGACCGAGCCGGGACACCGTCGGCCAATCTTTAGAGGCTGTTTGATAGGTCTCTTGGTAGACTTCGGAAGTCGACGACTACTCATCACGACGTCCTCCATCCGTTGGAATGCCTTCTAGCCATAGGTTCGTCGACTTCCCAAGTATAGGCGAACGCCCGGTACACTCATCGGCTAATCTCTGACACACCGACTAACAGATCCCCTGATCCTCACCCATGTGGCAAACATATCACCAACCGACATCGTTGTCTGACGCGCTGGCGCTGCTGGCCGAACACGGCGATGATGCGCGCATCATCGCCGGCGGCACCGATCTGATCATCGAACTGGAACGGGGCGTTCGTCACCAGCAGGTCCTGATCGACGTCACGCGCATCCCTGACCTCAACCGCATCGCGCTGGACCAGGCAGCCGCCGGGTTCATGCTTGGCCCGCTCGTGACCCACGCCAGCGTAACAGCATCTCCGCTGCTGGTCGAGCGAGCATTCCCTCTGGCTCGCGCCTGCTGGGAAGTCGGCGCGCCGCAGATACGCAACCGCGGCACCGTAGCCGGCAACGTGATCACTGCCAGCCCTGCCAACGACACCATCACCCCGTTGTGGGCGCTGGACGGAGCGGTGACCCTCTCCAGCCAGGCGCGCGGCGACCGCCGTCTGCCCTTTGACCAGTTCTTCCGCGGCGTGCGCCGCACAGCGCTGGAAGCAGACGAAATGCTGACAGGCATTCACCTGCGCGCGCTGCCAGCCACCGCCCGCGGCACGTTCATCAAACTGGGATTGCGGCGCGCCCAGGCCATTTCGCTGGTCAACGTGGCGGTCGTGCTGGACTTTGACTCAGCAGCGCTCGGGCCGGTCTCCGACCGTGCCGTGACCGGTGCACGCATCGCCCTTGGCTCGGTCGCACCGACCATCGTGCGCGCCAAGGATGCGGAGGCCAGCCTGATCGGTCAGCCGCTGAGCGACCGGACCATCGTCGCCGCGGCCGAGCTGGCAGTGCAGGCCGCCCATCCCATCGACGACGTGCGCGCCAGCGCCGACTACCGCACGTCGATGATCGGTGTGCTGGTCGAGCGAGCATTGCGCCAGCTGCGCGCCGGCACGGAACGCGGCGGCTGGCCCGCCACCCCCATCCTGCTTCGGTCACCGGTCACCAGTCATCAGTCATCGGTAATCAGTGATCAGTCATTCGTTGTCGATCACGCATCACGCATCACGCTCACCCTGAACGGCGCGCCGGCCACCCTTGAAAACGCCGCCGGCAAGACCCTCCTGCGCGCACTGCGCGAAAGCGCCCACATGACCGGCGTCAAAGAAGGCTGCGCCGAGGGCGAGTGTGGTGCGTGTACGGTCTGGCTGGACGACGAGGCGGTGATGGCCTGCCTGGTGCCGGCCGAGCGGGCCGCCGGCTGTGACGTAGTCACCGTCGAGGGGCTGGTCGCGGACGAACGGCTGCACGCGGTGCAGGCCGCGTTTGTCAGCGAAGGTGCGGTGCAGTGCGGCTATTGCACACCC
>ERZ795053.7308-NODE-7308-length-10680-cov-6.304376_pt1 | contig 10680 bp, 8 predicted proteins | sample MGYA00375137_ERZ795053 | MGnify/ENA primary metagenome ERZ795053 (study PRJEB30182, sample SAMN05720284) | activated sludge metagenome | isolation source: Anaerobic digester | place: Hong Kong | collected 2014-12-17 ... | reverse complement strand
GGACATCACCCTTTCAAGGTGAAGACACGGGTTCGATTCCCGTTGGGGATGCCATCTTCTTCAAGGGGTTGGATCGACTTCCTTGCCCGCTGCATCCGGCCCGCCCCCGGCTGTTTCGGGTCCGCTTGGACCGGTGGCGCGACGGCCGCGGTTCCTGATGCGGACGATCGCCGCCATGATGGCAAGCGCGATCTCCTCCGGGTCGACCCCGCCGAGATCGAGCCCGGCCGGCGAGTCCAGCCGGGCGAGACGGGCCTCGTCCATGCCTTCGCTGCGCAGGCGGTCGAGCAGCACCGCCGCCTTCTTCCGGCTGGCCACCATGCCGACATAGACGGGAGGTGCGCCAAGCGCTGCGCGCAGGGCTTGGAGATCACCGCGGCCCTGGGCGGCGACGACGACGAAATCGGTCGGGCGCAACGCCAGTGGCGTCAGGTCGAAATTCTCGATGAAACGGTCGCTCGCCGAATCTCCGGACACCTCGGCGGCGACGCGATAGCCTAGCAGTCGAGCCTGGGTCGCAAGGGCCTTGGCCACCGGCGAACGGCCGAGGATCGCGATCAGCGGCGGCAGGGCGTAAGGCTCGATCAGCAGATCCACCGTGCCGCCGGAAGGGCAGCCGCTCTTGAAGAGCTCGGCCCCGTCCGGATCGACGGCGCCGGCGACGGTGGCCGCGGGCTTGACCCGGATCAGGCGGACGGCACCTTCCTCGAGCGCCGATCTCGCCGCCCTCGCGACGGCGCCGGCGACGCAGGCGCCGCCGAGGTGGCCGATCAGCTCGCCCGTCTCGGTCACCACTGCCTTGGCGCCCGCCTTGGCGGAGGTGACGTCGGCCGTGCGCACCACCGTCGCGACGCAGAACGGCCGCCCCGTGGCGCGCAGCCGCTCGATCACGTCGAAGACGTCGGTGGCGGCCATGCGCTCAGAGCTCCCGAAACTGCGCTTCGAGGGCCGCGAGGCTCGCCAGCGTGCTGGCCTCGAGGAAGGCGTCGAGATGCGGCATGGCGGCCGCCATGCCGCGGGCCACGGGCGCGTAGCCGCGCCAGCCCTTGAGCGGGTTGAGCCAGACGACGCGCCGGGCGCGGCGGCGGAGGCGAGCGAGCGCCTCGGCGAGCAGCTCGGGCGGGTCGGTGTCGTAGCCGTCGGAGAGGATGAGCACAGCGGTCCGGCCGTTCACCGCGCGCTTGGCATAGGTGGCATTGAAGGTCGCGAGCGACTGGCCGATCCGCGTGCCGCCGCCCATGCCCCGGGTCAGGAGCGAGAGGCGGGTGGCCGCCGTGAGCGGGTCCCGCGCGGTGAGGGCTTCCGTCACCCGCACGAGGCTGGTGTGGAAGAGATAGGCGTCGGCCCGGCTGTCGGCCCCGACCAGGCCCTTGAGGAAGGCGAGGAACACGCGGGCATGGACGGTCATCGAGCCCGAGACGTCGAGCAGGGCGACGATGCGCAAGGGTGGCTCCCGCCGCCGTCGGCGCGCGAGATCGAGGGGCTCGCCGCCGCGCGCGAGCGAGCGGCGCAGCGTGCGGCGAAGATCGATCTCGGGGCCGAGCCGGGCCTGTCGGCGCCGCCTTGCATGGCGCTCGCGGATGGCCCGGGCGAGCCGCTCGGCGATTGTCTCGGCTTCCGCCAGGTCGGCCTCCGCCATCAGGCTGCGGAGGTCGCGCCGGGCCGTTGCAGGCTGGCCCGTCGCGACGAGCCGGCCTTCACCCCGGCCATCGGCCGGATCGTCATCCTCGCCCGTCGCGGCATCGGTCGGCGCACCCGTGACCGGTGCTGCCCCCTCGGCTTGCGGCAGATGCCGTGACCAGAGGGCCGGCGGCTTCTGCCCGGCCGGCGGGCTGCCGGTGACCCGGGTCCGCACGCGGCCGGTATTCAGCCAGTAGGCGTCGAAGAGCTCGTCGAAGCGGTTCCAGTCCTCGGGCGTGGTGGTGACCAGGGTCTTCAGGGCGAGGCGGGCCCGGCCGAGATCGGTGGCGTCGATGGCGGCGAGCCCGGCCAGAGCACGGGTGGTTTCGGCCGGACCGACGGCGATGCCGTTCAGGCGCAGATGCGCCATGAAGCCGGCGAGCCGCTCTGCCGGACCCCGGGCGCGCGCGGCGAAGCGGGTCGGCTGCATGGCGTGAGCCTCAGGCGGCCCGGTCGACGAGGCGGGCAATGACCTCGGGCGTCACGGCGGCCTGGTCGGCGCTGGTCTTCAAGAGGCAGACGAGGCTCGCCTGGACGGTTGCGAGGCTGGCGGCGAGGTCGTTGATGCCGAGGCCCGAAAGCGCGGCCACCCAGTCCAGGGTCTCGGCGATGCCCGGCGTCTTCTCCAGCTCCTCGCGGCGCAGCCCCTGGACGAAGCCGACGATCTGCGCCGCCAGCGCCGGCTCCAGCTCGGGTGCGCGGGCGGCCAGGATGGCGAGCTCCATGGCCGGGTCGGGGTAGTCGACAAAGGCGTAGAGGCAGCGGCGGCGAAGCGCGTCCGAGAGCTCGCGCGTGGCGTTCGAGGTGAGCACCACATGCGGTCGGCTCACCGCCTCGATGGTGCCGAGCTCCGGCACGGTGATCTGGAAATCGGCGAGGATCTCGAGCAGAAAGGCCTCGAAGGCCTCGTCGGCGCGGTCGATCTCGTCGATCAGCAGGACCGGCGGCACCGGCTGCAGGATGGCCTCGAGCAAGGGCCGGCGCAGCAGATAGCGCTCGCTGAAGAGCCGCTCCTCGCTCGCCTCCTCGACCCGCGCGGTCTCGGCGGCGGCACGGATCGCCAGAAGCTGGCGCTGGTAGTTCCACTCGTAGATGGCGGCCGCCGCGTCCAGACCCTCGTAGCACTGCAGGCGGATCAGGCGGGTCTTCTGGATCGTCGCCAGTGCCTTGGCGATCTCCGTCTTGCCGACCCCGGCCTCGCCCTCGAGCAGCAGCGGCCGGCCGAGGACGAGGGAGAGATGGAGCGCCATGGCGAGCGGCTCGCCGGCGACATAGCCGGTTTCGGCCAGCCGCCGCTGCAGGTCGAGGTGATCCATGCCCTGACGCTTTTCGTCCTTTCCCCTAGCCGTGCAGGCCGAGCTGTTGCGCCGTCCGCCAGATGCGCCAGTGGTCGTGCGGCATCTGGGCGTGGGTCAGGCCGAAGGGCCGGAACGCATCGTTGACCGCGTTCGAGAAGGCGGAGACGCCGCCGACATTGGGGCTCTCGCCGACCCCCTTCGCACCGATCGGGTGGTGCGGCGAGGGGGTCACCGTATGATCGGTCTCCCAGGTCGGCGTCTCGACGGCGGTCGGCATGAAGAAGTCCATGAGCGTCGCCGTCATGACGTTGCCGTTCTCGTCGTAGGCGATCTCCTGGCCCATGGCGATGGCGAGCGCCTCGGTGAGGCCGCCATGCACCTGACCCTCGATGATCATCGGGTTGATCCGCGTGCCGCAATCGTCGAGGGCGTAGAAGCGGCGGATCTCCGTCTCGCCCGTGTCGACGTCGATCTCCATGACGCAGACATAGGCGCCGAAGGGATAGGTCATGTTGGGCGGGTCGTAGTAGCTGACCGCCTCCAGGCCCGGCTCGAGCCCGGGGATCGCCTGGTTGTAGGCGGCAAAGGCGATCTCGGTCATCGTCTTGAAGCGCTCGGGCGCTCCCTTGACGACGAAGCGGTCGATGTCCCACTCGATGTCATCGTCATGCACCTCGAGCAGGTAGGCGGCGATCATCTGCGCCTTGGCCCTGATCTTGCGGCCGGCCATGGCGGTGGCCGCGCCCGCCACCGGTGTCGAGCGCGAGCCGTAGGTGCCGAGGCCATAGGGGGCCGTGTCGGTGTCGCCCTCCTCGACGGTGATCGCATCGGCCGGGATGCCGATCTCGGAGGCCAGGATCTGCGCGAAGGTGGTGGCGTGGCCCTGGCCCTGGCTGATCGTGCCGAGCCGGGCGATGGCCGAGCCCGTCGGGTGAATGCGGATCTCGCAGGAATCGAACATGCCGAGCCCGAGGATGTCGCAGTTCTTGACCGGCCCCGCACCGACGATCTCGGTGAAGAACGAGACGCCGATGCCGATGAGCTTCCTCGTCTCGCCGCGCTTGAACGCATCCAGCCGTTCCGCCTGCTCACGCCGGAGCCCCGCATAGTCGACGGCGGCAAGCGCCTTCTCCATGGCGGTATGATAGTCGCCCGAATCGTACTCCCAGCCGAGCGCCGACTGGTAGGGGAACTGGTCCTTCCTGATGAAGTTCTTCAGCCGCAGCTCGACCGGATCCATGCCGAGCTTGATGGCCAGGATATCGACCATGCGCTCGATGAAATACGAGGCTTCGGTCACCCGGAACGAGCAGCGATAGGCGACTCCGCCCGGCGCCTTGTTGGTGTAGACGCCGTCGACCGCGAGCCAGGCCGTCGGGATGTCGTAGGAGCCTGTGCAGATGTTGAAGAAGCCGGCCGGGAACTTCGTCGGGTCGGCGCAGGCGTCGAACCCGCCGTGGTCGGCGGTGACATGGCACCAGAGCCCGGTGATCCGGCCGTCCTTCGTCGCCGCGATCTTGCCCTGCATCCAGTAGTCGCGGGCGAAGGCCGTGGTCATCAGGTTGTCCATCCGGTCCTCGACCCACTTCACCGGCACACCGGTGACGATCGAGGCGACAACGGCGCAGATATAACCCGGATAGACGCCCACCTTGTTGCCGAAGCCGCCGCCGATATCCGGCGAGACGACGCGGATATTGTGCTCGGCGATGCCGGAGATCAGCGACGCCACGGTGCGCACCGCGTGCGGCGCCTGGAAGGTGCCCCAAAGCGTCAGCTTGCCGTTGACCTTGTCCATCGACGCGACGCAGCCGCAGGTCTCGAGCGGGCAGGGGTGGGTGCGGTGGTAGTAGATCATCTCCTCGGCCACCACCTCGGCGCCCGCGAGCACCGCCTCGGTCGCCGCCTTGTCGCCCTGCTCCCAGGTGAAGATGTGGTTGGGATGGCGGCGTGGCCCGTGCGCCCCTTCCTTCTGGTCGGCGATGTCCTCGCGCAGGACCGGCGCGTCGTCGGCGAGCGCCTTGAACGGGTCGGTGACGACGGGCAGGGCCTCGTACTCGACCTCGACGAGATCGACCGCGTCCGCCGCGATGTAGCGGTTCTCGGCGATGACGAACGCCACTTCCTGGCCCTGGTAGAGGACCTTGCCATCGGCCAGCACCATCTGCTTGTCGCCGGCAAGCGTCGGCATCCAGTGCAGGTTCAAGGGCCGGAGATCGTCGGCGGTGAGCACGGCGACGACACCGGGCAGCGCCTTCGCCGCCTCGGCGTCGATCGACTTCACCCGGGCATGGGCATAGGGGCTGCGGACGAAGTCGCCGAACAGCATGCCCTTGAGCTTCATGTCGTCGACATAGTTGCCCTTGCCCTGCGTGAAGCGGGCATCCTCGACCCGCTTCCTGCGGCAGCCGAGGCCCTGCAGCTTCTCGGCGCGGTCGAGATCGACGGGGCTCTGCTCGGTCATTCGGCTGCCTCCTGCTGGGCCTGGCGCGCATCGGCCGCCGCCCGGATCGCCTTGACGATGTTCTGATAGCCCGTGCAGCGGCAGAGATTGCCGGCCATGCCCTGGCGGATCTCCGCCTCGGACGGGTCCGGGTTCTCCTCGAGCAGCCGCCAGGCGCGGGTGATCATGCCGGGCGTGCAGAAGCCGCATTGCAGGCCATGATGCTCGCGGAACATCTCCTGCAGCGCGTGCAGGCCGCCATCCGCACCCTCGATGCCTTCGATCGTGGTGATCTCGGCACCATTCGCCTGGGCGGTGAAGACGGTGCAGCTCTTGACCGAGCGGCCGCCGATATCGACCGTGCAGGCGCCGCAATGCGAGGTCTCGCAACCGATATGCGGGCCGGTAAGGCCGAGCTCCTCGCGCAGGAAGTGGATCAGCAGCAAACGCGGCTCGACCAGGGCCTCGACCGGCTTGCCGTTGACCTGGAGCTTGACGTGCAGCTTGTCCATCAGGCGGTCCCCCTGCCGGCGCGGCCGGCGGCCTCGGCGATGGCCCGGCGCAGCATCAGCCCGGCGACATGCTTCTTGAATTCGACCGGCCCGCGGTTGTCGGTGGCCGGGTCGATCGCCGCCAGCATGGCGGCGACGGCGGCACCGACCGCCGCCTCGTCGAGCGTGGTGCCGACGAGGGCCGCACCCGCCGCCTCGGTGAAGACCGGCGTGGCGGCGAGGTTGGTCATGGCGATCGCGGCGCTGGTGCAGCGGCCGCTCTCGACCGCGAGGAGCACCGCGGCGGCCGCCGTGGCGTAGTCGCCGATCTTGCGCTTCTGCTTCAGATAGGCGTAGCCGCTGCCGGGCTTCGGTATCGGCACGATGATCCGGGTGAGGATCTCGTCCTCGGCGCGTGCCGTCGTGAAGGCGGCCTCGTAGAAGGCGCGCGCCGCGACCTCGCGTGTGCCGCCCGGACCCGTGAGCTCGAAGGATGCATCGAGGCATTGCATCACGCCCGGCATGTCGTTGCCCGGATCGCCATTCGCGACGTTGCCGCCGATGGTGCCGACATAGCGGACCTGCGGGTCCGCGATCTCCAGGGCCGCCTCGCGCAGCAAAGGCACGGCCGCGGCCACCAGCGCATCGCCGATCAGCTCGTGCTGGGTGGTCATGGCGCCGATGACCAGCCTTGCGCCGTCGCGGCTGATGCCCTTGAGCCCGGCGATGTCCTGCAGGTCGATCAGATGCGAGGGCTGCGCCATGCGCAGCTTCATCATCGGGATCAGGCTGTGCCCGCCCGCGAGCAGCTGGGCCTCGTCGCCATGCTCCTGCAGGAGCCGCGCCGCGGCGGCGACGTCGGCCGGCCGGTGGTACGCGAAGTTGCCCGGTATCATTTCCTCTTGGCCTCCCGCCCGATGCGGCATTGCCGTCGGCAATGGGGGCGCCGTTCGGCGCTGGCAGGATAGAGCACGATCCATCGGATTCAATGCATAAGTTCTTCCGTCCCGCTGGCGCCGTGCCGTCCGGCGTCTCGATTCAGGGCATTTGCACCGAACGCGGGCCGCTATCCTCGCCGGGGTCGCCGCGCATGCTGAAGCCGCCATCCACCGGCCAGACGACGCCGGTGACGAAGCCGGAATCGGGATGCGCCAAAAAGGCGATCACCCGGGCGACCTCCTCCGGCCGGCCCCAGCGGCCGAAGGGCGTACGCTCGGCATGCCCGTGGCCCACCCGATGCCGCGCGCCGCCCCCGTCACCAGAGCGACCCGACCCGCCAGTTCTTGCTCTCTTATCCGATTCCTTCCCCCTTGCTGGATAATGGCTTCCTGAGGGCAATCCGTGCTGCGGGCAATGATTGACAAGCCGTCCGGCGTGGCCGAGGCCGGTTGCAAAGCCGAGCGAGGGGAGGGACGACGCATGAGCTCGAACGAGGACGGCGCTGCCTTCGACTACATCGTCGTCGGCGGCGGGTCGGCCGGCTGTGTCGTGACCAACCGCCTCGTCGACCGGCAGGGTGCCAGGGTGCTGCTGCTTGAGGCGGGCTGGCCCGATGACAACCCGATGATCCGCATGCCCGCCGGCTTCATCAAGTTCCTGAACGGCAGCAAGTTCCTGACCGAGCACCTGGCGGTGCCGCAGGAACAGCTCGGCGGCCGCCGGCCGGCGATCTGGCAGGGCAACGTGCTGGGCGGCGGCAGCTCGGTCAATGCCATGGTCTACATGCGCGGCCGGCCTGCCGACTACGACCACTGGGATGAGGTGACCGGCGGCGCCGGCTGGTCTTGGGCCGACATGCTGCCCTATTTCCTCCGCCAGGAGGCCAACCAGCGGTTCAACAACCCGATGCACGGCATCGACGGCCCGCTCAGGGTCTCCGACCCGGTGCACGTCGCCGAGATGAGCTACATCTACCTCAGGACCATGCAGGCGCAGGGCGTGAAGCTGGTCGACGACTTCAACGCCGGCGACCAGCGCGGCGTCGGCTTCATGCAGACCACGACCTACCCCAGGGTGCGCTGCAGTGCCGTCCGGGCGTTCCTCGATCCGGTGCGCGGCAACCGGAACCTCGAGGTGAAGACGAGGGCGAAGGTGACCCGCGTCCTCTTCGAGGGCCGGCGGGCGAGCGGGGTGGAGCACCGGATCGACGGGGCGACCCACACGGCACGGGCGACGCGCGCGGTCATCCTGACTGCCGGCGCCTTCGTGACACCGCAGCTCCTGATGCTCTCCGGCATCGGCCCGGCGGCGCACCTGCGGGAGCACGGGCTCGAGGTGCTGGTCGATGCGCCGGGCGTCGGCGCCAATCTGCACGACCACCACGAAGTGCCGCTGATCGCCTCCACCGACCGCAATTACGGCTATTTCAAGGAGGATCGCGGCTGGCGGATGCTCGCCAACGGCCTGAACTACCTGCTCTTCAAGGGCGGGCCCGTGGCCAGCGGCGGGGTCGACGCCTGCGCCTTCGTCAACCCGCAGGAGCCGGCGGGCGAGCCCACCATCAAGCTCTACTGCGTCCCGCTGGTCTATGGCGACAAGGAGGTGCTGAACCGGGAGCCGATGCCCGGGGTCACCTTCACGAGCTGCGTCCTGCAGCCGAAGGCACGGGGCTCCGTGCGGCTGCGCTCGGCCGATCCTCTCGACCTGCCGCTGGTCGATCCCAACTATCTCGGCCACCCGGACGACATGCGCCTGCAGGTAGACGCGCTGCTCCATGCCCGGACGGTGATGCGCACCCGGCCCATGGCGGACACCATTGTCGAGGAGTTGCTGCCGGGTGCGGCGGTTGTCGACCGGGAGGGGCTCGAGGAGCATTGCCGGCGCACGGTCAAGACCAACTGGCACCCCTGCGGCACGGCCCGGATGGGCCGCGCCGGCGATCCCATGGCGGTGCTCACCCCCGACCTCGCCGTCAAGGGCGTCGAGGCTCTCCACGTGCTCGATGCGTCGCTCATGCCGACCGTGCCGCACGGCAACACCAACGCGCCCACCATGGCCGCCGCCGACCGGGCGGTCGACAAGCTGCTCGGCCGGAGCCAGCCGTCATAGGAGCGGGCTCGCCTGCGGGCCCAGTGGAAAGGGACCGACATGCCCAGGCGCACGCGAAGCCCGGACCGGCTGGCGATTTCGCCTGCCCGCGACTTGCTGCCCGACGAGATCGGCGAGCGGATGGATGGCGTGCTGCGGCCGCATGCGGCGGAAGGCGATCGGATCGAGGCGTTCCTGCCGTCGCCCTGCGTGCAGAACCACGCGGCCAATCTCGCTTTGCTGCCGGACGGCTCGCTGGCGTGCGTCTGGTTCGGCGGCACGATGGAGGGCATGGGCGACATCTCCATCTGGCTGTCGACCTTGCTGCCGGGTGCCGAGCGCTGGAGCCCGGCCCGGCGCCTCACCGACGATCCGGCGCATTCCGAGCAGAACCCGATCCTCTTTGTCGCCCCGGACGGGATGCTCTGGCTGTTCCACACCGCCCAGCCCGGCGGCCGGCAGGATCTTTGCGAGATCCGCTGCCGCCGCTCGGGCGATGGCGGGGCGAGCTTCGGCCCCGCGCAACGGCTCGGCGAATTCCGGGGCGTCTTCGTCCGCCAGCCTTTGTGCATCGGTCCGGCCGGCGAATGGCTGCTGCCGGCATTCCGCTGCGTGGCGCCGGCCGGGCGGCCCTGGACCGGGGCGGAAGATACCGCACTCGCGCTGGTCTCGGGCGATGGCGGGGAGCATTGGCGCGCCCTCGAGGTGCCGGAGAGCCTGGGGGCCGTGCACATGAACATGGTCGAGGCCCGCTCGGGGCCGATGCGCGCCTTCTTCCGGAACCGGTTCGCGACCCGGGTGCTCCAGAGCGTATCGGCCGATGGCGGCCTTGCCTGGTCGAAGCCGCAGCCCACGGCACTTCCCAACAACAACGCGTCGATCCAGGCGATCCGGCGGCGGGACGGGCGGATCGCCATGGTGCTGAACCCCGTCAATGCCCTGATGTCGGACCAGCGGCGTGCCTCGCTCTATGACGAGATCGAGGGCGACGACGCAGCAGCGGGCACCGGCGGCGCCGTCTGGGGCGTGCCGCGCGCACCGCTCAGCCTCGTCCATTCGGCGGATGACGGTGCCAGCTTCGCGGAACGGCGCGATCTCGAATCCGGCAGCGGCTACTGCCTGACCAACAACTCCAAGGACGGCCTCAACCGGGAATGCTCCTATCCGTCCATCGTCGAGGACGGCGAGGGTGCCCTGCACATCGCCTTCACCTATCATCGCCGGGCCAGCAAGCATGTCCGCCTCGCGCCCGGCTGAGCGGGCGGGACTACACCTTGGGCCCGGCACCGGACGCAACGGGAGCGAGCATGGACGAGGGATTCTGGCACCGCCGCTGGCAGAAGAACGAGATCGGCTTTCACGAAGGTGCCGCCAACGCCCTCTTGGCCCGGCATTTCGGCGAGGTGTTCGGTCGGGGCGGGCGGGTGTTCCTGCCACTCTGCGGCAAGACGCGCGACATCGGCTGGCTCCTGGCGCAGGGCTGGCGGGTCGCCGGGGCGGAGCTCAGCCGGCTGGCCGTGGACCAGCTCTTCGGGGATCTCGGTGTGGAGCCGGCGATCGCCGAATTCGCCGGGGTCACGCGCTGCAGCGCCGACGGCATCGACATCTTCGTCGGCAACATCCTCGATCTCACCGCCGGCCTGCTCGGGCCGGTCGATGTCGTCTACGACCGCGCCGCCCTGGTGGCCCTGCCCGCGGCGATGCGCGAACGCTACGCGACCCATCTGCGGCAGCTCACCGA
>ERZ795053.7307-NODE-7307-length-10683-cov-5.900169_pt1 | contig 10683 bp, 10 predicted proteins | sample MGYA00375137_ERZ795053 | MGnify/ENA primary metagenome ERZ795053 (study PRJEB30182, sample SAMN05720284) | activated sludge metagenome | isolation source: Anaerobic digester | place: Hong Kong | collected 2014-12-17 ... | reverse complement strand
TTTGGTCGCATTTTTTTCGACGAACCGGTATCCACTTCGTCGGAAAATGCTCTAGATCGACCTAAGGCGTATAGATATGCTCCACGGTCCAGGTCTGCTTGGGCTGGGCGTGAAGTTGCCAAAAGTAGTCTGCGACAGTATCCGCTTCTTTCGAGCCCGGATTGACAAATCCTGCAACGATTACCGTTGCGACGTGGATTCCCTTGTCCTTGAAATCTTCAAACAAACCCTGCGCCAGCGCGCGGATACCTGCCTTGCCGATGCTTAGCGACAGATAATCCGGGTGGGGCTGCATTGCGAACCCGCCGCCCGTCAGCAAAATTGTTCCCAAGCCGCGATTGGCCATGCCTCCCGCCGCCGCCTGTACGGCTGCCATCGCGCCACCGATGTTGACGGCGAGGTCAGAGTTGAAAGTCTCTGGCGGCTGATCGGCCAATGTCGCTTGGCGCATCGCAGCAGCATTATAGTGCAGCACGTCGATGCCACCAGCTTGCTCTTCAACGCCTTTGATCAAGGCAGCGACACTCTCAGGCTTGCTGGCGTCGACGGTGCGGACTTCGAGGCTATAGCCCTTTGCCCTCAATTGCGCGGCAAGCTCATCGAGTTTCGAAGAATTGCGCGCACTTAGGATCACCCGAAATCCCTCTTTGGCGAAGCGTTCGGCGGTCGCCAACCCCATTCCCGGGCCCGAGCCAATGCTGAGAAATGTCTTCATCGCTTAATCTCCTCGACGTTTGGTTGAGCATGAGATAAGCCAAAACAAGAGATAGATAATCGGGTCTGTCTGCATTTTATTCGTGCAAAAGATGCAGGAATTGCTGGAACGAGGCGGACTGGAGTTGCTCGCGGCTTTTGTTGCTGTGGCCGACACGGGCAGCTTCATCGCGGCTGCCAAGAAGCTGGAGCGCGATGCTTCTCTCATCTCACGGCGCGTCAGCCAGCTTGAGCAGCACCTCGGCGTGCGTCTTTTGTCGCGAACCACGCGCCGCGTAGCGTTGACCGAGGTGGGCACGCTCTATCATCGGCGCGTCCAGGGGATTCTCGATGAACTTGCCAATGCGAGTCACGAGGCAAGCAATGTCGCCGCAAGTCCGCAAGGACTGCTGCGGGTATCATTGCCGGTAACGTTCGGGCGGCAGTGGATCGCTCCAGTGCTGCCCCGTTTTCTCTCACGCCATCCCAACATCCGCATTGATGCGCGGTTTTCTGACCGCTTCGTCGATGTTGTTGCCGAAGGCTTTGATGTTGCCATTCGCGTCGGGCGGTTGCGCGACAGCTCTTTGACTGCCCGGCAAATTGCGTCGTTTCGCAACCTGCTTGTGGCGGCACCGGGCTACCTGAAGGCCCATGGCACGCCGAGGCGGCCATCCGACCTCAAGTACCACGCCTGCGTTGGCTTCAGCGGCTATGCCAGTTGGCCAGATTGGCCGCTATCCAAGGGCTCCAAGGCGATCACGATGCGGCCCCAGTGCCAGTTCGTCGCAGACAACTCGGAGGCCGTCATCATGGCGGCGATTGAGGGGGGCGGAATCACATTCACCGCCGATTGGCTGGCAGGCCCGGCGCTGCGCGAAGGTAAACTGGTCGAGGTTTTACCCGGCTGGGGCGGCAAGGGAGAGGGTGGTGTCTACGCCATTCTACCGCCCGGACGAATGATGCCTGCAAAGACGCGCCTGTTCGTCGACGAAATTGCCAAGGCCATCAAATCGGGTTGGGCCAGGAGAGCTGACAAGGTCCGTTGAGATGGCAGCTGTGCGTCATTGGCGTTGATCGCAACGCGCGCTCGGTCACCGCATTCGTTTGGCCGGGCTTAAAGATGTCTGGGCAGGTGCAAGAGCCGCACCCAGTGCACGCGGGGCGTGACGGCGCGCTATCCCAACCCGCCGATGATACATTCAAGAGTGGGGGGCAGGTCGACGTATTTCCTATCCTTAAATATGCTTGCGTGCACAGCCTTAGATGAGACCACAGCACCTTTGCTCCATCGGGCAACATGCCCAAATTTCAGCTCGTTGCATCACCTTTTGACCCGGAGCGGCCATGCCCCGCTCCGTCGCCTGGGTGATGTTCCTCGGCCACATGACACCTAGATTAACCGACCGCCCCCTCGCAAATGGAATCGGATGTTATAACATATAGATCTCAGAAGAGGGCATATGGGCAATCGCTGCAAAAGCATCTGGACTTGGGCACTTGTCGTCATTGTGACGGCGCAGCTCGTGCTTGCTGTCGGCCATGTTCATATCCCTCACGCACATTCAATAGGCGGGCATGGCACTGTCGCCGAGCAAGCCATCTGCACGTTGCCAGATCACTCAGTCGCTGCCTGTTTGCCTACTGACGGCGCGCAGAGGCACAATGCGCATCATCGTCATGCTCGGATGCCCGCTGCCCTCACACTGCCCACAATAGATCACGACAACCGCAACCAGCATGGCATCGATTGCGATCTGTGCTGGGTCCTGTCACTTCTGAATTTTGCCGCTTTCCCACTCCTCATCTATGTGTTGCTCACGGACCGGACGCACAAGCGGCTTGGTCGCACTTATGAACATCGACTTGCTGGTGCGCTGGCAATCGAACCCTACCGCGCAAGAGCACCGCCTTACACGATTTCTTCCTGATCGCAGCGTGACGCCTCGATCCGCTCGCCGCCACCTTGCGCGGCAGTGGTTCACGAGATGTCGCACATGGAAAATCGTGATTGAGAGGACGCGGCCGATGCGCAGTTCTGTCCGTAATCGATTCTATATCTACGTTTTGCCGATGCTTCTTCCGTCCGCGCCACTTGCCGCCCAGCAGGCGCCTGCACCTGCTATTGTCGAATTGCCACCCGTGGTGGTAACGACGCCAAGTCCGGTCGTCAAAAAGCCCAAACCGAACAAACCCAAAGCCACCACTGCGCAGGCTTCTGCTGCTTCGGGAGCGGTCAAGAAGAAGACGGCGAGCGCGCCGACGCAGACATCACCTGCGGCACCTTCAATCATACCCACCGCAGAGTTCGCAGACACACCAACGCCTCCACTGGGTCCCCTGCCCGCTGGGACGCTCATTGTCGTTGACGATGCTTTTGCTCCAGTGACAGTGATGAGCGAGCGCGAGATCCTCTCTCAGCAGGGCGCGACCATCACTGACATGCTGCAAACGAAACCTGGCATCGCGGGTTCGACCTTTGCACCCGGCGCCAACCGTCCAATCATTCGCGGTCTCGACAGCTACCGCGTGCGTGTTCAGGAAAACGGTATCGGGTCGCACGACGTCTCGACCATGTCCGAAGATCACACCGTGCCAATCGACCCGTTCAGTGCCGATCGCATCGAAGTGGTGCGCGGACCGGCCACCTTGCGCTACGGCAGTGGCGCCATCGGCGGCGTCGTAGCGGTCGAAAACCAGCGTATTCCGACGTTCATGCCGCCGAAGGGGTTCTCCGGTGAGATCAAAGGCGGCCTCAGTTCCGTTGATGAGGGGCGCGATGGCGCTTTCCGCGCGACAGCCGGCAGCAACGGCATCGTTGTGCATGGTGATGCCTTCAAACGTTCGTCCGACGACTATGACACCCCGCGCGGTCGTCAACACAACTCCTTCGTCGACGCCGAGGGCTTCGGCACCGGCATCTCCCGCGTCTGGTCCGACGGTTTCCTCGGCATTTCCATCTCCCGGATTGACAGCGTCTACGGTGTGCCAGGTAAAGAAGCCGACGAGGGCGTCGACCCGCGTATCGACATGGCACAGCAGAAGCTGCAGGCGCGTGGCGAATGGCGACCACGCGCTTTTGGGCTTGAGGCGATTCGCTTCTGGTTCGGCGCTTCGGACTACAAGCACAACGAGTTGGCCAAGCACGAACATAGCGAGGAGGAGCACGAACACGAGGAGCATGAGGAACACGAGGACGAAGCGAAAGACTTTGGCGTTGGCTCTCGCTTCACCAACCGTGAACAGGAGGCTCGCGTCGAGCTACAGCACATGCCGCTGTTCACTGCCCTTGGTGAACTGACCGGAGCTATTGGTATCCAGATCGGGCATCGTCAAACGCGCGGCCAGAGCTTCGAGGGTGAGTCGCTGCTGGAGCCGGTGAGAACCAATTCGGCTGCTGCGTTCTGGTTTGAGGAGTTGAAGGCCACGAGCCGGCTCACCTATCAGGCCGCTCTGCGCATCGAGCGTACCGATGTCGATGGTTTCGGCTGGACCGACGTCCAAGCCCCCAACGCACCGATGGTGTTCGACGGTGGGCGCAGCTTCGTGCCAGTGAGCGGCAGCCTGGGAGTGCTTTACAAGCTCGGCTTCGATACTACTGCGCGTCTCACCACGCAGTTCGTCGAGCGGGCGCCCGATGCTGCGGAGCTGTTCTCCAAGGGTATTCATGAAGCAACGGGAACGTTCGAGATCGGCAACCCCTACCTCGAGAAGGAGCAGGCGTTTTCGATCGAGGCCGGCCTGGCCCGCGCCAAGGGCCCATTCCGCTTTGATGTAACGGCTTTCTATACGCGCTATCAGGGATTCATCTACCGCGCCCTGCAAGACGTGCGCTGCCTGGAGGACCTACCGTCGTGCGGGCCCGCGGCTGATCTTGAGGAAGAGAACTTCGATCAGGTTATCTTCCGCCAGCGTGACGCAACATTCTACGGAGGAGAGCTGGCCGCACAGTATGACGTCGCGCCGATATGGCGCGGCATTTGGGGCATTGATGGTCGCTACGATTTCGTCAACGCCCGCTTCGAAGGTGGCGAGAACGTGCCACGCATCCCGCCCCATCGGCTGGGTGGCGGTCTTTACTATCGCGATGCCAACTGGTTCGCGCGCCTTGGCGTGCTGCAAGCCTTCGAGCAGGACCGGATCGGCCTCAACGAGATCGTCACGCCGAGCTACACGCTGGTTTCTGCAGAGCTGAGTTATTCACAGGACATCGGCGATGGAACGCAAGTAACAATCGGGCTCAAGGGAGAGAACCTCGCTGACGATGAGGTGCTCAATCACGCCTCGTTCAAGCGGCGAGAAGATGTTCTTCTCCCTGGAGCGAGTGTTCGCCTGTTCGGCTCAATTAAGTTCGACTGAGACATGAGCAACGGGCTGGAGCAATTGATCATCATTTCTCCAGCCCTGTGATGGACATGCAATGCACGTCACGGTTGATGGAAACAATGATGTCGCTTCCTGGCCCGTCGCGGAACAAGATGGGGGGAAGCTTGCAAATCAGTTTCATCGCCGACTACGATCTTACCATGTTGTCAGTGACGCCGAGGTTGCAGGGTCACAAGGCAACAGGCCGATACTCTGCATCAGAAGTGACGACTACAAAGCCCTGGCAACATTATGCCGGTGCTCAATAGTTGAGTTGAAGTGAGGCGAGCGCTACCAATTGGTAATACTTATTGCTGCCAATTTTATCCCTGAGATAGCGAACGACAACAGGAAGCGAGAGCCATACTTGGAATGAAACGCACTTTGATTGCGGTTCTGACGTTGCTCGGCCTTGGCGCCTGCGCAACCTCTCTTCTACTACTGGAACGAAGTTCGGACGGCTCGTGCTGAAACAGTGGCGCTGGTCATGCAAGCATTTGACCGGTTCAGCCGCCAGATGACGTTGAAAGATGCCCCGCCATCCAAAATCGACATACTCCTAAAGATCGAGGATCCAAAATTCAGGAAGCATCGTGGCGTCGACCTTGCAACCCCCGGGCCGGAATGACGACCATCACCCAGGGTTTGACAAAGCTCTTATATTTTCCGGGTGGCTTCCACAAAGGGATCGCCAAGATCCGACAGACCTTGATTGCGGAGTATGCTTCAGATCAACTCGTCTCCAAGGTCGAGCAGTTGGAGCTCTATTTAAACGTCACATTCTTCGGCTCGGTGAACGGGCAGCCCGTGCATGGTCTCGCAGCCGCTTCCGAAGCGTACTTCAACAAGCCGTTGTGCAAACTATCTGACGACGAGTTCATCGCACTCATCGGCATGACCATCTCGCCAAACACGCTCAAGCCCGGAACCGCCAATAGCGCGACGCGTGTTGCTCGCATTAAGCGCTACCTCGCAGGAAAAGTCGCGCCAGCTTCGGTACCGGATTTCGAATACGTCGGGAAGTCGCGTGGCACCATTGCCGAAGAGGGGTCGATGGTCTTCCTGCGCTTGATTACGCACGCGGACCCGACAACTGGCGGTCACGGCAAGAATGCCTGAAGGGAAGGGTCGCTGCCCGGAAAAAGCACACGCCAACCGATCACCGTGTTCTTGAAGAGCAGCTTTTGGCCCACAGCCATTTATCACAGCGTCGTTTGCTGTTAGAGCGCCGGGCGATATAGCGCACGGCGCTCTAACCCTGTCCTTACCTGGAGAGGGAGTTACGCACCCTATCCAAGTGCCAACCAAGAACATGCAAGACAAAAGAAGAAGGGCGCAGTCCCTCCCCGGGCTGCGCCCTCGAGAACCGGCCGGACACTTGGGGGGAAAGCGTTGGCCGGTATCAGGAGAAGCAGTGTATGAGCGCATATAGCCATAGTGCGCATGCACGCCATCTGAACGCGCCGTTCATCCCGCGTTCATCTTGACCGCAACGGATCTCTCCGAAGTCTCTGTCGGAAATGAGTTGACGTGCGCAGCAGGAATTCCATGCGAACCTGATGACATAACCTCATCATCGCGCTTCAATTTCCTCGCGCAGCATCTCAAGTTCAAGCCAGCGGCTTTCCTTGTCGCCAAGTTCGCCATGCGCCGCCGCAAGACGCCCGGTGGCGGCGGCGAAAGCGTTCGGATCCTTGGCGAACAGATCGGGCGAGGCAAGCTTTGACTCGAGAGCAGCAATCTCCTGTTCGAGACGCGCAATCTCGCCGGGCAACTGCTCCAGTGCGTGCTTTTCCTTGAACGACAACTTGCGCTTTGCTGATGCGGGGGTGGCTGCAAGCGAGGATGATGGAACCGCATCCTTGGGTGGCTTTGTCTGCTTCTTGTCACGACCCGCAATTTGGGCAGGCTCAATCCCGCGCTGCGAGAGCATGTCCGAGTAGCCGCCGGCATAGTCGAGCCAACGTCCGTCCCCCTCGAAGGCTATTGTCGATGTGACGATCCGATCAAGGAAGTCACGATCGTGGCTGACGAGCAGCACGGTGCCTGGATAGTCGCCCAGCAGCTCTTGCAAAAGATCCAGCGTCTCCAGGTCAAGATCGTTGGTCGGCTCGTCGAGCACCAGAAGGTTTGATGGCAAGGCCAAGGCACGCGCCAGCAACAGGCGTGCGCGTTCACCCCCCGACAGAACTGAAACGGGCGAGCGGGTCTGCTCGGGCAGGAACAGGAAATCCTTCATGTAGCTGGCAACGTGGCGCGGCTTTCCATTGACGACAACCTGATCACCGCGCCCGCGCGTCAATGCTTCGGCGACCGTCCAGTTGGGATCAAGATCGTCACGCTTCTGGTCGAGCATGACCATCTCCAGACCGGTTCCCAGCCGCACCATGCCGCTATCAGGCACGAGCGCCCCGGTCAGAAGCTTGATCAGCGTCGTCTTGCCGGCTCCGTTGGGGCCAACGAAGCCGACGCGATCACCGCGCATGATGCGGGTCGAGAAGCGGTCCACCACCACACGATCGGGAAACGCCTTTACCAGATCGTTGGCCTCAATCACCAGCCGGCCGGAGAGCTGCGCGTCCGAAGCTTCCAGCTTGACGTTGCCCTCGACGCGACGGCGATCACGGCGCTCCTGACGCAGTGCGGCCAGCTCGCGCACGCGGCGCACGTTGCGCTTGCGGCGCGCGGTGACGCCGCCATGCATCCATTTTTCTTCTCGCACGATTTTGCGATCGAGCTTGTGGGCGTCGCGCTCTTCCTCGGCGATAAGATCATCGCGCCAGCCTTCGAATTGGGCAAAGCCGGCTTCCATGCGGCGCGTCACACCGCGATCGAGCCAGACCGTCGAGCGCGACAACGTCTCCAGGAAGCGCCGGTCGTGACTGATCAGCAAAATCGCTGAGCGCAGGCCCGACAACGTGCGCTCAAGCCATTCGATCGCCGGCAGATCGAGATGGTTGGTCGGCTCATCGAGCAGCAGCACATCGGGACGCGCGGCAATCGCCTGCGCCAGGGCAGCGCGGCGCGCCTCGCCCCCCGACAACCGCCCCACGGCCTCCTCTCCGGTCAGGCGGAGGTCTGCCAGGGCCTGGCGCGCGACATGCGGATCATCGGTCGGCTTGAGGCCAGCTTCGACAAAGTGCGCCGTGGTCTCAAAGCCTGAAAAATCGGTCTCCTGGGCAAGGTAGCGAACGACAGCACCAGGATGAAGGAAGCGCTCGCCTGAATCAGGCTTCACCTGCCCTGCCGCGATCTTCAGCAGCGTCGACTTCCCCGAACCGTTCCGGCCGACAAGCGCAATGCGATCTCCCGGTGCAACGATGAGATCGGCCTGCGTCAACAGCGGTGTGCCGCCGAATGTCAAGGCGATGGCCTGGAGTGTCAGTAAGGGGGCTGCCATGTTCAAATCTCCAGGCGAATGGGCAAGGCACTTATCGCACCGGGCAGATGCGCCGACATCGGAGCCGCATGGCACTGGAACAAAGACGGGTTCATGATTTTCCGGTGTTGTCTGCTGTCGCCTGCCGTGGCGAAATTCCACTGTCGTGCGGACGGGTGACAGGCTGAGTGGGCGTTCTAAGCCTCTTTTTGCCCCGATGGAATGAGATTGACGCTTTGGTCATTTGATTTGTCGCATTTTCTGCGACAAACCGCGTCAATGCCGATACGGCGCCGATACCCACTGAAACAACCTGCGGCCCGATGGACCTTGCTCACCACGACCGTTCAACCCGATAATGCGAGAAACACGGAAAAAATAATGAACACGGGGGCTCAGGCCGCGCGAAGGATACAATGAGCCAGGTTCCCGATCGCAACCCTAACGCCTGGGAAATGGCGCCTCTCCGCGCTGATGCACCGGACAACCGGAGGTAATCGTGAAAATTCAGTGTGAAGCATGTCACAGCGAACGCGACATTGACGTTTCTGCACCGACGCTGCTGAAGCATGCGCTCCCCAAGGGCTGGCGACCGCGCCGCATCGACGGACGGGTCTACATCCTGTGCGATGTATGCGGAAATCTGCGCCAATTCGTCGGCGGGCCATCGCCCTACCTCAAGGAGCGTCTCGGGCTCGTCGGCCAGCACTTCGAGATCGAAACGCCCGAGTATAGCGACATCCCCGATGATTGGTTCGATCACTGTCGCGGCAATCCGTTGCGACGGCCCTCACCGACGAAGTAAAGAGGCGATCTGGTGCTGCTCTCACCTGTGATTGTGCAGCCAAAGACGATAGCAGCGGGGCGCAAGCATGCTGCACCGCGCGGCGAACTGATGCACTATGAACGTGTCGTCAGCTGCATTGGCGACGAACCGGCGGCCACTTCGTCGGAAAATTCTCTCTCTTTAGTTGATCGCATTTTCTGCGCCGAACCGGCGGCCACTTCGTCGGAAAATGCTTTGGGGAACGCATCATGCCCGTGACGACAGCCCAGGTAACGCTCGTGCCTGACGAGCAAACGTTCGAGATTGTCGGCAATGAATCAATCCTCGAAGCGGGCCTCAGGGCAGGTTTGCCGTTGCCTTATGGATGCTCGAACGGCACCTGCGGGGATTGCAAGTGCCGCGTCGTGTCCGGAGAGGTCGTCAAGATGCAACCGCACGACTACATGCTGAGCAGCGCCGATCGCGCGCAAGGTTACGTTCTCTCCTGCTCCTATGCCGCAGTTGGTGACATCACGTTGGAAGTACCTTTAGGTGGCGCCAGCGACATTCCCGAACAGACGATCAAGGCGCGCGTGCGCGAGGTGGAGCTGCTCGGCGAACGGCGCATCGCCGTGCATCTCATCACATCACGCGCCGAACGCATGCGCTATCTGGCCGGCCAGAAACTGGAAATCACGGTCAATGGAGAGAGCCGCCTGGTGCCGGCGGCAAGCTGTCCGTGCGATGAGCGCCGCATTGAGGTTCATGTGTTGTGTGATGCGCCGGCGGAAACGGCGCAAGGGCCATATTCGTCCCTGGTGGCGAACGCCCAGGTTTCGCTGCGCGGCCCGTTCGGCAGCTTTGTTCTCGACGACAGCTCCGAGCGGCCGATCATCATGGTGGCCGAGGGTGCCGGATTTGCCCAGATCAAGAGCATTCTGCAGCATGCGCTTTCACTGGAGAATGCACCATCCATCTTGTTGGTGCGGCAGGTCTCACCCGAAGGCTCGTACCAGGAAAACCAGCTCAAGTCGTACGCCAACGCCCTTGATCATTTTCGCTACGTGACGTTGGCAGCCGACAGCCCACGCAGCGCCATTATGGAAGCCATCGCGGCGGAAGCGGTCGACCTATCGGATTACGACATCTATACCGTCGGCTCTCCTGATTTCGTCGAAGCGCTGCGCGCGCAGTGCCGCGATGCCGGCCTTCCCGATTCGCAATGGCATTGCGAAGTTGCCGTATAGCGCGCCGCATTGGCGCCGGGCCGCAGTCGCGGCCTGAGCGCCAGCGCGCCAAGCCCGCGCCAAGCCAGGCCGAAGGCCGGTGCGGCTGGTGAGCGATAACAGATAGGATCGATTCCGTCTCAAGCGGAAACGATCTAAGACGGACAGAGTGCGAGGTCTTGCGCGTCACCAATACGGATCTCGACAACATCGAGGGTGTTCTGGAAGGCGTGCTGGCAAAACTTGAAGGTGCC
>ERZ795053.7306-NODE-7306-length-10687-cov-5.863995_pt1 | contig 10687 bp, 8 predicted proteins | sample MGYA00375137_ERZ795053 | MGnify/ENA primary metagenome ERZ795053 (study PRJEB30182, sample SAMN05720284) | activated sludge metagenome | isolation source: Anaerobic digester | place: Hong Kong | collected 2014-12-17 ... | reverse complement strand
AAATGGCCGCCCGATATCCCTTGTTCTACGTGAACCGGAAACTCACGCGCTGGCGAATGCACCAAAGCTATGTGACCCGGGCCCGCCCCACGCCGGAACTGTGGAAACGCTTCCGTGTCGACATGGACCGCCTTTTGGCTCTGCGTCATCCGACAACCCGCCATAACTGGTGAATTCCAGATGGGGCATGCCCTTTGAGGCCCTCGCCCCCCCCCCCGACAATCCTGCTGCCTATGTGCCGCACGATCTGCACGCCTGGCCCTATCTCCAGTTTCTCATCCACCTGCTGCCGCCGCTGAAGAGGCCACTGTTTTCATATTGTGCGGGGCGATCTCCTTTGCCATACTGCGGCCAGTTGCCATTTTATGATCCATTCCTCTCCATCTGACAAAGAGACCCCTTCCCCCGTTTCGCCCCAGAACCGCCCCGCATTGGTGGTCTGCCTGGAAGAAGAAATCTTTTCACCTGTCAGTTATTTACGTATCGTTCGCCATCTGCAGGCCTTGACCACCCGCTATCGCATTTCGATTCTTGTGCTGCCGCGCCAGCTTCCGGAGGCACTGGCCCGCATCCCCAGCGCCTCACTCTTGATCATGGCGCGCAATCGCCATGAATCATCCTACCATGCCGCGCGCAGGGCCGCGGAATGCGGCGTGCCCATCCTGTGCGACATTGACGACTACGTGTGGGAGTTCCCGGATTACTCAAAAGTGGAACGCCACAAACACATCTACACCGACCAAATCCTGAGCTTGGCATCCTGCGTCACCACGCCGTCTGAACAACTGGGCCGATTGATCCACGAAAAACATCCCGGCATCAATATCCACTGCTTTCCCAACGCCGGAAACGTATGTAATGACGGCAGCATCACGTTCACGCCCTGCGTCATGGCCAACAGCGACTTCTTTCGAATACCGGAAATGAAGGCAGATTTCTTCCGGGCCCTTCATGATGCCGCTCGGGAATCCGGCCGCCATCTGTTGCTGTATTACTTCTCCAACGACCCGCCTGAACATTTCACGGACGACCCCTGCCTGCGGGTCGTCTGGATGGGATTCCGCTCCTATAGCTCCTACAAACAATTGCTGAACCAGCTGGCCGCCGAATTCGGCTTTGTTCTCCTGCGGGACGAGCAGTTCAGCCGCCACAAGTCGGTCGTCAAATTCGCCGAGTTTGGCTTCGCAGGAACAATTGGCATTTACAGCCGGGTAGAGCCATATGCCGGGTATATCAGCGATGGCGTCACCGGATTCTTAACGGACAACACCTATGAAAGCTGGAAAAACACGGTTGCCCGCGCACTGTGCATGGACGACAACGCCAAGGGCCAGATGAAGACCCGGATCCTTCACATCGCGCAGCAGCAATTCGACTTCGATACCATTCATGCCGATTTTTGTGCACTGTTGTCCGCTCACGCAAAACCACGGCCACCCGCGCAACATTTTCCGGATGAAATACCCGATCTAAAAGCATTCAAATTCAGGGAAGCCTATGCCTACCCGGCATGGGTCATGCATGTGGAACGCCCCAGACTTGAAAAGGAACTGGAATTGGTCCGCGGACCTTTGTGGGACCGCCTGCGCCGACGGGGCGCCGCGGAGTGGATGCGTTGGCGCCGGTGGACTCAAACCCGCCACAAGCAAACCCAGTCATAACCTGATTACAGGGACAGCTCTTTCGTGGAAATACATCAGAAATTCCCGGCAACGGCGGTTGACATGGCCCGCTCCCTTTGGCGCAACCGCGACCTCCTGTATCAGCTTGTTGTACGCGAGGTCGTGGGACGATACCGCGGCTCGTTCCTGGGCTTGGCGTGGTCTTTTTTCAACCCGCTGCTCATGCTAGCCATCTACACCATTGTGTTCACGATGGTCTTTCAGGCGAAATGGAGCGAACAGCCCTCCGGTCACCCCGTGGAATTCTCCCTCGTGTTGTTTGTTGGGATGATTCTCCACGGATTTTTCTCAGAGTGCCTCGTCCACGCCCCCGGCGTCATTCTCTCGAATGCCAACTACGTGAAAAAAGTGGTGTTCCCCCTGGAAATCCTTCCGCCCGCCGCGCTGGGATCCGCGCTGTTTCATGCCGCCATCAGTTTCCTTGTGCTGCTGGGATTGTTCATGGTTCTCCACGGACTCCCGCCCCCCACCATTCTGGCAGTCCCGCTCCTGTGGGTTCCCCTCGTGCTGGTTGCGATGGGCACAAGCTGGTTTCTGGCGTCACTGGGTGTCTATGTCCGTGATGTCGGGCAGATTGCTTCGGTCTTGGCCACGATCCTGCTGTTTGTTTCTCCCGTGTTCTACCCGGCCACTGCCGTCCCGCCGGGAATGTGCTGGATCTACCAAGTCAATCCCCTCGCCATCACCATTGGGCAAATGCGCGATGCGGTTCTCTGGGGCCAGTGGCCGGATGTCCACGTACTGGCCGTTTACGGCTTGCTCAGTTTCTTCTTTGCATGGCTCGGTTTCGCCTGGTTCCAGAAAACAAGAACGGGGTTTGCCGATGTCCTCTGAATCCCCCGCAATCGCAATCGCCATCCGGAACACCGACAAGCTGTATCACCTATACGACAAGCCGTTTCAACGGCTCATGCAGTTTTTTCTGCCTCCTCTGCGTACCCTGCTGGGGCTTCCGGATAAAGACTATTTTCGCCCTTTTTGGGCCTTGCGGAACATTCATCTGGACATTCCCAAAGGCCAAACGCTCGGCATCATCGGCCAAAACGGAGCTGGAAAATCCACGTTACTGCAAATCATCTGCGGGACCCTGGCTCCGTCAGGAGGCCGAATTGACATCGAGGGGCGGATCACGGCCCTCCTCGAGCTGGGCGCGGGATTCAACCCTGAATTCACAGGGCGGGAAAATGTCTATATGTACGGCATGATCATGGGAATATCCAAAGAAGAACTGGACCAGCGCTTCCAGGACATTCTGGCGTTCGCGGATATCGGTGATTTCATCGACCAGCCCATCAAAACCTATTCAAGCGGAATGGTGGTTCGACTGGCTTTTTCCATATCCATCAACGTGGATCCGGATATTCTGGTCGTCGATGAAGCCCTGAGCGTCGGGGACATCCGATTCCAGAATAAATGTATTCGCCGCATGGAAGACCTGAAGCGACAAGGTAAAACCATTCTGTTTGTCACCCATAGTCCCGGTATCGTCGAAGCTTTCTGCGATCGTGTGGTTTGGCTGCGGGACGGGGCCGTCTTCAAGGATGGCGATCCCTCCATCGTAGTGCGGCAATACGTCAATTTCATGGCTCATGGAATCGAAGACGAACACAAGGCGATTCCTCCGCGTGACGTTCAACTCAACCAGTTACCGAACCAGCCTGGCTGGCATGCGGTGACCAGCAGCCACAACGTGCGTAACCGCACCGGAGTGGCCGTCGAGGCCGTGCGCTTGACTCTCGAGAAAGAAGGAACCCTGTTGGAGCGCCTGACCGATTCGGCGCCCCACAATCTGATCATGGAGGCCATCGTCTGCACCGAGCAGGACATCCCGGTCCCTTTGTTCGGATTTTGCATCCACAACGAGCTGAACGAACCCATCGTGCATTTCAACAACCAGGCGGCGGGCATCCGGATTCCCCCCATCCGCGCCGGCATCCGTTACAAGGCGGTCTACAAGCTGACCCTGCCTCCCCTCCGCGAAGGCCAATACCTCGTATCCGTTGGACTGGACGATGGCGTCCCCGGCGCCAACACGCTGTTATGCCACGTGTACGATGCCTGGCTCTTCTCCGTAAACCGGCCCCATCTCCCCTACAAGCAGGCCGGCTACGTGCAGTTGGAATCCCCGTCCGTGTCCTGCGAGAGGCTGGAGAAGGACCCTGCGGATGCGTGAACTTCTCCGTCATTGGCTGTCCTCTCCCTTCTTGCCCCCTGGTGAGACGCCACCGCAAACCGTACCGTTTCCCGAATCGGGGCTTTCCCTGCCGCAGCAGTTCGCCTGGCATCTGGTTTGCCGATCGCGTTCTACGCGCCTCATCGAATGGCCCCCCCCGCGCTCGGCGCTTTCCATCTGGCATTGCAAATGGCCAGGCGAAGTAAATACCGGATGCCCTGCCCCGGATGCCCGTCCGACCCTCGCCCATTGGCACTTGGCGTGCAAAACCAATCACTGGCCGTCCCTGCTGCGTGCGGAACCGATCGAATCTTCCGTCGTGCTGATCTCTGGACTGGGAGCGTCGGCCGCCGATCTCCAAACAATGGCCCGTACCGCCCGCTATCTGCTGCTCTGCGTGGATGCGCCGGCATCCGATGGCGGACAACTGAAACATGAATTCGAGCAGCTTGCCTGTCGTCTCGGAATCCAACCTTCCTTTTCCGGCGGTTTCAGGGCGAATGGGCACATCCTCTACTGCGCGCTGGGCGGGCGCGAAGCCACCGTTCCTGCATTGCCCAAACCCGCCAAAGCCTTGGCCTTGATGACCACCTACAACGAGGAAGATATTGTCGAACAAGCCGTCGCGGATCTGTTCCGGCAAGGTTTGGACGTATTCGTCGTCGACGACAATTCCTCGGATGGCACCGTCGAACTGCTGGAAGCCATCGCCCGATCCTCGGGGCGCCTTTTTCTGGACAGGGATTCACGAAGCCACGCCAGCCGTCTCGACAAAAAAGCGCTGTTCGATCGGTTGCTGATGTATGCCCACCAAGCCGTCGGCAACGGCTATTCGTGGATGATGTACGTGGATCCAGACGAACTCCGCCGATCGCCATGGCCCGATGTATCACTGGCCGAGGCTTTCGCCCACGTCGAATCTTATGGATACAACGCCGTGGATTTCACGGTTATCGATTTCCGCTACGCACAAGGACAGCGCATGACCTCCGCCCCCTACGAGGAACAAATGCGCCACTTTGAGTTCGGCCTTCGCCCGGGCCATTTTCAGCAAATCAAGGCCTGGCGTCATTCGCCCCAGATCCGGACGGATCTCTTCGCCGGACGGGGACACGAAGCCGTGTTTGAGGGCCGCCGGGTTTTTCCGCTGAAATTTCTCCTGAAACACTACCCTTTGCGCGGCCGTGAGCATGCCCGCAGGAAAATCTACCGTGACCGGTTCCCCCGCTATGATCCGGCAGAAGTGGCCAAGGGCGCCCATGTCCAATACAATGCGTTTCGCGACCGCGACCCCGTTGGCTGGGATCTCGACGGCCTGCCCCGGTGGGACGAGAATTTTTACTCGCGCTTCTTGCTGGAACGCCTGAGCGGAATCGGCTTGAATCGGAGCTGATGAATCCGGCTTACCAGTTCCAGGCCGAAACCGGCGTATGGTCGCGCCCAGACGGCGCGCGTTTCGAATATGCCGATGGCGCTGAATCCCGCATGCTGGGCCTGGTCCGCGAAGTCCGGGACCTGGGCACCCTGTCGTGCGAACTGGCTGCGGCCATTTCGGACTGGCCGACAGAATATCATTTCAGCCGCTCGCGGCATTGCCTGCTTCGCCCGCTGGACATCCAGCCCGGCGACCGTATTCTCGAATTGGGGTGCGGTTGCGGAGCCCTCACCCGCTATCTGGGAGAAAGCGGCGGGCAGGTCGATGCGGTCGAAGGCAGCCTGCCCCGGGGCCAAATCGCCGCGGCGCGATGCCGGGACCTGCCCAATGTTGCCGTCTATTTGGATGATTTGGCCGGGTTTTCTTCTGATGCAACCTACGACTGGGTCTTGCTGATCGGCGTTTTGGAATACGCCCCGGTCTATTCGGACTCGCCGGATCCCGCGGCCGATTATCTCGCCCATGCGGCCCGATTCTTGGCCCCCGACGGCCGCCTCGTCGTCGCCATCGAAAACAAACTCGGACTCAAGTATTTCAATGGGTGCTCGGAAGACCATATTGGGCGGCCGTATTATGGCATCCAGGGTTTGTATCACGACAAGGAGCCCGTCACATTCGGTAAACGGGAATTGTCCGATCTCCTGGCCCGCGCCGGCTTCGGCTCCATCCGCTTCGCCTACCCCTTCCCCGATTACAAGCTGCCGGAGGTTGTGCTGACCGACGCCGCGTTCGCTTCCCCGGATTTTCCCGTCACCGATTTTCTGTTTCCATCCCTGTCGCGCGATTATCAATCGTCATCCCCGCGCTCGTTCTGCGAAGCGCTCGTCCGGGGTGAACTTGCGGCGAACGGCCTGCTCGCCGATTTCGCCAACTCATTCCTGGTGGTCGCCACCCCGACGGATGCGCCCGCTTTTCCTCCGCCATCCGTTCTGGCTTGGCGTTTCGATGTCCATCGCGCCCCTCATTGGGCAACACAAACCGACTACCGGCAGACGGCGGAAGGAATCATGGCCCACCGTCGGCTTCTGGCGCCCGCCGCCCCGGAATCCTCCCTGCGGGTCGGGCCATATACCATCACTCAATTTACCGGATCCACCCCCGTCTCCCGGCCGCCCCGGCCCGATCCGGATTTCATTCGCGCCTTTGTCCGTCATGGGACGATTGAACCGTGCATCCCCGCACTGAAACCCTGGTTCCGCTGGCTCTGGTCGCAATCCCGGTCCGGACAGATTGATGGTCGCTGTTTCGACCCCATGCCGCATGCGTCACGGGAATGGGACGTTGATCAGCCGATCCCGTTGGGATGGGTCCTGGCCAGAACGGTTCAGCGTCTGTTGAAGCGGACGGCCCTAGCCAGTACCCCGGCCGATGTCTGGCACGTTGTCCGTGAACTGTTCCGCGCCGAAAACATCCCGCCCGGCATCCAAGATATCGATATCGAACATGGGCTCCGCCTTGAATCCGAATTCCAACAACGACTCCAAGAAGGCAACCATGGATCTTCCTGAACCAGGCTTTCAGATTGAAGACGAAGCATTGTCCGAATTACTCGTCGCCACCCCGGGCCTCGACCTGGGACAAAACGGACGCTTAATCCGTCGGCCTGCCAACGAACAGCGCGTGGACCGCATCTGCCGAATCCATTTTGAATGGGTTTGCGCTGACGGCATCCGCTACAATCTGGTAGCCGGTCCCCATGCGGCGGACGACTTCGCCCGGACCCAAGCATTCCATCAGGCCTATCCCACTCTCGGCATCCGGCCGCTCGCCCTGCTCCCGGTTCCCGGAGGCGACGTCGCCGTATTGGAGCATTTTGAAGGCCAATCCCTGGAATCAGCCATCGCATCGGGTCATGTGTCGATTGATGACGCCAAAATCCTGTTGGACCGACTGATCGCTCAGCTCGAGGAGCAAGCCGTACCCGTCGGCATGGACATGTTCTCCCGGGAAATGGATTCCTTGCGCAAAGACATCCATTCGGCTGCGGCCTGGAGCCCCGTGGACCTCCACTTCATCGATGAAGTGGCCATTCCCTTTCTGCATTCCAACTGCGGCCCCGACTCTCTCCGGCAACGCTGGAGCAACGGAGATTTCGTTGCACGCAACATCCTTGTGAATCACCGCGGCGATTACCGCCTGATCGACTGTGAATTCGCGACCCTTACCTCGCTTTCTCCCGCTGATTACTACCGGTTTGGGGAGTATTCCGATGTCCCCGCCGAACTTCGGGCACATATCCGCCGCCGTCTTCCGGGTGATCCCCGCTGGTGGCGCATCCACTTCTGCCTGGACCAGATCCGCAAGCTTGCGCGGATCCGCCGCGCCGAATCGTTTGCGCTCCATGCCGGCGCCTTTTTGCATCGCATCTGGCGCGACATTCCGAAATCCCCCTCGGCGCCCCCCCCCTCCCACTTGCTCCATTTCCTTGACGACCTCGACGAACTGCAAGTTCGATATGACGAACTGTCGGTTCATTGCCGCGAATTGCAATCCCAGTATGACGCTTTGTTGGCCCATTCCAACTCTCTTCAGGAACATTGCGACATCCTGGCCGGCCGCCTTCATAACGTCGAAACGGCACACAATTCCCTTCTCCGCCGCTTGTACCGCCTGAAACGCCCATGGTTGTGGTTTGGACATACTCCTCAAGAGGATTCGCAAGCCCCTGATCCCGAAAATCCACCATGTTAGAGATCGAAAACCCTGTCATGAATTTCCTGAGACAACTCATCGCCAAGCGAAACGGCTATTTCATCCGCTCCGGATACACTTCCCGGCTCCAGGCCGAATACTACTGGGTTGCCCCCGACGCGCAACGAGGCCGGGTTTACCAACCCTGCGTCTACCCCTTGGCTTTTTCACTGGCGCGGCGCATCGGCTGCACAACCCTGATCGATATCGGCTCCGGAAATGCTGAAAAACTGGCGGCCGCCCACCCGGAATTCCACATCATCGGCATGGATTTCGGCCCCAATCTGGTAAACTGCCGTCGGCGCTACCCCTTTGGGGAGTGGCTGGAATGGGATATCGACCATCAGCCGCCGCCCCCCCTCTCCCCTCGCATTCTCAAAGATTCTCTGTTGATCTGCTCCGACGTCATCGAGCATCTGGCCGCTCCGGATCGCCTGCTGCTGGCAGTGAAAAAATGGCTGAATTGGGCGCCATATGCCATCATATCCACGCCCGATCGGGACCTCGTCCGGGGCACGGAGGATCCCGGACCTCCCGCCAATAGCGCCCATGTGCGCGAATGGAACCAATCAGAACTCCGCCGCTTGCTGAAACACTTCGGCCTCTTCACGGAATTCATTGGGACCACCCTCAACAACTCCGTCTCCCGGGAAAAGAAAACCATTCTCGCCATCCTGCGCCGGAACTCTGCCCGCTACCGCGCCTCCCGACAAAGCTTCCTTGGCGAAAACATCGCCACGCTGCTGGAAGCCATTCACGCCGAAGCATGCGCGAAGCGCTCAGATTCTGTTCGCTCCTCCTGACTGGCTCGGGCTACGGCCAGCGTTCCCACTGCCCGGTCGTCATGTTCCGAAACCAGCGGGGGTTGCGCGCACCGTTATACCACAGCCAAACCTGGTCGCGGGAACGATAGAGAAACGGATAGCCGCTGCTGGACGTCCACAGCCAGCCCATATCCTGGGCATAGAACCAGATGCTCTGCGGCGTCGAACTCGCCGCCACGAAGAAAAATCCGTGCTTATTGTGCCAGATCCACCCGTCGGAACCCATTGGAATGTAGTCTCCAAACCACGTCAGTCGTCGCCACCCACTGCCCAGCGCTTGGTAGCCCGTGTCCCATCCGCCACCTGGTGTCCAGACCACCGCATCCACCCACCCGCAATCCAGATTTTCTTCCACGCTTCCGTCCTTGTCGTATTGCCACTTCAGGACTTGCTGCCCGGCGGGAATGGGAACGCTGAGTTGTCTAAAAAGGTCAAAATCGCCCGATATGCGCGCCTTCTCCGCCCCCCCCACGAAAAACCGCAGAAAGTCATAGGTTTCCTCTGAGGATACGAACCACCAGAAGGAAATGGTTCCGGGGCCGGTTACCGTCGTCTGCAGCCAGCTCTGTTGATTATGTGTTATGGCTCCGCTATGCGCATGATTCGGTCCCGCGGCGTTCCATAACGCTCGGCTGCTTGCAAACCAATTGGCATGGCCTCCCGTGGTCCACGTCAGCGCCGGAGCATCCAGCGCATTGCCCAAAGAACTGGTTTCCGGCGCCAGCCATTGCGAAATCAGGGGGTAAGCGACGTCGAAACGCCCGTATTCGTCAATACCTGAAGGCCAGCTGCACGAGGAATAGCCCCCATACAATTGGCCAATCACCTCCCCGGAGGAATTGAAAAGCGGGCTGCCGCTGCTGCCAGGCTCCGTCACCCCGGAAGACCAGCGTACACTCCAGAAATTTGCGGTTTCGCTGATGAGTGTTCCGTGACTCATGCGCTTATGGCTGCCGTCCGGATGGTGAATGCCCTTGATGGCCGCAGAGCTGCCCGGGTGGCTCGATGTCCATCCCGCATAGATCACGCCGCCGGGCGAGGCCTGACGCAGTCGCAGAAGCGCATAATCGTTGGCTTGGGACCGCGTTCGACCCTGCAGATAGTCCGCGCCTTGTCCTGTGCGTGGAACACTGGCTGGATGGGGAGGCGCCCCATTGCAGGTGGACGTCTGGTAGAACCAGTAATATTCGGTCGAAGAGGCCTCAGCCTGGTTGGCTACGCAATGATTTGCAGTCAGAAAATAATCGGTGAAGTCCTGTTCCGTGTTGTTCAACAGGGTTCCGGTACACCACAAGACGCCGCTATCCCCGATGGTTCCGATGCCCGCCACGCTGTTTCCGGTCGCACGCCACTGTGAATCCGAACAGGTTATGTCGTTGTGGCAGCTCCCCTCCTTGGGCGCATGCAAATACTCGAATGGTGCATATAAATGCGCCATTTTGCTGATGGATAAGGAGAAAGCCGTCTCATCCGCAGCCACAGGCATCTGGCATTCCAGCACCACCGCTTGATCGAACACCGTCTCCGTCCAAAAGCGTTCTCCTGGAATCATAGTCGCCGGCCCATAAGGACCCACGACGTGTGCCGGATCAATCATACTGGCCACCCGAAGGGTCGCCCCATCCGGTAGCGCCACATCGTCCAGACCAAGCCGAATCCCCGTTGCTGTCGGTGACTCGATGACAATGGCCCATATCTTGACGCCGTCGATCGTTGAAACCCGGATTGCTTTCTTGCTTGCCCCCACCCTATAGGGCTGCTGCAAATCCCTCACCATGCCAATGGTCCTTACCCCCTTTTCAAGCCCCTCCTCATCGGCCGCCAGATATTCGCTCTCCTTAGGCGCCTCCAGCCGGATCCATTCCCGGACTTCCCCTTGGCC
>ERZ795053.7305-NODE-7305-length-10687-cov-9.998025_pt1 | contig 10687 bp, 12 predicted proteins | sample MGYA00375137_ERZ795053 | MGnify/ENA primary metagenome ERZ795053 (study PRJEB30182, sample SAMN05720284) | activated sludge metagenome | isolation source: Anaerobic digester | place: Hong Kong | collected 2014-12-17 ... | reverse complement strand
GCTGTAAAAATTAACTTTCCTTCCGACAAACCTGAAATCATTTTTGATATCTTTAATAGCAAGCCCCATAACCGCTGGAAACGCTTAATAAATGATTCGAAGAACAACCCTGCTTATATCCGTAGCTATTGCATTCGGACTCGGATTTGCATTCCGGTCCTCCTTGAACAATCAAACCACAAATACAACATCAATGAAGAGAGTAACTGGTATCGGTGGCATCTTTTTTAAATGCAAGGATCCCGACCAAATGAAAGAATGGTATAAAACCCATCTTGGATTTAAAACCGACCCTTATGGGGTACAGTTTGAATGGCGCGACGAGGAAGACCCTTCCAAAAAAGGTTCTACGGTGTGGAGCCCATTCCCAGAAAAGACCGGCTATTTTGCACCCTCAGAAAAGGATTTCATGATCAACTACCGCGTCGAAAATCTGGAAGAGCTCGTTACGGCACTTAAGGAGGAAGGCGTAACCATCGTGGATGATCTGGCAACCTACGATTACGGTAAATTCATCCATATCCTGGATCCGGAAGGAAACAAAATCGAATTGTGGGAGCCGCTCGATTAACTATCCGATTGTTAACCCTTCGAACGACTTTACACCATCCTCATCCGGGGTACGAATGAAAAAATTGCACGTTTTCTGGCTGGTAGCTATTCCTTTATTAATTCATGAATGCCATTCAGATCATGACACACGGCATGGTAAGGAAAGTGAGCTCATAACCACAGCATCCGGATTACAGTACCAGAGCATCCAGGCGGGCAAAGGCCGAAGCGCTCAGGCAGGAGATACGGTCCTTATTTATGAAACTGCAAGTTACCGTAATGGAACCGTACTATATACCAATGAAAATAGTGAACGGCCAATTTCCGTTTTGATTGGAGGCAACCAGGCCACGAAAGGTGAAGATGAAGGGCTGCGCGGTATGAAGGAGGGAGAAATCCGGCTGATGATCATACCTCCGGCACTGAGCAGACGCTCGACCTATCCTCCTAACCTTTCACCGGATTCAATTCTAGTAGTCCGAGTGCTTCTGGATAAGATATTGTAATACGATGTCGCCCACATTAATGGAGGTTAACACCGTGCAACGGCAAAATTGGAAATGCACGAACGAATAAGACACAACGCACCTATAATTAATCCAGTGACAACATTGAATTAATACACAAACATGGCTAAACAAGATGTGCACCTGCTCCTGCCCTTCCTGGAACCATTCGACTCCGGCAAACGAGACCTTGTCTTATGGCTGCGTGATTTCGCCTGGGATCTTTGTCCGACCGCCAATGAATTGATCTACGATAATTACAATGCCGTTGCATTGGGATGGAGTCCCACGGACCGGCAGAGTCACACGGCCTGCACGCTATCGATAGGTAGAACCAGCATGAATGTTCTTTTTGGATTTTACTGGGGCTCTTCATTACAAGATCCGAATAGAGTCCTTCGTGGCGGGGGCAATCAATTCCGGTCAATTTTGGTGACCGACCTGAACACCTTTCCCAAAAGGGCTGCGGAGCAACTGGTTCATGAAGCCTATACATTATCCCTATCCAAGGTAAAGGACCCCAGGCAGCTGATAGAAGGACAGACTATTGTCAAATCCATTTCGGCAAACAAAAGGGTAAAGTAATCCAGATAAAACCCGGCTCAGTGAATTAAAAATAACGCGTGGTGTTATTAGTGAATTCTTACATTTTTTGATTTCCGTTTGCAGTTTCTTTATTTTCCTCTCCAGGAATTAAAGCCGTTATGAAAATCTGCTTATTCATCTTCTTTACCCTATTGTTCGCGCTACCTATCCATGCGCAGGCATATCACGCGGGAGATTCTGTGATCATTACCTGGAATAAAGGTAAAACGACCGTAAAAACCGACGAAGCCGGGTTAATGATCCTGAACATCTCACCCAAAGAACGGATGAAGATTAATAGACGGGGATGGGTCGAATACGGCGATTTGGGTGCTAAAGGGGATGGTAAGACCGACGACCTTACAGCAATCGCCGCAACGCATGCATTGGCCAACGAATTAACCTTGCCCGTTAAGGCATCAGACAATGCTGTTTATTACATCGGAGGAAGTGCCCGGATAGCCATCATACGCACCAACACGGATTTTGGCTCAGCTTCATTTATCATCGATGATACCCTGGTGGAAAATCATAACGCACCGGTTTTTCTCGTCGAATCCAGCCTGCCTTCGTTCAATCCGGATGGGTTGACCACGTTAAAAAGAGACCAACAGCACCTTGACCTGGCACTGTCCGGGCCCTGTCTGATTTCCGTCACTAATGAACATGTTAAACACTACATCCGCTACGGATTGAATCAAGACAACGGCGCCTCCCAAACGGATATTTTTTTGGTGGATGCGGATGGCAATGTCGATCAGAATGCCCCCATTCTTTGGGATTTTGATCAGATCACGGATGTCTCGGCGCAACCCATCGATATGCAGCCCCTGATCATCCGGGGAGGTCGCTTTACCACGATTGCCAATCAAGCTGAGTCCAAATACACGTACTACAGCCGTAACCTGGCGATTCGTCGTTCTAACGTCCAGTTGATCGGGCTGGAACACCGGATCGAAGGAGAAGGAGACCACGGAGCACCTTACGGAGGTTTTATCAATATCAGCGAATGCGCCAATGTGCAGGTGCGTAATACGATTTTAACCGGACATAAAACCTACCAAACCATCGGCTCAGCCGGGAAACCGGTTTCCATGGGGACTTACGACATCATCGTCAATCGTGCCCTGAATGTTTCTTTTGTCAACTGCTGGCAAACCAACGACATCGATGACCGCACCTACTGGGGCATCATGGGTTCGAATTATTCAAAAAACCTGCTTTACGACAGTTGCATATTTTCCCGATTTGATGCGCACAAGGGCGTCGCGAATGCGACCATCCGGAATTCAACCCTTGGGCACATGGGCATCAATGCCATCGGTAGCGGCACATTCACCGTAGAAAATAGTACGATTCGCGGTAACAGCATCATCAACCTGCGTTCCGATTATGGAAGTACCTGGCAGGGTAGTTTTGTGATTCGGGATTGCACTTTCATACCTGCGGGAGGACGACCGGTCCAGGCGGCATTAATCAATGGATCCTACTCCGGACAGCATGATTTCGGCTACACCTGCTACATGCCGGGAAAGATTACCATCCAGAATCTCTACATCGACGATACCAGTCATCCGGAAAAATATCAGGGTCCGGCAATTTTCGCCAATTTTAATCCGAATCGCACTAATGATTCGTACCGGGAACCATTTCCCTATATCCTGACCAAAGCCGTTATTCTGGAAAACGTGACCACTGCCAGCGGACTCGAATTGAGGCGAAGCGATAATCCGTTTATGTTTGAGAAGGTAAAGATTATTAGTAAATGAAAATCAAAGCGGAGACGGCCCGGCTTATTTTACAGGAGATCGAATATTCCGATGCAGAGGATCTGTATGAAATGGATTCCGATCCGGAAGTGCATAAACTGATCGAAAAGAACCCAGTCAAATCCATGGAAGAAATGGAGCAGGTGATCCGGATGATCCAAGCACAATATCAAAAAAATGGAATTGGCCGGTGGGCGGTCGTCAATAAAATAACGCTAGAGTGTCTGGGCTGGGCTGGTTTAAGATTGGTGGAAGAACTAACTAACAACCGACGGCATTATTATGACCTGGGCTATCGCTTCAAACAAAAACACTGGGGTCAAGGCTATGCTACTGAAGCTTCAAAAGCATGCATTCAGTACGGCTTTGAGCACATAAATATGGATTTTATTGTGGCGATGGTGGATCCCCTCCATTACAGCTCAAAAAATGTACTTACCAAATTGGGGTTTACCTACCGGGAAAGTTTTGATTATCATGGCGAACCGACGGAATGGTTTGAGCTCATAAAAAATACCTGGGCTGCAAGATGATTGCCCAATGGCTCCTAAAGTAGGTTTTAAATAATAAGTAATGACTTGAGTGGTTAACTTTCCAAATCATATTTGGTTCTTAGGTACTATTGTAATTACTGTTTAACGAGTTAGGAAAAGAATTTTTATGTAACTTCTATTGTTCCGAAATGTAATTCTAGTTGCAAGGGTCGCTGCTTGGCGTATTCGTTCATTTTTGTTCCGGCAAAAACGAACCAAAAACCTCGATTCACGCAAAACTCACCTTGGCGTTCGGTGCAACTGTATGAGGTTCAGGATATTAAGTTTTTCGGAGTCACCATTTTTGCGGCATGCGCACGCCTCACCGTCTTTCGACGGCAGCAAAAATGCTGTTTTTGAATTGTTCAAACAGTTGCGTGAACCCTCTAAAGAGACGGTTGTATCTTAAAACAACCATTTCGAATAAAAGAAATGCAAAAAGCCGTAACTTTAAAAGTTTGGCTCAAAATTGTAAACCCAAAAGGATGACAATAAGTAGAACTTCGAAATATTCTTTGGCCAAGGCCTTAAAAGCCTAAGAAGTTTAGTAATAAATTATCGCTGACTACAGAATTGGAGGGCTGCTCTAATAGGCAAAATTCTACATAATTTACTGATAGTCTATAGATTGCGCAAAATGATTTAATCACGGTTTAACCAATCAACGCGTTAATAAGTAATTACTCTAAATTAAAGTCATAACTTATGAATGCTACCTTTCCTCAAATAAGCCCGGATAAAAATCCGGAAGAAAAAGACGGCTTGTGGCTCCCTATTCTAATAACCTTTACAGTCCTGTTTTTAGGTATTGTTTATTACAAAATAGTCGGTGTATTCACCTTACGCGAATTGTTGGCATTAATACCACTGGGAATTGGTGCTCCACGATTTATACGAAAAAGTCTGCCTGATTGGGTCAGGAAAAAGGACATTGTTGGTACATTGAATTTTGAGGACACCCAAATAACCTGGGAAACGGAGGATCAACAAAATAAACTTCTATACGCTGACATCTCGCAACTCCTTCTCCACCACAATTATATTCGAGGTAAAAGTTACGGAAGCCGGGACATTTTGCACAATGGCATTGCCAGACTCACCGTGCTTCCACTGAATGGCCGATCGCAAACGGTCCAGTTTCTGATAGCCTCGGAGGATCAACATACTGACCTTATAACGGTGCTAAAGTTTCTCTACCGGCTTGGGATTCCAATTAAGGAGGCTATGGGTAATTATTCCATCAAATCCATACTGCTTGATGTTGACCTTAATTATCAAAAAATTCAGACGTATAAGCAGGAATTAAACAATGGTCGGATTTGAGGATCCATACAATTTAATCTTATCCTTATATTAGGGAGACACGAATTCACCCCATCAGGCCATAATGATTTGAAAATCATTTAATTCGTTCTGATCATTTTAATTTTCACCATAAACCCAGTCAGGTGGCAACAAAAAAGATTGGACTCAAGGAGGCTATCTCTATCGGCATCGGCGGCATGGTCGGCGGCGGGATCTTTGCGGTACTGGGACTGGCTGTTTCCATTGCCAAAGGAGGCACCCCGGTTGCTTTCTTATTTGCCGGGATACTGGCCCTTCTTACCGCTTACAGTTATGTCAAACTCTCACTGGGATATCCGGACCGCGGCGGGACTGTCAAATTTCTGAATGAGGGTTTTGGTGAAACGATTTTCAGTGGCGCCATCAATAACCTGCTGTGGATCAGTTACATCATCATGCTGTCTCTCTACGCTTCTGCGTTTGGTTCCTACGCACCTAATCTGTGGAAGATAACCGCCGATACCACCATCGATTTTCACCTTTATGCCAGCGCAATCATTCTTTTCGCTACTCTGATCAATTATTACAGTATTGCTGTTGTAGGCAAAATTGAATCGTATGCGGTTATTATTAAGCTGATCATTTTAATCGGCTTTGTGGTTGTGGGCGCTTTTGGGCTGATAGGCAACTCCAACATAGAACAATTATCCTTCCATCATTGGGAAAACCCCGTTAAGCTTTTTGCCGGGGGTATGGTCATTTTTGTCGCCTACGAAGGATTTGAGCTGATAGCCAATGCAGCGCCGGATATCATCGACCCGGCACGAAATATACCCCGGGCTTATTATTATGCGGTATCATTTGTACTGCTCCTATACATCGTTATCGCCGTAGTCACCGTCGGCTCACTGCCTTTCGACCAAATCGCTAAGGCCCAGGATTATGTATTGGCTGAAGCCGCCAAACCTATGTTGGGACAAATCGGCTTTACAATCATCACCATCGCCGCCCTGATATCGACCTTCTCCGCCATCAATGCCTCGCTGTACGGAGGCAGTCAGGTCAATTATGAAATCGCCGAAGATGGCGAACTTCCCCACCATTACCTCGCCACCTTATGGGGTCAACCGATCGGCTTACTGATCACATCCATTGCCACTTTAGTCTTGGTGAATTTACTGGCATTAGAAAGCATCTCGACGGCCGGCAGTATCGGATTTATCCTCATCTTTGGCATCGTAAATCTGGTGGCATACAAACGTTCCGGAGCGATCAGCGCCATCAGATCAATACCTCTTGCCGGCGCCGTACTTTGTCTTATCGCGCTCATCATTTTGATCATCCAGCAAATGCATTCCAATGTCACCGGAATAATTGTTTCTTTAGGGATAATACTTTTATGCTTCCTGCTGGAATGGATGTATAAAAAACAAAAATCAAGGAGTCCAATAAAATAATCCCCTATCGCTGGGAAACCTCCGGGCTTGAATTTGTTTTTCCAGTATCTTCCAGCTAATAATCATGGCGACGTCCTGCATCTTGCGGCTTACGATGCCATTGAAAAGCTTTTTCATGACAAGACGGCTAAATAATAAGCACGCTTTTAGGCACCGGCCAGGATGTTTTACACCTTTTTACATTCTTTTAAATCCTGCCCATTTCCTTCGACCTACCTTTGAGGTTTGAATATTAAAGTAGAAACCATGAGACACTTTTTGCCGCTTTCCATCTTATTCATCCTCTCACTCCAAGTGAAATCACAAACCCACGGGTATGCCGTTATTCCCCTGACCCAATCGGTCAAGAAGGCGGTAGCGCTGGAAGCATCCACGATACAGGACCTTCATCCGGGTTATCCCGCAGCCTGGGTAAAAAAGTACGTAGCCGTAGATTTGAAACTGATTCACAAGGATGAGGTTAAGCGCGTCAGAGGGAACGGATTTGCCTTAAATCCCGCCCAGCAACAACTCTTACAACAAAGTGAATCCGGCGATGATATAACGCTATCCGTCACCTACTATCCCGATAACAACTTGCCGGCAGAGGTAAAAGACATGGCGTTTACACTCCGGATTGTTCCGGATAATGATGCTGAATTTCCCGGTGGCCGTGAGCAATTGCAGCGCTACCTCAAAGCAAACGCCATGGATCAATTGTCCGGATTAACCAATCTGCCCCAGGTGAAAGTGCGGTTTACCATCGCAGCAGATGGTAGGATTCAACAAGCCCATTTGCTGGAACGATCGCATCTTCCTGAGGTGGATTCACTGCTGGTGAAAACCATTGCTGAAATGCCTAACTGGGTTCCGGCCACTAACGCCGATGGAGGGACTACCCCCCAGGAACTTGTATTTATTGTTACTAACGATCACTGTGCCTACAAGACGCTGATGCAATAACAGACCTTTTTAGCGCTTATCAACCTGAAAAATCCCCTGCCGGATGGCAAAAAGGACCAAGCCGATTCTGCTCTTCACCTGCAGTTTTTTGAACAGCGCTTCCCGGTATCCGTCAATGGTTTTAGGACTTAGGTACATCGCATCCGCAATTTCTTTGTAGGTCCGCTCGGAGCAGGCCCACACCAGAAATTCCAGTTCACGGTCATTGAGTTCGACGGCAAGCTCATCTTCAGGCTGAAGTGAGTGCAACATTGCCTGATTAACCTTTTCGGAATAGTGGAAACCTTTATTCATGACATCAAGCATCGCCCTTTGCAGTTGTGCCGGATCGCTGTCTTTGAGCAGATAGCCTTTTGCTCCATAGCGCAGCATGGAAATGACTGTCTCCTCGTGATCATCCATCGATAGTGCCAAAGCCTTGGCCTGCGGCCGGTTTGCGTTAAGCCATTTCATGGTTTCCAGGCCACTCATTACCGGCATGTTGATATCAAGCAGGATCAGATCGGGTAACGTTTCGGTTTCCGCAAGCCGTTCAATTAGCTGGCGTCCATTACTTACCTGATAAATAACCTGAAAGTTTGGCAAACCATCTATCAACAGCTTCAACGACTTCGCAAAGAGGAGATGATCATCGACAATAACAACTTGGACCATAGCTTATGATTTAGGCAACTGGTACTTTATGGTCAAACGAACACCTTCATTAATTCCTGAAGTCAGATCCAGATCAGCGGTAATTAATGCCGCCCGGCTTCTCATGTTAATCAGACCGGATCCGGAAACCACTTCTTCATGATTAAAACCTACTCCATCGTCTTCCGCAGTAATGGTCAGCAAGTCGGAGTCATAGTGGAAGGTAACCACGAGGTGACTGGCTTTAGCATGTTTGATTACATTGGAAAAGAACTCTTGTAAGATACGAAAAAGGATGAGCTCGTCCTTGTCGGGTAAAGGGACCTCCTTCCCGGACAACGAAAAACGGGTCTCGAGAAACTTGAGTTTATCAAACCGCTCTAACTCACTTTTCACCGACTGAATCAATCCTATGCCCTTCAAATATTGATAATTAAGTGACTTGGATAATTGCCGGACTTCGTAAAGGCAATTACTGACCACGCCATTAATCTCCCCTATTTGGTCTTGCAGTGAAGCATCTATCGATGGCTGAACCATATTAAGTCGCAATCGTACCACCGATAAAAGCTGACCAATATTATCATGCAACTCCCAGGATATATTCTGAAGTGTTTGTTCAGATATTTCCCGTTGAGCCTTCGATAATTCGTCATCAAAGCGTGCTTCACGGTTTTTCTTATCCAACAAGTACTGAACTTTCTTTTTCTGGAAGAACAGAAACAGTGAAATCGTCATAATGACCAATATGATTATGGTCACCGTGGAAACCAGGATAAAAAGACTTATGTCGATATCTTGTTGCTCCATACAAAACCTAAGATAAGACTCATGTAGAGAATTACATTGGCCACCAATAAGATAGGTCGGATGGACATCAAGTCCTGAGGCTTAATAACGTCATTGATAAGCAAATTAATCGGGATCGAACCTGCATGGTAAAACAACCAACCGATACTTACCCAAATGGTGAGGTTTTTACTGATTGAAAGCACCTGATCTGAACTCAGTACCTCCTGAAAGTAGGCGATAACCAAATAAATGACTATCAGTGAACCAACACTAAAAGCTGTCGTATTCAGCTCGATAAAGGAATGATGGACAAAAAGAAAAGTCAACAGAGCAAATAGAGGAAAGAGGATAAGCAGCCAGCGGGTGAGTTTTTTATGAAAGCGGCCGATAAATAGCCGGTGATAAATGTAAAAGATCAGCATGTATTCGATAATGCTCTGGATATTATAGATCCACCGGTTATCTACCAGCCATTGGCGGGCAATGCTCACTTTGGCAAGTATCTCGATCAGGAATACCAGCCAAAGATAGGGCAATAACCAGCGTAATGGCGTGGTTTTATATTTATAAAAATAGAGGGTAGCACAGAGAGCGGCTATCAATTCAAGGTAGGGTACGCCGTTCAGTAGTTTGGCTAACAATTCTTCCATGCACGGAAATTAATCACAATTAAATGGTGGACAGATCTGGGATTTATCAAGAGCCTGCCCATCCCCATCGCCTGCAGTCGCAGTCAACGCACTGGCTCCGCTGGTTAAATTAAAGAAATCCGGCTTTTCGAAAGAGGAAGATTCCGGAATAAAAGCGCGATGGCCGATATGATTCGGATCCGTTGTAACAACCGGTGTGGTTGGTAATATGATCAAGGTCTGGTAACCATCTAATTTCAAGCTCCCCGCTTGTTTATTACCAGGATGTGCTGCATGAAAGTATTTAAATCCGCTTAATGGAATATTTAATACCCGGCATTTCTCTTTAACATAAATGAAATAATCTGCAAGGTCCTCAATGGGATACCAACCCGTGATGGCATCCTTTTTCGGGTCGTTACCCAGCCTGGTCCTGATGTATTCCAGGATCATGGCTTTCGCTTCCTGGATAGGTCTGACTCTTTTTAATGGCTTACTCATGGTTTGATTCTTTTTGGTTCGACAATATATAAGCTTAAGTTACGGAACCCCCGGAGAGGAATGGCCTGCTTATCACTCAGCTATTGTACCCAGCCCACGCACTCAAAATACAAAACACTGAATATCAACAATTTAAAATAGACTTACGATGAAAAATGGGGATATTTCCAATTGAAAAGGGGAAAAAACCCCCAATCCCACAGCGATCTATCCAGGGATACATAAGCGGGAAAAACTTCCCCGGGCCTTTCTCTACTTCAATTTCAAAAATAAAAAAGGAGTCACTTCACAGCAACTCCTTTTCTCTTGTAGCCCATAGGGGAATCCCTTCTTTTCCTCAGGGTATACTTCGATCCTCCAACGCATACGCGTCGGGACTGCTACCGCAGTCTCCCTCTGGGCTACCTGCTTGCTTTCAGCACAAAATAAAAAAGGAGTCACTTCACAGTAACTCCTTTTCTATTGTAGCCCATAGGGGAATCGAACCCCTCTTTCCAGAATGAA
>ERZ795053.7304-NODE-7304-length-10689-cov-5.457495_pt1 | contig 10689 bp, 9 predicted proteins | sample MGYA00375137_ERZ795053 | MGnify/ENA primary metagenome ERZ795053 (study PRJEB30182, sample SAMN05720284) | activated sludge metagenome | isolation source: Anaerobic digester | place: Hong Kong | collected 2014-12-17 ... | reverse complement strand
TGTTTGGTCGCATTTTCTGCGCCGAACCGGCAGCCACTTCGTCGGAAAATGCTCTCTCCTTGTTTGGTCGCATTTTCTGCGCCGAACCGGCAGCCACTTCGTCGGAAAATGCTCTATGTAGACAACCCTCGCAACCGTGTTACCAGCCATCTGCCAGTCATCTGGATGAAACACCGCCAGAACACGACATTGCCAGACAGGATCACGCATGTCCTCATCACCCGACTGGACGAGCGCCACGGCACACAGCCTCGATGACCTCGAGCGCCTTGCCATCGCCGCCTGGGAGCGATTGCCGGTCGACGTGCGCGCACATGCGGCGATCCTCCCCGTGAAGCTGACATGGTTTTCCTCTACCGTCGGGCGATATTCGACCACTGGGCGGAAACCGGCGAGGAGACCCTGGCCAACCTTGTGACCCACGTTCTGGTCCATAAAATCGGGCACCACTTCGGGTTCTCCGATGCCGATATGGAAGCGATTGAAGCCGCGACAACACCGTGATGACAAAGTTTGCATCCATGTGGAGCAGAACACTGGTCATGAAGCCGCGCCAGCAGTGTGGTGCATCGTTTTTGCAGCAGCGTGGGACGATCAACAGCTGATCTTACCGGCACGCTTGCTCACAAACCCAATCCGGGCCAAGTTGGGGCCGGTTTTGAGCGACAGCGTCAGAAGGCACGCGCGAGCATCACGGGGAACGTCGGTGTCGCTGCGGGGACGAACAGTCAAGGGGCACCGGGTGATGTGGAATTGGGCTCGCAGGGCAACGCGTACGCTGTTTGCTGCACGAGGCGGGCTCTTGTGTTGCGTCTCTCTTGGGCTGTTTGCATTAGCGCTGCTTACCCCCGTTCAGCCAGCAAATGCCGAACCGCCGCCAACTCCGGCCGAATACATCGACCATGTCGGCGGTGACGCCAGGTTGGTGCCGGCAGGCGCCTTGAAGCTCGACGGTAACCGCATGATCTGCGGCCATCGCCCAACTGTCCTGGACAATAATCTTGACGATTATGCTGCCGCCTATCCGGGCTTCCTGATCGTCAATCCGAAGCTGATGAACCGTGTCTCAACGCCGGTAAAGATGTGGATCTATTCGCACGAGTGCGCCCATCAGTTCCGCGGTCCCGACGAGGACACGGCTGATTGTTTTGCCGTCCAGCGCGGCCGCCGTCAGGGCTGGCTGAGCGATCACGGACTTGAGGAGGTCTGCGCGTTCATCAAGCCGGCAAAAGGCGATATGATGCACCTATCGGGGTCAAGTCGCTGCGATTCGATGCGCCGCTGCTTCAAGGATTCCAAGGTACACTGACCCGGCACTTCAACAAATTTACGGTCGGCGGAAGATTTTTTGACGCGGGGGAAACGGGTTCCTTCGGCGTCCAGAGTTGCAGGGCCCAAACCAAAGATGCCTGGGGTTCGGGGCTCAGGCGTGGAAGCCGGCCCAGAACCAAGCCGTATTGTCGTAAAAAGCTGCACTGTCACAACATGAGCCATCCAGGCAATTCCAGCTCATTTTAATCCCCGCCCCTGTTGCATGTTCCTAGCATGGCATGAGCCCTCGCTCAGCGGAGCCTGCGTCCATGCCCTTCACTGCCTATGTCCGCGTTCTTCTCGATCTGGCTGAGACGCTGCACGGCTGGATTGCCGCGCTGGCGCCATTAGACCGCGCCAGGCGGCGGCGAATTGCCCGGTATTCGGCCACAATCGCCGACACTCTTGCGCGTGCCGCCGAAGCCCTCCAGGCCTTGGAGCTCAATCCTGCCGATTATCAGGCCGCCCGCCGCGCTTCGCGCGAGCTCGGACGGATCGCCGGTTACGTGGAAACAATGGTCGGCGTACTTGAACATCATCTTGACGGGCGCAAGCTTGCTGGCGTTAAAAGACGCCTTGAACGCCTGGACGCAAGCGCTCCGCAAAGTGATTGCGTCCGATCGGCATCGGACCGGCGCATAGATCGTCTGACCGCGGCCGAGGGCTATTTCCGCGCCCTTGCCGATGGTCTTGAGACCTGACGCCACCAGCCAAGCCAGAAAGAGAACCACCGCGATGGACAAGTTCACGACGTTGACGGGCATTGCCGCCCCTTTGCCCCTGCGCAACATCGATACCGACATGATCATCCCCAAGCAGTTCTTGAAGACGATTTTGCGTACCGGGCTTGGCAAGTCCCTGTTCTACGAAATGCGCTATGACCAGGACGGCAAGGAGGTCGCAGACTTCGTTCTCAACAAACCGGCCTACCGCAAGGCGACGATCCTCATCGCTGGCGAGAACTTCGGCTGTGGTTCAAGCCGCGAACACGCGCCCTGGGCGCTTCTCGACTTCGGCATCCGCTGCGTCATCGCGCCCGATTTTGCCGACATCTTCTACAACAACTGCTTCCAGAACGGCATTCTGCCGATCAAGCTGCCGCAATCGGAAGTCAACAAACTGCTCGACGATGCAAGCCGCGGATCCAACGCCACGCTGACCATCGACCTTGAGACTCAGGAAATCCGTGGCCCCGACGGTGGCCTCATCCGCTTCGATATTGATCCGTTCCGCAAGCACTGCCTCGTCAACGGGCTCGACAACATCGGACTGACACTGGAAAAAACCGATGCCATTTCGAACTTTGAAACCCAGGCGAAAGCCGATCGCCCCTGGGCTTGAATTTTGACCCGGTGACGACTTTGCGGCGCGGGCATATGACCAATCCTTTCCAGGCATCAAAGTGTGCCCGCGCAATTCACGCCCTTCCAATAACCAATTTCTGGTCGTCCCAAAATCTGATTTTCAGCAGACGTCAATTCGGCAAAAAATCCGAATTGACGCTTTTGTTTTGTGTAATGCTCTGCCGCACCGAGAGCGCTCTTGTACAGCTTCCATCAGCACCGGCCGCCATATCGCCACGCGTGCATCCCTACCTCGTGCGCACTGCAGCTCACTCTCACACTCCCTCTTGAATGAGAGCTGAGAATGTGAGCATTGCGTTGCAGCGAGGTCCTTCGCCCCCTCTTCAAAATGGCGCTCAAGAGCGCTAAAGTGCGAACTCTCGACACTTTAATTTCGGTCTCCAATCGCGACTCACTCAACCTAAATTGCCCTGCGGGCAAGAGGTTTGGACCTCGAAAGTGCATATGGCACGGGCCTTTTTGATGCCAAAAATGGAAAAAACCGCTAAATTCGTTGCAAACGCGTCACGCCATAATCGTTTTTGAATATCAAAAGTGAAAAAGCAGCTTTGTAGCCAAAGGGAATTAACTTATCCAATCTTGACCTGATCGGCACGAAAGTTTTTTGAAATTGAGATTCAGTAAAACTCGAAACATCCACCTGATGCCTTGAAGAGGGAGAGATCCAATGGCAGCAAAGACAAAGGCGAAGGCGAAAGCCAAGCCGGTAGCAAAGAAGACCGCGGCAAAGAAGGCCGTGAAGAAAACCGCCACGGCAGCCAAGGCCGCCAAGGCCAAGGCCAAGACCCAGGTAACTGTCACGCTCCGCAACCTGAGCGATGCCATTGCCGAGGCTCACGACCTGCCCAAGAAGCAGGCCAACGTGATGCTCACCGAGATGATCGACATGATCACGACCCACCTCAAGAAGGGATCGCGCATCCGCATCGGCGGTCTCGGCATCCTCCAGGTTCGCCATCGTCCTGCACGTATGGGCCGCAACCCGGCGACCGGCGAGGCCATCAAGATCAAGGCGAGCAAGAAGATTGCCTTCCGCGCCGCCAAGGACCTGAAGCAGGCCATCTGATCGGCAGCACGATCACCTGCCGGATTGCCCTCCCGCGCAGCGCACGACCATGAAGAGCCTCGGCCCAAAAGCGCCGGGGCTCTTGCTTTTGGGAAGCTTGAGTGTGGTTCAAGTCTGACCGGAATCAATTCTGTTTGAGGCGCGGCGCGGACCTGTTGGGGCCAACGGCGTCGGGTGCCATAAGCGCAGCCGTATTGCACCGTTGCAGAGCACGCCGCTTGTTGCCGTGGATGGCGAGGCTGAAAACGCACCAGACGAGCCTTGTCGCTCTACAGTCCACGACTGGCATAAGGTTGCGCCGACAGCCACACACCCCAGCCAAGGTCTTGTGTCCTACATGCTGCGTAAAAGTGCGCCCTATCTGGGCGGCAACGATATGCATTGAGGCCTTGCGCGCGACTGGCCGGTCTTGGAGCTTGGAGCTGAGATTGCCCCTTTGGAATGAGGGTCCGGACCCTACATGCCCAGCCCAGCCTCATTAATCCAATCCCGCGTTAATCTGCGACAGCGGCTCACTTTCGTCTGCATCGGCCTTGCTGAGGCTTTCCCAGAGTTCGGCGAACATGTCGTTGGAAATGGTGTTGGGTCTGCCGAAGGCATAATAGTCAATTGTAACCGGGCCCATCGCGTTGACGATCGGAATGGCGAGCCGCCGCTCCGAGTCTGATTTGATCTTTGAGGCCGGCAGGATCCCCGAACCAAGACCCAGTGAGGCCCATTCCCCGACAACGCGATAACTACTGGCTTCTCCCGGATATCGTTGTAGCGTGATGTTCACGTCTTTAAAGTAACGTTTCGTAATACGCGTCAGCCCACAAGCATCCGGCACCAGAACGAATTCTTCGTCTGCCAATTCAGAAAGTTCGACCTGCGTGCGCCCGTGCCACGTCGCCTCGTGGGCGCGGTTGGGAATAAACAAGAGCGGATCTTTCTGGATGCGCGTATAGACGCAATCAGCCAGATCGGGCTGTTGTAGATCGACGGGCGCGAGGACAAGATCCAACTCCTGGTTGCGCAACAGCTTGCAAAGATCATCAAGGTTTTCTTCCTTGAAGACCATCGCAACCGCAGGGTGTTCATCGGCAAACGGCTTCACGACGTCCATCGCCTGCTCGATACCAACCACCGGAGAAAATCCAATCCGGATCGTATGGGTAGCAGCTTTCACGTGCCGATGAGAAAGTTCATAGAGCTGATCGATGCCCGTCAGGATTTCTCGAATGACGGGCAGCAACGTCTTGCCCAGGGGCGTCAATTGCACAGACCGCGTGGTCCGATTGAAGATCTTGCTACCCAGTTCGGTTTCGAGTTGGGCAATGGCATTGGACAACGTGGGCTGCGTGTTGGAGCAGCGGGCCGCTGCGCCAACAAATGATCCTTCTTCTTCAACCGCGACGACATACTTCAGCTGTTGCAGATTCATGGTGACCCGCTGTGTTAGCTCGCCGTGCTGGCGTGCGTAAGTTCTTTCTCACAAACTGAGATCCATGGGATGGAATACCATCCAGATGTACAAAGTGAGCATGCAGAACATAAATCCTGCCCATTTATTTGTCAAATTAATATATAGAGTTTGAACTCGCAGTTGAACGGCGTAACTTTACGCCCTGGCCACCAGCGCGCAGATCCCCAGCCCATCAAGCAGCCCTGCGTAAACTCCGGACGCAGCCTGACGAGATTAGTGTCCCGGCCCCGATAACAATGGATCTGGCCCCTCTGGTGATGCGGCAAGTTCAAGGCATGCGGCAAACGTTCGCCTGTCCGCCTTATGTCACAACGATACGGGGCCAGAAGGGACATAGGGGAGACGGGGCAGAGGATGTCAGATGTGCCGTTGGAAGCCCTTTGGGGCGACGGCAGCCCTGCATGTTGCGGCCCGCCTGCAGGGCCAAGCCAAAGGCCGGTGTCGCCGGTGAGCAAGGCTGGCAAAAATACGAATGTTGTTTTACTCCACGAATCAAAACCGGCGTGTCCACGAGTTGATTGCATGTCAAGACTCAGTCGACGTTGCATCAACTCCCAATACAACAAATAAAGCTGACTTGAATCAGAGTTGATTTACGTCAAAAAAAATCAAGCGCTGGAGATGATTTTCCAATTGATCAACTTATGATTCACAACATAATAATCGTTTATCTTATTGATTTAATTGCGTTTTTTATATGCCTATTTGAGTTTGATTTAGCAGCGAATTGAACCAATCGCATTACAAATTAACGCGTCCAATTATTTGCCATACGAATTTATGTAACAGCCAAAGCACAGTACTCATCGTTCATTGCATGAGGGTGTGCGTTTTGATTGTGTGATGCTCGGCTTTCGTTCCATAAAGATCAAAGTATTCCGTACCTGCCTAATGACGTTGCGACGCGTCTTCGTGTTCTGGGCCGGGTCCTTGAAACCCGGACGACGCTCGGCAATGGATCCCAGAACACCAACCAAGAGATGGCTACGGCTCCAGGTCAATGCTTGGAAAACCGGGCGTCCGAAGCGGAACACGAATGCGGCGGGAGCCTAACGAGGTCGAGCAGCGATTGTGGAATTTGTGACGCTGACAGAGCAACAGGGATATCGCTCTTAGGCACTATTGAGAACAGGATCGGCACGATGAATAGATTACGTCTTTGCGCAGCAACTCTCTTGACGGGGCTCCTGACCACGGCGTCAGCCACAGCGGTGAACGCGGCCGATCTCGGCGGCAACTGCTGTGCAGACCTTGAGGAGCGCGTCGCTGAACTCGAAGCCACGACGGTTCGCAAGGGCAACCGCAAGGTTTCGCTGGCAATCACCGGCTACGTGGCCGAACAGCTTATGTGGTACGACAACGGTGTTGCCGATGATCTCTATGTCACGGGCATCGGCTCCACGCTCAACACAAACTTCAAGTTGACGGGCTCGGCCAACATCAACTCCGATGTCACCGCCGGTTACGTCATCCAGGTTGAAGTGGGCACCTCCGATCCGCTGACCGCCGGCAACTCGGCGTTCGGCGATGACGGCCCGTCGGCTTATCACATCACCAACACGAATGGCGGATTGTCATCTCCTTCCGTCGATGTGCTCTATTCGTACTGGTTCATGCAAAGCAAGCGGCTCGGCAAAGTGACGGTCGGTCAGCTTCCGCAGGCTTCCGAGCACGCGGCCGTGCTGGTTGACGGTTCGGGTTCGTTTGTTGCTGCCAACTGGGTGCCGCTCAATGGCACGGCGATCAACCTGGCGTCAGGCAACAGTGAATTGACACTGCCGAATGGTGCGGGTCTTGCCCTGGGCGCGTTGCAGTGGTGCAGCTCGACCTCGCTACCCATCGCAGGCGATTGTAACGCCATCCCGATCAATGGTGTGCGCTACGATTCGCCGACGTTTGCCGGTTTCTCGGTTTCGGCAACGTGGGGTGAAGATGATTTCTGGGATGTCGCTGGCCGCTTTGCGGGTGAATTCAACGGCATCAAGCTCGCCGCAAGCATCGCTTATTCGCAGAACCGCGATGAAACCAACCTGACGGGCTTCAATACGGTGCTTGGCCTCAGCCCGCTGCAGAGCCGCGATTCGGGCTACCTGCAGATTGGCGCCTACATCGAACATGTGCCGACCGGCCTGTTCCTCTATGGTGCCTACGGCAAGGAGTACAACAAGAACGTCTATAACAATATGCCCGCTGCGAAAGGCTTCGACCCGACGGGTACGGGAGCAATTTCGACGTGGGGCGAGCCTGATGGCAACACGTGGTATATTAAGGCTGGTCTGCGCCGCAAGTGGATGCCGCTGGGTCACACTGTCCTTTATGGTGACTACAGTGAGCGCAACGATACCTTCGCGGCCAATTTGGCTGCGTACGGCGTGACAGATTCGAAGGTCACGCAGTATGGGTTGGGCATTGTCCAGGAGATTGATGCAGCAGCGATGTCGCTGTGGGTCAACTGGAACCATTCCGACCCGGAAGCTCACACGGCGAGCGGCGCAAATGCTTTTGGCAAGCTCGAAGACATCGACGTTGTGACAGCGGGTGCGTTGATTTCCTTCTAAGACTCTCCCAGTCTGCAATGATGGAACGCCGTACGGGCAACAACCGTGCGGCGTTCTATTTTTTTTAAGGCCATGAACCAGCCTCTGTCATAGCCACCGGGTGAACGCCCAACCCGCGAAACCAGTGGCCTCCCATGAGACCACGCAAGGCCGGAACGATTCGCCATTCGGCGGACCAGCGCATGCTCTGACGATGTGGCCACCGGCCAACCGAAAAAAATGCGACCAATCGTGAATCCTGATTGCTGATCCTTGCCCACCAAACCACAAACCGTTCTGGAAACTGCTTCGATACCTCGACCGATCGTGGTCTGGTTGGCCCATCATCCTGTGCACTTCACCGCACCGCGCGAGACTGCCATGTCGAGGTCGCATGGTGCTGCGTCAATCATCACATCGACTCAAGCAGGCATGCTGCGACATGGATCATCAGACGCGTTCGGTGATGATAATACTTGGCCTGGATTATTTTTCTTCCAAGGCGCCTATGCGTTTTGCGATGAACCGCGCTCATACCAATCGACAATCCCGGTACCTCAAGCCTGCCTGAAGACGTGGGGTTTAACCCGCCTTTCTCACATCAACATGCGGGTTTCAACTTCAGTCCGATGAAAATCCACTGACACGTCGGCGAGGAAGAATCAAATGAGGCAATTGACGCAAAAAAAGGTGGCATCCCGTGGATGCCACCTTCAAGTGCGCAAGACCGCGTGCGCCCTACGCTATTGTGTTCATTCACTCTGCGGGAGCCGCTCCCGGTGTTGCCAACGGCGCCAACTCGCGTGCACGCCGGAAACACGCCGCAAGGAATAAGAACGAAATTGTCAGCGTCAAACCGAACAACAAGATCGCATATCCATATTGCATCCAGCCCTCATCTCCCCAGTTGGCATACCGACGAGGCATACCCGCGGCACCGGCTGCCAAGAATGACCAGGAAACTCCCAGAGCACCGATGCTGTAGAACGCGGTGAACAGATTACCCATCCGAATGTCAATCTGGCGCCCCGTAATAACGGGATAATGATGGATCAACACGCCCAGCCACATCAGTGCCATAGCAATCAGCACCGACATCGTATGACCCGACTGCCACATCGTGCCATGCAGCTTGAACGACCAAGCGACATTGGATGTGACCACCGCACTCACGCCATCCAGAATATAGAGCGTGAAGCCCATCAGAACGGCCATCAAGCCTGGCTCAGGCCGAATGCCATGCGTCCAGATCGTTGCCGACACGGTGAAGATGGTGAGCGCGGCACCAATGCCAGTTCCCCAGCTCATGATGTTGCCATGATAGGATAACGCTTCGGGTAGCGCCGGGAACATCGTGAAGAAATGATGGAAGAACGACGTCACTGACGTCACCAACAAGATCCACAATGCCAGATTGGCCATCTTGTCGCTGTAGAGCTTGCGCGTACCGTCGGCAAGATAGAGCGGCAACGTGGCATAGAGCGCACTAATGACCATGATAGCCATCGCCTCCATCAGGTTGTGCGCAAAGATGAAGAATACGAACTGAAACACCACGGCATCGGTTGCCCAACCGATCCAATCCATCGGCAAGATGCCATAGAGCGCAAATAGAATTGCACTGGCAACGATGATCAGCGGCAACCCCGTGATCAAAAGGATGAAGGCTGCCATGGACATGCCCAGCATGCCAGGATCCTTGAGGGTACGTGCAGAAAGGACGAGTTCCTCACGCTGCTTATCGAAGAACGTCATCTTGATGACTTGTATCGGGTAGAGCACAATCACCGAGATCAAGATTCCGGCAATTCCCGTAAAGCCCAGAATGACCTGCCACATGCTCCATTGGCCATTCGCGACACCCACGATCGGCAGGGGATACATAACCGCATATGAAATCTTCAAGCCGCTCATTCCGGCAATGAGCAGCAGCGCGCTGCCGACATTCATGCATATGAAGAACGCGGCAGGGAAAAATCCGGTGACAGGCGTCCCCAGACAGCCGCCCGCACGATGCATACCCACGCCAGCCATGAGCTGGAATACGAATGGGAATGCCATGACCGCACCGTGTATCGTTAAGGCGGCATAGAACAGGTTTGTATCAAAGCCAAAAATCTGGACGATCGGCATCGACAAGCCGAATACGATCGCCAACGCGAGCCAAACGAACGCGGACGTGATCAAGAGTGCAGGCCAGGCGTTGAGTTCACCCAGCCCGGTACTTTCATCCGGCTTCATCATTCGGCCGAAATATGGTGTTCTTTGCACCAGCGTAGTGGCAAAGCCCATGGCGTGTTTCCTCCTAGTCGACTCGAGCACTTTTCGATCCGATGAAATCGGATCGGCGCTCTTGGTTTTTGTTTGGTCGCATTTTCTTCTTCGACGAACCGGCTTTCACTTCGTCGGAAAATGCTCTAGCTCGACTTCTCTTTGATGGTAAGCGTGTCATTCATTTCATGATGCGAGACACCGCAATATTCCAGGCAGCGAATCTTGTAGACGCCGGGTTCGTCGAACCTGTGAATTAGCGAAGACGTGCCCGCACCGGGAATAAGCATCATCGTGAAAATGATGTTGCCACCGGGGTTGTAAATGGCAAAGCCATGTACGGTATCGGTTGAATGCGCCGTGAAACGAACCGCTTGACCAACCGTGAATTCACGTTGGCTGATGTCGTAATACCAAGACTGCGCCGTCACATCGACGTTGGCGATGTTCTTTTCGTGTGACTGTTCCCATGCCGTCGCCACGGCTGGGATAAATTTTATGCTGGCCACATTAGCCAAGACAAACAGCACGACAACCGCACTCATCCAGGCTGTCTTTGCCGTAGAAATGCGCGCTGCCGATGTGTCACGCGGCGACCTCACGCGAGAGACCACAATCCACAAAAATCCGATCAAAAACGGCAGCTGGAAAAACAGCAAGGCTGCAAAAGCACCC
>ERZ795053.7301-NODE-7301-length-10691-cov-4.413595_pt1 | contig 10691 bp, 6 predicted proteins | sample MGYA00375137_ERZ795053 | MGnify/ENA primary metagenome ERZ795053 (study PRJEB30182, sample SAMN05720284) | activated sludge metagenome | isolation source: Anaerobic digester | place: Hong Kong | collected 2014-12-17 ... | reverse complement strand
CCCTCCGAATAAGCATTTTGTAGGTTTCGGTTGCTGAATGGCCAGGTGCGATAAATAACGCGTCGGTTGGGAAACTCCCCTGTGATGTAATCGCCTCTGTTATTTTCGAATCTCGAATTGTGATATTTTCCAGCATGGTTTCGAAAAGGATTTTCCCGCCCAGATTTTCAAACTGAACCCTTAAGTTGCGAACTATTTTCCGAAGATTATCAGTGCCAAGGTGCGGGTGTGCCATATACATAATTTCATCGGGCGCCCCGGCTTCTACATAACTCGAAAGAATAAAATGCTTCTCAACAGAAATATGTTTTGAGCGTGAAGTGAGTTTTCCGTCGGAAAATGTTCCGGCTCCACCTTCGCCAAAAGCGTAATTATTTTGGGGATCAAATGTTCCGGTTCGTTCAAACATTTGAATAGATTTTCCACGTTTCAAAACCTCCGATCCGCGTTCGATTAAGGTTACATTGAACCCGGCTTTTTGAAGAACAAATGCAGCAAAAAAACCTGCCGGGCCGCTGCCTGTAACCACAATTTGCTCTTTTCGCTTTTTAAATGGAATTTGCAGAATTTCAACAACCGGTTTTTCCTCGCCCTTAATTTCAGGAGAAATTACCGCTACCTGCACCAGCCAAAAAATATTTGATTTTTGGCGGGCATCGAGGCTTTTATTTTCAACCTGAAAAGTAAAATCTCTGATTCGCAACTCTTTGGCAATCTTTTGCCGAAGTTGTTCCTGTGTATAATCCGTCGGTAACTTTATCGAAATTGATTTGAATCCCATGTTGCAAAGTTAAAAAAGGCAGAGCAAATTATCGCAGAAATTGAATTGCCATTTTAATTCCAAAAATCATCAATTACGGAACAGTTTTTGATTTTCAGGATAACATAATAAGAAGTAAAATTCAACGCCATGAAAAAAATCTACTTCGTTTTTTTAGTTGCCACTCTCTTGCTTTCAGCTGCATCCTCTGAAAAAGTTTCCGCCGGGTTTTTTAACCGAAAAACCGATTCCATTCAAATTTTCATCGATAAAAACCAGTTGATACTTCCCGGAGAAACGTTCAGAATTGGTGTAATTTCATATCATCCAAAAAATAAAGTAAGAAAAACAACAGGAATGGACGGAGGTTCGGTTTTGTGGTGGAGATATAAAACAGAGGTAGTTGGAGGCGAAATCTGGGGCGGAAAGGTTTCTGTAAATCCACAATTAATGCCTTCAAAAGGAAAATATATCAGCATAAAAGTTTATCCGCGAAAAAAACCAAAACTTGCACAAACCATTCTTGTTCCATTAAATTTTGAAACCGAAGTTACTTTCCAGCCTGCCACTGAATTCGACAAAGCACCAGAGTGTTCGTTTAAAGGCGAAATCATTTCGACTTTTGACAATGGTATGGAGAGAACATGCGATATAAAATCAGACCGGGACGCTGATAATTTTATGATTTTTACAAACGGACTTTTATGGCAAAAAGGGAAGTTTACTATTGAACCGGATTTTACAAAAATTGAGAATCATCAAGTTGGGTTGGAAGTAATTCCACGCCGAAACCCGGAAATCAGTAAAACATTTGTCGTAACGCTTGATTACAAACACACTTATAATTTGTCGTTTTACGGAAGTTCGGGATTAAACGGTTTTAATGGCTTTGACGGTATAAACGGAATATTCGGGAACAATGGCGGAAACGGTGCACCGGGCGGCTGGGGAGAACCCGGTTATGACGGACCTGACATTGGCGTTTGGACAGACATGTATTTCGACTCTACTTTGAATTGCAACTTGTTGTATGTATTTACCCAAAACTTTCAAACCGGACAGGAATTCAAACATTTATTAAATACTGAAGGCGGAAAGATAACTGTTACATCAAAGGGAGGAGATGGAGGAAACGGAGGAAATGGTGGAGACGGCGGAGATGGCGGAAATGGCGCTGATGGCGAAATTTGGTACGAAACCAGAATTGAAAAAAGAATGGTTAGTAAACCATTTACCGAAAGCGTAACAAAAAAGGTTAAAAGAACCATAACCAACAGCGCAGGAAAACAAGAAGAAACAGAGGTGGAAGTTACAGAGTTAATTACTGTGTACAAACAGGTGGAGGAAGAATATGTGGTGAGAATTATGCACCAGAAACCCGGACAAGACGGTGGACATGGAGGAAATGGAGCCCAGGGGGGAGATGGTGGACATGGCGGTTTTGGTGGAAATATTTTCCTTTATTTTACCGCTGATGCACAGCAATTTGAAAACAGCATTGATGCACAGAGTTTTGGAGGAGCCGGCGGTTTTTACGGCTCCGGCGGTGTACGCGGAAGCGGTGGGCGCGGTGGAAACGGGTGTCCAAACGGGAGTACCGGTTATAACGGGATCTCTGGTTCTTCAGGGTACAGCGGCTCATCTGGTTATAGCGGGAATATTTTTAAAAGCACCACTGAAGAATTCTTCTTTTACAGCCCTGTTGCCGAAAAATAACTGAATTATCGGAATAACCCGAAAATTAAAACTCACCGGTTATTGTGCCTGCAATATGTGTAACATACAATTTTAAAAACCACGTTTTTCTTATTTTTCATTTATCTTTGCAACCCTAATTTCAGATTCAAAAAAAAGAGAAACATTTTAGCATGAATAATTTCAAACGTACACTCATAACAACCGCTTTACCTTATGCAAACGGGCCAATTCATATCGGCCACCTTGCAGGTGTTTATGTGCCGGCAGATATTTATACCCGTTACCTTCGCCTGAAAAATGAAGATGTTTTACTGATTGGAGGCTCCGACGAACATGGTGTACCAATTACTTTAAAAGCTAAAAAAGAAGGAATTACACCACAGGATGTAGTTGACAAATTCCATGGAATCATAAAAAAATCATTTCAGGATTTTGGAATTTCATTTGATGTGTATTCACGCACAAGCGCCCAAATCCATCATGAAACAGCTTCTGAAATTTTCAGGACCTTGTATGATAACGGAAAATTAATTGAAAGAACTTCGGAACAATATTTCGATGAAGAAAATAAACAGTTTCTTGCCGACCGTTATATAACAGGTACCTGCCCGAAATGCGGTTTCGAAAAAGCTTACGGCGACCAGTGCGAAAGCTGCGGAACTTCTCTCAGTCCAACGGAACTGATAAACCCTGTTTCGATGATCAGCGGTAACCAGCCGGTTTTAAAAGAAACAAAACACTGGTATTTACCACTCGATGATTACGAGCCCTGGCTAAAAGAATGGATTTTGGAAGGCCACAAAGAGTGGAAACCCAATGTTTACGGGCAGTGCAAATCATGGATTGACAGTGGGTTGTTGCCCCGCGCCGTTACCCGCGACCTCGATTGGGGCGTTCCCGTTCCGGTGGATGGCGCCGAAGGGAAAGTGCTGTACGTATGGTTCGATGCACCAATCGGCTATATTTCAGCAACAAAAGAACTTACAGAAGACTGGGAAAAATACTGGAAAGACCCGGAAACACGCCTGTTACATTTCATTGGAAAAGATAATATTGTATTTCACTGCATAATTTTCCCGGTTATGCTGAAAGCTGAAGGAACTTATAATTTACCTGAAAACGTGCCGGCAAACGAATTTCTGAACCTTGAAAACGATAAGATTTCAACTTCAAGAAACTGGGCAGTTTGGTTGCATGAATATCTTGAAGATTTTCCGGGTAAAGAAGACGTTTTAAAATATGTTCTCACTGCAAACGCACCTGAAACAAAAGATAACGATTTTACATGGAAAGATTTCCAGACACGCAACAACAACGAACTTGTTGCAATACTTGGAAATTTTGTAAACCGTGCGCTTGTACTCACTCAAAAATATTACAATGGCTTGGTTCCCGAATGTGGTAGCTTAACAGATTCTGATAAAGAAACGCTGTCATCAATTGCCACAATAAAAGCCGAAGTTGAAAAAAGCCTTGACAGTTTCCGCATTCGTGAAGCATTGAAAAATGCAATGGATCTGGCACGGTTGGGAAACAAATACCTGGCCGATGAAGAACCCTGGAAAGTTATTAAAACCGATGATGAACGTGTAAAAACTGTAATGTTTGTAAGTCTGCAAATCACCGCCAACCTTACCATTTGTCTGGAGCCGTTTCTTCCGTTCAGCATGAATAAACTGCGTGGATTCCTGAACCTCGGAAAACTGGATTGGGATAAACTTGGAGATACAAATTTGCTAGCTTCGGGCCATCAGTTAAATGAACCTGAACTGCTTTTCGAGAAAATTGAAGACAGCGTAATTGAGGCTCAAATTCAGAAACTACTCGATACAAAAAAAGCAAACGAAATTGCACAGGCAAAAGCTGTTCCGGCAAAAGAAAATATCGAATATGACGATTTCAGCAAAATGGATATCCGTGTTGGAACAATTCTGGAAGCGGAAAAAGTAGCCAAAACCAAAAAATTGCTTAAACTTTTAATCGATACTGGAATTGACAAACGAACGGTTGTTTCGGGTATTGCAGAATATTACGAACCTGAAAGTTTAATTGGGAAACAGGTTTCGATTTTGGTAAACCTGGCGCCCAAAAACCTGAAAGGCATAGAATCGCAGGGAATGATTTTGTGTGCCGAAAATGCCGATGGTTCGTTGTCTATTGTACAACCGGATGCAAAAGTTAAAAATGGTGCTGAAGTAAAATAAAAAGCCCCCCTGAATCCCCCCTAGTGGGGACTTTGAAAAACAGAATTTATTCAGAAAAATTATTTTGTCATAAAATAAAAGACAGAAATATGATTCGCACAGTCAGGACAAATTCAGAAAATATTGACTTTATTCAGTTGGTTGCCCTATTGGATAATTTACTTGCTGATCTTGACGGTCGTGACCATGTTTTTTATGATGAATTCAACAGATTAGACCAAATCAAACATGTTGTTCTGATATATGATGATGACATTGCGGTTTCATGTGGTGCAATAAAAGAATTCGATTCTGAAACCATGGAAATAAAACGGATGTTTACAACTGAAAGTCAACGCGGAAAAGGAATCGCCACGCAGGTTTTAACTGAACTGGAAAATTGGGCAAGTGAACTGGGTTACTCAAAATGTGTATTGGAAACCGGAAAGCGACTGCCGGATGCAGTGAGGCTTTACCGGAAAAATGCTTACCGGCAGATACCCAATTACCGCCAGTACATTCATGTTGAAAATAGTATGTGTTTTGAAAAGATCTTAAATGAATAAAAAAATCGTACCGGCAGTTGCCGGTGCGTTTCTGTAAACTGAAGTGCCGCTTAACGCGGATCGGCAGTTTACCCAACATAAATAAACCGCTTTTGTACGCAAAGGCGGTTTTAATTTATATTCCTGTAATTCAAAAAAGAAAGTTTTATTCCCTCCTTTTTAACACGGGAATCCATTCCAGCGCACCCAAATCCGCGCCTTCATCCTCAAGCCGTGAATAGTTATCTAAATCAATGGGAAACCGTTTTGCAATTTCAATATCTCCAATGTTTCTTGCCGGGGAAAGTGAATCGATTGCAAAATTGTTTTCAGAAATATTTACAAAACGTGGGTCTTTATTGAAAACCGGGTTTTCGAAACCTGAACTTAAATTTGTATTTACCAGGCAGTTTTTAAATAGGTATGTAAACGGTTCGGCACCACCTTTATCAGTTAAAATCTCATTATCTCTGTTTCCGTAAATAATACAGTTACCAAAAATGGCATTCAAACTAAAACTATATGTAATTTTATTGTATTCATAATAATTTTTCAATAACAGTGATGGTTCTTTCCGGTTTCCAAAATCTGAATAATTGGCTATTGTACAATGGTTGAATTCGTAATCGCCACCAAAACGCAATGCGACAGTATATGAACCAGAGTTGGCAAAAACAACGTTTGAAGCTTTTAAAAAAGTTGTTCGTGCATCGATACAATTTAGCGACATATTTTCGATTCGTGAATTGGAAATGGTTAAAACCGGGTTTTCAGAAAATCCCATACTGTCGATTTGAATGCCTTTTACAGCATTTTTGATTAGCGAATAATCCAACAAATTGTCTTTGCTCCCTACCAAAAAATGGATGCCTCCATAAACATACAAACTTCCATCCTCAAATTCAGTATAAGCTCCCCACTGACCGGGAATATTTTTGTAGCTTTCTTCCAGCCGGTCTCCCTGAAAACTTATTGGTTCTTCAAATGTACCTGTCGCTTTCAGCGTTCCTTTTACAAACAAGCCCGAGCCATAATGAAAATGAATGCGGCAACCGGGATCGATATTCAGTGTTTCCAGCGAATCAACCAAAACCGAGTTGTAAATTAAATAGGGTTTATCGTTTTCCCATCGCTGGGTTTTTAAAACCTCGCCGTTTAAAAGATGAAAATCCTGCCCGAAAGCAATCAGGTCAACGTCCTGCGTATTTCCGTTCAGGTTAAAAACAATTGAATCCTGTACAACCATCGGGTTATTTTGCCTGGTCGGGTCAATTGTAACTTCAACAAAAACAAACAAACTGTCGCCCGCCGAAATCGTCACATCGAAATCTTCATTTGACTGCACTCCATTAATATTTAAACGAAACTGGGATCGGGATCCACCTGCCAGAAATATCTTCGAAATTTTAACAGATTGCTTGTTTGGATTTTTTACCGTAAACCATTTTGTGGTTGAACCAATGGTTGAAAAAACTGTATCGAATGTAACAGTATCGGAGGCAAACTGAAGTTTTGCACCGGTTGAAAAATTAAACTCTTCTTTATTGCAGGAAAAAAAGATTATTGAAATCAATAAAATACAAACGGGTAAACGGAAGTGCATGTTTTTTCTTTTAGAAACGTTTGCAATCCGTTTTTCATATTTCGTATTAAAAGAAAAACCTGAATATTCTGAACTTTACTGTATCTGCCACTTCCGTGAGAATCAGCTCAGGATTTAAAAAATAATTATCAGCAGAATCAACAATATCAGCAATATATAAAGCACAAACTGGTTGCGCACAAAAAGCCCCAGCAGAATCAAAACTTCAATTTCTTCGTTGCACGAGGTAAAAAGCTCAATCTCACCTTTATCTTTTGTAATGAATTCGTTGGAGGTGAACCGGATGATTTCGGTGCCGTTGTATTTCCACGCCCAGTGCGACTGATAAAAGTTTTTGATTTCGAGTTCGAACCGTTTACCGTTAATAACCACATCGCTCCGCGGATTAAACATATTTACCATAACCGTCCCTAAAAGTGACTGATCGTTGGCATCGTAAATCTCCAGTTTCGAAAGAAAAAATTCCCGGTTCAGAATAAATAGTTTACCATTTATCATAGCCTGTGCTTTCGAACTGACCATGTTCTCCCACTGGATTTTCCCAATCCGCTCGTTTCCCTGCATTAACTCAAGCTTCGACCCAAAAATATCTTTCGTCCACTTTAGCTTTTCCATTATTTCATTTTTCTTTAAACGGGGATGCAATTTATGAAAATTATCGGTAATGAATTTTGATAAAAAATAATCAAAATAACGGTTTTAGTTTTTTTTAGATTCTTTAACGAATAACAAGCAGGGTTTCTTTCAGTAAAACATTAACTGTTCATGTTTCCTAAACATGATTTTTATACATATCCGTTCAATAACCATAGTTATTCTGTTCGTCAATGATTTAAATCAACTAATTTTGCACCTCGATTTTCAAAATAATTTTCAACATGACAGAAATAAAGCAAAAACTTTTCGCTGATTTTGCACCTGTTACAACCGATGAATGGGAAGCAAAAATAAATGCCGATTTAAAAGGCAAAGATTACGAAAGGGCGCTCGTTTGGAAAACCTGGGAAGGGTTTAACGTTCGCCCGTATTACCGCCAGGAAAACCTGGAGAGTTTAAATTATTTAGACACCCTGCCCGGTGAATTTCCCTACGTTCGGGGAAACAAAAAAACAGGCAACGACTGGCTAATCCGCCAAAATATCTTTATCTCCGATTTTAAATCAGCCAATAAAAAGGCGCTTGAAATTCTTGGGAAAGGGGTTAATTCAATTGGTTTCTATTTCAACGATTGCGAAAATATGACCAAAGAAGACCTGGGTGTTTTGTTAAAAGATATTTGTTTGGAGTCCGCTGAAATAAATTTGGTTTGTCCCAACGATTCAAGCAATTGCGCCCAACTTTTTGCTGAATATGTAGCTGAAGGAAAATGGGTGAACAATAACGTCACAGCCTCGGCATCAATCGACCCAATTGGAACTTATGTTTTAAAAGGTAAATTTGAAAAAGATGCATTTACAAAATTACAAGCAGTTGTTGAGAAAGCCAAAATACTGCCAAAATTCAGGGTTATTGGTGTACATGGAAAATTTTTCGCCAACAGCGGTTCTTCAATTGTTCAGGAACTGGCATTTTCGCTTGCACAGGGTGCGGAGTATTTAACACAACTCACAGAGCTGGGAATGAATGCAGATGATGCTGCCAAATCCATCAAATTCAATTTTGGCATTGGCAACAATTATTTCATGGAAATTGCAAAATTGCGGGCTGCCCGCTTATTATGGGCACAAATTGTTAAAGCTTACGGACCGGAAAATGATTGTTCAGCCAAATTGATCGCCCACAGCGAAACAAACCGTTATAATCTTACCATTTATGACCCGCATGTAAATATGCTTCGCACACAAACCGAAGCAATGTCGGCTGCGTTGGGTGGTGCACATTCAATAACTGTTTTGCCATTTAATGCCATTTACGAAACTCCCACAGAATTTTCAGAACGAATTGCCCGTAACCAGCAGATTTTGTTAAAAGAAGAGTCTTATCTCGATAAAGTTTCTGACCCCGCGGCAGGTTCATATTATATCGAGAATTTAACTGATTCACTTGTAAAACAAGCATGGAGTTTGTTTTTAACGATTCAGGAAAAAGGTGGGTTTCTAGCTGCATTCGCCGAAGGTTTTATCCAAAAGGAAATAAAAGCAATGGCAACCAAACGCGATTTGAATATTGCTTTACGACGCGAAAACCTGCTGGGTACAAATCAATTTCCAAATTTCACCGAAAAAATTACAGCAGAATTTGATGGTTCAATTTTCGAACCTGTTGATTTAACGGTAAAAGATGCAGAAGTTGAAACACTGAAACCATACCGTGGCGCCCAGGCGTTCGAAGCACTTCGTTATTCAACAGATGTTTTTTCAAAAACAAACAAACGTCCGGTTGCATTTATGCTCACCATCGGAAACCTGACTTTCAGAAAAGCACGTGCACAATTTAGCTGCAACTTTTTTGCTGTTGCCGGTTTTACTGTAATCGACAACAACGGATTTAACACAATTGACGAAGGAGTTGCCGCCGCAAAAGCTGCCAATGCTGATATTGTTGTTTTGTGCAGTTCTGATGAAGAATATGCCGAGCTGGCTCCAAAAGCCGCTGAACTTTTGGAAAACGAAATTTTGGTTGTTGCCGGAGCTCCTGCCTGCCAGGCTGAATTGGAAGCCAGGGGAATTAAAAATTTCATCAGTGTTAAAAGTAATATTCTGGAAGAACTGGAAGCGTATCAGGAAAATTTAGGAATCTAAACAATAGTAGCAAGATTAAAAGACACAAGTAGCAAGACAAAAATAAAGAGATAAAAGATCAGAAATCTTCTGAATTCAATCTTGATTCTCGAGACACTTCACCAGAAGCTTTCCTAATCTTGATACTTGATACTTTTCTTCTTGATACAAAAACAAAAAAAATTATGAAACCGAATTTCAAAGACATAAATATAAAATCTACTGCTCAGCAGGAAAATACCGCTGAATGGGTAGCGAAAAACAAAATCGAGAAAAACTGGAAAACTCCGGAGCAAATTCCTGTAAAACCTGTTTATACCAAAGAAGATTTGGAAGGAATGGAACATTTGAATTATGCTGCCGGAGTAGCGCCTTTTCTGCGTGGTCCGTATTCATCAATGTATGTTATGCAACCCTGGACTATTCGTCAGTATGCCGGCTTTTCAACTGCTGAAGAATCAAATGCTTTTTACCGCCGTAATTTGGCAGCGGGCCAAAAAGGTTTGTCTGTTGCATTCGACCTTGCCACACACCGCGGTTACGACTCTGATCATCCACGGGTAATTGGTGATGTTGGGAAAGCCGGTGTTGCCATCGATTCAATTCTTGATATGAAAATCCTGTTCGACCAGATTCCACTCGATAAAATGTCGGTGTCGATGACAATGAACGGAGCAGTTTTACCGGTTCTGGCATTTTATATTGTTACCGGTCTGGAACAGGGTGCAACGCTCGAACAACTTTCAGGAACCATTCAAAACGATATTCTGAAAGAATTTATGGTGCGCAACACGTACATTTATCCGCCTGAATTCTCAATGAAAATCATCGCCGATATTTTCGAGTTCACTTCGAAGAACATGCCGAAATTCAACTCGATTTCGATTTCGGGATACCACATGCAGGAAGCCGGTGCCACTGCCGATATTGAAATGGCTTATACACTGGCCGACGGATTGGAATACTTACGCGCCGGAATCAACGCCGGAATGGACATCGATGCTTTTGCACCGCGTTTGTCGTTTTTCTGGGCAATTGGCATGAACCACTTTATGGAAATTGCCAAAATGCGCGCTGCACGAATGATTTGGGCGAAACTGGTTAAACAGTTCAATCCGAAAAATCCAAAATCGATGGCGCTGCGCACTCACTCGCAAACTTCGGGCTGGTCGTTAACCGAGC
>ERZ795053.7296-NODE-7296-length-10696-cov-5.440936_pt1 | contig 10696 bp, 6 predicted proteins | sample MGYA00375137_ERZ795053 | MGnify/ENA primary metagenome ERZ795053 (study PRJEB30182, sample SAMN05720284) | activated sludge metagenome | isolation source: Anaerobic digester | place: Hong Kong | collected 2014-12-17 ... | reverse complement strand
ATAGACGAGATCGTCAAAGATTAATTCATAGAGATGATCGGCTTCCATCTTGTTAATCACCGAGAGCGGCAACCCATTGGGCAGATGGTGAAGTTGCCACGGCGGAACGGGCAGGACCGTTTGGGGATTGGGCTTGATATAGGCAACAAGACGTTTATTGGCTTCACCGCCCGCGGTGCTGTCGTCTGCGGCATCGCTTTCGACCGCGCTATCCTCTTTGAGGGCAACCACTGCTTGTTCCACGCCGGGATGGCGGTTGAGCACCGATTCAATCTCGCCCAATTCAATCCGAAAGCCGCGCAGCTTGACCTGGTCGTCCTGGCGCCCCAGGAAATCAATGGTGCCGTCGGCGCGATATTGGGCCAAGTCACCCGTTTTATAGAGCCGCGCTTGGGGATCGGTGGAAAAGGGATCGGCAATAAAGCGTTCTGCCGTTAACTCCGGGCGGTTGAAATAGCCGCGCGCCAATCCTTCGCCGCCAATGTACAGATCGCCCGGCACACCAACCGTGGTCGGCTGACCGTTGGCAGCCAGAATATGGATCGTGGTGTTGGCAATCGGGCGACCAATCGGCACCACCCCGTTTGGTCGCTGTTCACCGCTGCCATTGACCTGATCGGCTGTCACCTGGTAAATCGTGGACCAGATCGTCGTTTCGGTCGGTCCATACATGTTCCAGAGCGAGGCACAACGGGGGAGCAGCTTTTCGGCCAGTTCGGTATGGAGGGCTTCGCCGCCACACAAAATTTTCAGATTGGGCACGCCTGGCCAGCCATAGAGCAGGAGGAGCCGCCAGGTAGCCGGGGTGGCTTGCATGATGGTCGGTTTGGCCGATTCCAGTAGACGCTGCAGTTGTTGCCCATCGGCGGCGACCTGGCTGCTGGCCAGGACAATTTTTGCGCCTTGCGTCAGGGGCAGATAGAGTTCAAGTCCGGCAATGTCAAACGAGATGGTGGTGACCGCTAACAGGGTGTCCTCTGCGGTCAAGCCCGGTGTTTGGGCCATTGAGCATAAGAAGTTCACGACCGATTGATGCTGGAGGGAAACACCTTTGGGACGGCCCGTCGAACCGGAGGTGTAGATGGTGTAGGCCAAATTTTGCGCGCTGACGCTACTCTGCGGATTCTCTTGGCTGTAGCCGGCCAGTTGTGCTTGTGCGCCGTCGATGAGCAGTGTCTCTTGGACGCTATCACTATATTGGGCACCATGGCGCAGATCGGTGACCAGCAACTGAATTTGGGCATCTTCCAGGATAAAGGCAATGCGTTCCGCCGGATAGCTTGGATCCAACGGCACATAGGCTCCTCCCGCTTTGAGGATGCCCAACAGGCCCACCAGCATCTCTAGCGAGCGTTCCATACAAAGTCCGACCAATGTGTCCGGTCCAACGCCGACCTGGATGAGATGGTGCGCAACCTGATTGGCGGCACAGTTCAGTTCGCCATAGGTTAGGTGGCGTCCTTCAAAGGTGACAGCAATCGCATGGGGTCGTTGTTGTGCTTGTGCTTCAAACAACTGATGAATGCACATGTCGCGCGGGTAATCGGCTGCTGTATCATTCCACACAGTTAGCGGCAATCGACCCACCTCTTCTGCGGACGACTGAACAACCCCTGCCGTTGGGCCTGCACCTTGATCAAGTACGCCTTGACCACTGAAACCGTTTTTCATCTGCATCTCACCATTTTTCATTTGTTTCTCGCTCTTTACTGTCAAAAGCGCCCAATGCCCTTGGGTTGCGAAAGTTCTGATAGGTAGACTGTCTCACTGTCCACTGCTTCACTGTCCACTGTCTTACTGTTCAAGGATGGGCAATCACCACCAGCGTCTTCGCCCGGCGCAAGACGCAATCTGCCGCCAACTGCATCGTCTCTGGATCGAGCGCACCAAAGCTCTCATCTAGAATCAGCAAGTCTGCATCTTGCAGCAATGCACGGCCAATATAGATCCGGCTGCGTTCGCCATGCGACAAGCGCCAACCGCTCTCGCCAACCATCTGTTGCATCCCCGCCGGCATCCGTGTCAGCAGGTCACCTAAACCCAACTCCCAACAAATTGTCTCTGCCTCGGTCAGCGCGGCGGCGGAAGCCGGCCATTCGCGTCCCATCAACAGATTGAAGCCCAATGTGCCGGTAAAGAGATGGTTCTCGTGAAATTGGGGGACCACCACAACCCGGCGGCGCCATTCCGCCACACCGATGGTGTCGCAATCCAGTCCACCAAGCAGCAGCGTGCCACTCTCTGGTCGGCGTAACCCTGCGAGCAACGCGGCCAGGGTGGATTTACCGCTGCCCGAGGGACCGGTCAGCAACCACCGTTCTCCACTTACAATTTGAAAGGTACAATCGCGCAAGACATAGCGGTTATGACCATCATAGCGAAATGCGAGTTCACGCGCACTCACCTGTGGCCGCCCCGTCTCTTGCCCTACTTGCTGCATCAGGCGGCGTCCAATGCCCATCGGGTCGACACGTTCGTCTTTAACCCGTTCTGCCGCATAAAAAAGGGGTTCCACCTGTGTCCAGGCCAACCGCGCATCCACGACCGATTGCAGCCCGATCGTAATACTGACGAGCGCTTGATAGGCCATCAGCACACCACCCAGGCTAATTGCAATATTGGCTGCGGTGTCCGCGTTGCGCCAGCCTACCGGCAAAAAGAAGACTCCGAGGACACTCACCATTCCCAATACCATCCAGCCCCGTGGTATCAAGGCATCCAACTGGGTCTCCACGCGATTCAATTTTTGTGACAACAAAATGTAAGTGTCAAGCAGTTGATCTTCCCCAGCGTGCCAGCGGCGGCGATCTTCTTGGGCCAAGCGAGTACGGTGGCCAACCATGCGCTCAACGAGATCGTTGGTCATGGTGCGAAATGCATCTGTCCAGGCACGCCCCACATGGAGATCGGTCAAACTAAGGCCGACCGTGAATCCTGTCCATACGACGAGCAGTAATGCGTGCAACCAGCCCCCCGCACCAATGGCCAAGATGACAGCGGCCGCTCCCAGTTGGATCAAGGCGAGCAAGGCTCGGAAGCCACCGGCTAGTGCCAGGCGCTCCACAGCCACTGTTTCCATTACACGGCCGAGAAACTGGCCAGCACCTTGGTGGCGAATCTCTTCGGGAGCTAATTGCAGTGCCCCAAAGAGGAGCCGCTGTTTGAATAGCACGCCGACGTCGACGACTAACCGACTGAAGAACCAATTGGTAAACATCTGGAGGGGTACGGCTGAAAAGAGAACGAGTGCCCACGCCTGCAGCCAGCCCCAGTCAAAGTGTCCAGCTAGTGAACTGCGGCCGATGACCCCCCACGCCAGAATGGTCAACGACACTTGAACGAGGTAGCCGATCACGAGTAGCGCCAATCGCTGCCGCAAGCGAATTTGGGCCATTTGTTGCCCAACGCCGGCGGCTGGAGAAAGGCGCAGCAGCCAACAATCGCCGATCAATTGTGATCCTAGCTGTACTTGCAAGAGCGCTTGACGAACATCTGCCTGCCGTGCTGACGAAACTTCTGCGACCTCCAGCAGTTGATCTAACTCTGCATCATAGGAACGTTCTAAGTCGGCGCAGAGGGCATCACGAATCAGGTATGGCGACACGCGGTGCACTGCACGATCCGGCCCGATCAATGTAGCGTTGCCACCTTTGCCTCGGAGCAAGGCTAAAAAATGGGGGCCACCCTCGCCGGTTCCCATATCCTGCAACGGCAAACGTACCAACATTGGCCCTGCCCCCTGCACCAACCGGTCGACCTCTGCATAGGCAACTTGGACAGACTCGACCTCGAGATCCAGTTGCGCTGTTCCAATTGTCAACCAGCGTTCAAGGGTCTCATTGTCTACCTGCGCCTCATAGTTTACCTGTATGTTCGCTGTGAATAGAGGCCAGGTCAGTGACTGCGGTTGAGTCGAGGCCAACCCGCCATGGTGGGCGAGGCATTCAACAGCCTCACCCAACCGGGATAAAGGCCAAGCAAATTTCACCAATTCTGCTGATTCAGTTTGGCCGGGGCTTCCGCTGCCGATCCAATCACGCAGTGATGAAATTGGCGATGCAATGATCGTCAAATGGTCGCCTCATCTGCCGGCATTTCGGTTGCATGACTTTGCAGCCATTCTTGAATGCGTGCAGCGATTTCGTCACGCCCACCGGCTTTGACATTCGTGCGTACAGGTAGGATATTGCGTGAACTGTGCCGCGGCGACGCAACCTGTTGGTCGGACTGGTCATTCACTGGCGCATGGCGTTCTATCTGGCTGTTCATGTGGGCTTTCCCTTTCGCAACAAACTGTAAAATGGTCTATCGTAATTGTGTAATAGCGTTGATAACAAATTGAAGAAAGAGGTCGAGCGAGGCGTCGTTACCACGCGCCAACCCTCCAGAAAAGGGGTGTATATTTAGGGCTTACGCGATTGGCGGTTGAGTAAGCGTGCGGTAGCTGGGAACTTTGGCGGCGCGCAACCGGCGAACTGTGTAGGTCCTACCACAAAGGAATTAGTTCCTCGTACTATCACCGATATGCGGTAAACACTCAGAAAACAGAGGTCGCATTTCAATACTCGTAATTTTCCTGAATAATATTGTAAGTAAAATTATGTTTATGGATGATATAGAATGTTTAACAAAAAGTCAAATCAAAAATAAACTAACGTCCATTTTGGACTTTTTCCTGTCAAATCATTTAGCTAATAGTCTACAAAAGTAATAATGATGCATAATACAGGAGAAAATTAAATAGACCGAAGCCCCCATTTAGTCAACTTTCACATCAGACAAATTACGTAAATACACTTTAACCTTACTAAATATAGCCACACAAGTTAGAAAAGGTCATAAATACGCATTGATATCACTGATTTTATGTAGCATTTGTTAATAGATAATTTGATTAACTCGTAAACTATAGTTTGTTCTTGGAGGGCTATCAAGTAGAACAACCTAAGCAAAAAAATTAAGGTAAGAGCGATGCAACTGACGCGAAACCTGTAGCGGCGGTACACCGGCTGCGGCCAGATTGGGTTAACACTATTGTGAGGAAGACAACCTGCGTGCCTGTTCAATCCACTCTCGTGGGTTAACGCCGGGAGTTCTGCGGGTGGGCATGGCAATTTTTTCGAGCTGAGTCGGTGTCAACTCTGCTAATGCCGCAAAAGTTTCAATCCCTGCTGCGTAAAGGCGTTCGGTGATCACAGGTCCAATCCCACGAATTTGTTTGAAATCATCACGTTGTGGAGAGGGTCGATGTTGCCGTTGTGAGTGCAGTGGGTTGGCGTGCTGCGGGTTCGTAGGCCGAAGCACCTGTACAATGCCGTTTTCCAGCCAGAGCCGTTGCCAAGGAATCAGTTGCCATATGCTCTGCTGGGCATCACGCTCTGTGCGCAACAGCTGTTGATAACGAGACGCAGTTTGTGTTTGTAGGTACGTCGGCGTTCCATCTTCTACAATCTGACCATTTTCAACCACGATTACACGGTCGAATTCTTGGGTAGCGCTGACATCGTGGGTGATACAGAGGAGTGTCGCCTTCTGCCACGTTTGGCGGGCAGCGCTCAGCAACTGCCGACGTTTTGCGCGGTCAAGTCCACGAAAAGGTTCATCTAAGATCGCAAGCTGTACATTGGGGCGGAGAAATGCCCGCCCCAGCCGTACCCGCTGCCCCTCACCGCCGGAAACCAGGCCGCCATTTTCGCCTAGGGGGGTCTGTAGGCCCCGCGGGAGCCGTTCCATCACATCGTATAAATCAGCCTCTATCAAAATCCGCCCAAGCAACGGCTCCGTTTCATCATCGTTGCCATAGAGCAAATTCTCCATCAAGGATCGGTTCCATACCTGTACAGAGGGATCGACCCAAGCCGTCGCACGGCGGAGTGCTTCGAGATGGCTCGCATCAAGTGCGTGACCGTTCACCGTAACCTGGCCATGGGCAGCTTTGTGCCATCCCAGTAGGAGCCCGACCAAACTTGATTTGCCGGCCCCTGAAGCACCTAAGATCGCCACGTGCTCACCTGGTGCAATCGATAGGTTGATGTCGTGCAAAATTGGATGTCCACCGGCAACGACGCTGACATTGCTGAGTTGAATGGCCACGCCTGCCTGTGACTGTGCAGGCTCGTGTGTAGACAGTTCTTGTTCGCTCCCACTCTCGACGTCATTGGTTTCCTCATGGGTTTCCTCCGGTGCACCGAGCGGTTCCAGGATACGGAGTACGCTGTTGCGCAAGGTGGGATACTGTTGTGCCTGGAGTGCCAGCTCTTGCCCAAGTTGGGGCAAGTTGAGCGCCCAATAGAGCAGAAGTAACACACCACTAGCCTCACCCCCTTGTGCAATGTAGCGCAAGACGATCAAGACGGCGAAACCTGTACTGACTGTTAGCGCCAGCCCCTGCACAAGCGCTTGGCTGGTGTAGAAGCTACGTGCCGCACGTGCCCACTCGACCAGTAAACTTTCGTGTTCCCGTCGCATGGATTGGCCGGCGCTGTGCGTGCGCAGAGGGATCAACCCCAGGAGTGTATCTAAGTAGTGACGACTGAGACCCCCGGCATGGGATCGCATGCGCATATCCCGCTCGGCCAGTAAAGGCTGTGTCAGCACAGCAAATCCAAAGGCTGTCAACAGCGCCAAAATCACCAACAGTGGGCTTCCCGCGGCAATCCAGATGACCCCGATCATGGTCAACAACAGCTGAAAACCGACGCGCAAGAATCGGGTACCATACTCCGGTAACATGCATAGCTGGCGTAGGTCATGGGCACGTTGAGTCATGTCGGATACCAGTCGGCTGGCAAAGTACCGATCATTCAGTCGCGGGATCTTCGCTAGAAAGGCCATACGTAAACGGCTCTCCAAACGTCGCCCTAACCGTAGCGAATTGGCTTCAATCGGCACTTCCAGCAGCAGGAGTAGGACGGTAAAACTAATGACGAGAACGAGTAGCTCTATATGCTGGCCGACCCAGTCCAATTCGTTGCCTAGATCGATCAGGCCGCGTAGTAGCAACGCCTCTAGCGTAACGCCCAAGGCCGCAAAGAAAAGTGCAACTAGCAGAACAAGGGGCGTGAGCAAGCCATCGGCGCGCAATGCCCGCCAAATTTCAAGATCGGGGCGAACCGGCGTTTCGGTAAGTGCCGTCAGCAGATCCGGCGGTAGTTGGGCTGTCCGAGCCTGGGGTGATTCCGCTACAGTTGGTTGCCCCTCTGTTGGTTGCCCCTCTGTTGGTTGCCCCAGTGATGACTGCTCGCGCGCCGGCTGTTCCAGGGTTGGCTGTGCCGGCATTGACACCTGGTGGGTGGCGTCTTCTCGGCGGCCTGCAATCGTCAGAAACACAGCGCCTTGCAGCAAGAGCATTTTTTCTTCGCCTATATCTGTTTGTTCACCTGTGTCCGGATATCGGAGTGCCTCCACTTGCTCCTGCCTGCGTTGGCCGTTTCTGTGTTGACCGTTGCTTTGGACAGTTGTGTCAATTGTTTGCGCGCTTGATGGTTTAGGTTGGCTACGAACGGACCAAAAACCAGTCGGAATCAACTCGGCTCGGTTGATTGGCGCATTGACCTCGTGATCAAATTGCCGTTCCCGTTGAAAAAGGCGTTGCAGCATGGCGGTTGCTTCGGTGCCTCGTTGCACAGCGCCGGTTTGCGCAACCACTTCAAGGAGGCGGGTAACAGCATCTAGGGTTGCCAATGACCGCCAGCTCGGGTCTGCTAGCGCTTCTCCGAACAGTTGCCCGATCTCTGGCTCTGCAAGACCAAGATTGCCCAGGCGGCCCCGGAGCGGCTCAATAAATCCCTCTTCACCCGCCCATCCTCGCCACACTGCCGCCGGGAAGGGGATGCTGTGGCGATAGACTTCGTTGGCAAAGCGTTCCCGGGTGACCCAGCGCCGTCCCACACTAGGGTCCATGATCTGCACAAAGGGGCCCACATAATTCCAGAGGACCACAAAATGGGTGAGGCCATTCGGCTGCACCGTGACAACCAGCGCCGGCAAGAGATCTGTTGTCGGGAGGAGCAAATGATCGATGGGTGCTACCGTTTGCCCCACATCCAGCCCCAATTGCCACGCAACATCTTCGAGCGTGTCAATCGAAGTCCCATCTACATCTGTTTGGCAAGCTTCACGCAAGCGGCCATAGCTGGCCGCGATACCAAAGCCTTCCAGCAGACATTTGAGTGCGGCGGGACCACAATCCATTTCGGATGTTTGGATCACTTCGGGAGCGAGAAAACGCCGGGGGGTGGCCATTGAGCTACTGGAAAATGGAAGATAGCGATCCCAGTCATTGAATAAGTAGTGGCCATTGTCGAATAAATGCACCAAACTGCGCCCCAAACTGTGTAGGTGAGCAAACATGGCTTACCGTTGCGGGTTCAACACAACAGGGGGGCTCTCTACAAATTGTCCAGAGATTTGGCCAAACAATGTAGCCGGGGAAAGTTGATCGGTTTCTAGATCAACCTGACCGGTAAGCCCTTCTTCGAATAATTGGATCGTCGTCATCTCCGGTTTGGCGTAAAGCAGCACAGTGACAAGGTCACCTTTGGGATTGGATGAGAGCACCACGGCAGGGATCGTCGCAATGTCCTGTTTCTCGGCACTCTGAAAACGAATCACAGCTGGTTGCTTACGATAAACATGCTCACCAACAGCAGCAGGAAATTCAGCCAAAACGGTGCCATCAGTGGCGGTCTCTACAATTTGTCCTGATTCAACGAGCGTAATTTGTGCGCCAAAAAACCAAGCGCCCCATGCGATGAGAAGTAGGATAACGATGATGCTCATGATAGCGGAGAAATAGTCACTGTCGCTTTCTAGAGAGCGCATTGAACGTGTGAAGGAAAGAGCCATCTTTTTGGGTCCCAAAGTGTTTGCTTTTTTGGCGTGGGGAACAACTTATAGTGCGGTTGTGTTGAAAACAGTAGAAATAACTTTGTCTACCAGTGAAGGTAACTACTACAGTTTGGCGTAAATATCTTGACAGAAATAAGTAGCGCTTCTCTCAGAAAAACCGGAGATTGATCGGTCTGCGAATTAACAGTTCCGTAGCAGCACATAGTCACAGTGTCCTGTTGCTTTCAGCCAGGGTTGCCGCTTGTGGCGATGGCGTTACTACTGATTTCTGCCGAATTGTACTAGTACCAGTGGGCAGAAGTCAGTAGACAGTTGTCAGTGGGCGCATAAACTGATTACTGCTAGCTGATAACTCTCCAGGTATTTACGCCAAGTTGCACTAGAACAACTCCGGCATCTCAATTGGTTCGGGTTGGGGCTTGCAACTGCCGCAAAAGATCGCATCGGCCACAACAATCGCTTTGGGGATCTGCTCATCGCCTACATAGAGATTCAGGATGTAAGGCATCGTCATCCAGTGTTCATGACAGACTGCGCGCCCACAAAAACGGCATACACCACGCGCTGGTTCGTTACAGCGATGACACAGCATAAACTCTCCATTATGTCTGGTTGAAAATTCTCTGTTTCTAACTTCACTCGTCTATTTTCTTATCCAACGTTTGCCAAATATCCTTGGATAATCTGCTATTTTGGATACGGCCAAAACGCAGTTTGTAGCGTTCGTTGTCACCAACCGTCATTGCCCGTATCAGTCCTTGTTTCACTAATGGCTCGAGTATCGTCTGCGTCTGTTCCGGTGCTTCGCCCAGCCCATCTGCCAATACAGCGAGTGTAACGGTTCGCCGATACTTAAGCATCCAGAGGATTAATTTGCGTTGGGCATTGGGCAGAGCTAGAACATCAGCCATCGAAAAGCCGGCTACTTTTTCCCGTTCTTCGAGTTCTGTTTGTAACCGTCCAAATAGCCCTTGGTTCATGGCTCTCTCCGTTTGATAAAAATAGGTCGATCAGTCGTGACAGACGACGTAATGCCATGCCCTTCACGTCCATAGAGGAGGATAGGATGCCGTCTCATCTATACGCCAGGCAAATCACTGCTGAATGAGATTCGCTGTCAACTCTCTGTACTTTTGTGTTATCGGATGATCAGGATAGTGGACGACAAAGGTTCCTGCGCTAGCCAATGCCATCAAATCGTCACTATGCGGGAAAACCATGGCTACTTCACAATTGTAGGTACGTTCCATATCTTGTTTGACAAGGTCCAGGTCATAGGTCAGCGGCACTTTGTTGACAACCAATTGCAACCGTTCGATACCGAGCTTCTGCGCCACCTCGACGGTAACGCCGGTTCCTTGATAATCCTGTGTATCTGGGCGCATGATAATGGCCAACACATCCGAAATGGCAATGGATAAGAGCGTTTCCTCGTTTAGCCCGGGATGGGTGTCAATCAGCAAGTAGTCCAGTTCAAACGTATCCAGTAACTCACCAAACCCTTCATTCAGCAGACTTGGGTCATATCCGTCACGTAAGATACGGGCGATTTCGTCACTCTTTATGCTGGAGGGCACCAGGTAGAGTTTGCCATGTTGCGGGTTAGGTCCAATCGTGTGGGTAACATCGTGGGTAGCCTCCCGCATGCTACATTTACCCCAAAGATAATCATTGAGTGAATACCCAAAGTTCTCTTCTTTGATCTGAAACAGATTGTGAATTCCTGGCGATTGAATATCGGTATCAATTACGGCAACCTTGGCTCCCCCCTGCGCTAATACCGTGGATACATTGGCCGTTGTGTTGGATTTGCCCGTTCCACCGCGAAATGAATGAATCGAAATTG
>ERZ795053.7293-NODE-7293-length-10698-cov-4.954806_pt1 | contig 10698 bp, 6 predicted proteins | sample MGYA00375137_ERZ795053 | MGnify/ENA primary metagenome ERZ795053 (study PRJEB30182, sample SAMN05720284) | activated sludge metagenome | isolation source: Anaerobic digester | place: Hong Kong | collected 2014-12-17 ... | reverse complement strand
AAATACCACGGCAGTAAATAAGCCCAAATTACCCGAGTGGGTTAGCCAAAATAGCGATGGGCTTATTTACGCCGGGATTTACTAGATCTCTCTGGAGTAAAGGTATTTGTATGGACGAAGATGACCATCGTACCTGTCTGTTGGGGGGTGACAAAAGCAATCGGTAAGCGCCGATTGTGAACAATGATGGCAAATCAATGCACGATTGTTCAGTCTCTCAATAAACATGCCGTAGCAGCACATCGCCGCATCGTTTCTAACGACTTGATTAGCCGCTTGCGGCGATGGGCTACTGTGGACCTTGTGCAAAAGAACGCTCTTTTGCACACCCCTTTTGTCCAACCAACAGACAGTTACGGAGCATATGATGTCTACACAGGTAAAAATCAATTCTGTCAAAGCGCGCAGCCTGCGCACCTCGCAAGAACGGTTTCGCCGCGCCAAAGAAGTAATTCCCTACGGCGTCAACTCAAATTTCCGCTATTGGGGTGACGACGCCACGCTCATTATTGACCGCGGGGAAGGCGCCTACATTTGGGATGTCGACGGCAACCGCTACATCGACTACCGCCTCGGCTTTGGGCCGATCATTCTGGGCCACGCCCATCCGCACGTCAACGCCCGCGTCAACGAAGCCATCGCGCGCGGCGTCACCTTTGCCAGCACCACCGAATTGGAAATTGAAGCGGCCGAGCGCATCACCCGCCTTACCGGTATGGAGCAGGTGCGTCTCTCCAATAGCGGCAGCGAAGCCACCCAACACGCGCTGCGCATTGCCCGCGCCCACACCGGGCGTGAAAAATTTATCAAATTTGAGGGCAACTACCACGGCAACTACGACTATGTCATGTACAGTGGCCCCACGACACCGGTCGAACGCATGGGGCCGCGCACCCATCCCCATCGTGCCGCCGCCACCGAGGGCATGCCCTGGTCGGTGCGCAACTACCTGGTTTCGCTGCCGTACAACGATTTTGAAGCGCTCGAAACGGCCATGGCCCGTCATGGCGAAGAGTTGGCCGCGGTCTTTGTCGAGCCGATCATGGGCAATGTGGCCGGCATCACGCCGCTACCCGGTTGGCTCGAACGGATCCGCGAACTTTGCGATCGCTACGGCGTCGTGCTGATCTTCGACGAAGTGAAGACCGGCTTCCGGCTGGCCAATGGCGGTGCACAGGAATATTTTGGCGTGCGCGCCGACCTGGCCACCTACGCCAAGGCGTTGGGCAATGGTTTTCCCGTTTCGGCGATTGCCGGTAATGCCGCGATCATGGCGGTGGTAGAACCGGGGCGGGTGGCGCAGGGTGGCACCTACTGTGGCAACGGAGTAGCCGCGGCGGCAGTCTGTGGCACGCTGGACTATCTCGAGCGCTATCCGGTGATCGAGTCGATCTTTGCGCGCGGGCAGGAGTTGATGGCGGGGTTGCACGCGATTTTTGACAGGGCCGCCATCCCCCACGTGATCACCGGTGTGCCCTCGATGTTCAGTGTCATGATGGGGACCACGAACGCACCAGTTGACTACCGCAGCTATGCCGCCGCCGATGCTTCGCTTTACGCAGAGATCTGCGCCGTCTTAATGCAGCGCGGTATCTTTCTCGACGATGATCCGCGCGAGCCCTGGTTTCTCTCGTACAGCCACGACAGCACAGTAATTGCAGAGACGTTGACCCTCGTGGAAGACGCCGTGGCCACGGTCGTCAAGCAACAGTCGCCGCGCCGCGTGCTCCCCTTGGCCGCCTAGTACACAACGGCTTCAGTAGACCAGTAGTTCAGTGGGGCAGTCAGATGGCAGGACTGTCCCACTCTCCCACTGTCCGACCGAACCATAGGTTTATTTACGCCGCACTGCACTAGAGGGTCTCTGGGTGGTCACCCAATGTTGTGTAAAGCCGTTGTGAAAAGTCGCGCACAACTAACAAAGTACATATACTCTACCGATGCCCTTCAAACATTTGCCTGTTATAGTAGAAGACACTGAATGATTGAAGATACTGACGGTTGTGCGCGGAAAGGAGCGCTTGCGCTCTTCGCGACAGGCGCGTTTCAAAACATCGAGCGTCAGTATGGTGGAGGAAATCCGATGGTGAGAGTAGATCAGAACACGACGGACCGCATTGTGGCCTGGCGTGTACGCGATGCGCTGGCCGCCCATCCGTTGCTTGGCGGCCACATGGCCCAGATCACCGTCATTGCAAGCTATGAAGGCGTTGTTTTAGACGGTTGGGCCCACGATGAAGAGGTACGCCGCTTGGCGGAAACATTGGCCCGTCGGGCCGCCGGCGCGCGGTCGATTCAGACCAATTTGACCATGCGCTGCACGCGGCGTCAAACATTTGAGCATTCCTAACGCGGTATGTCGAAAAGTTGTGTCATTGCCAATCCGCTCGCTGAGCCAATCGCGGTTGACACAATTCGTGCGTCCCCCCTTACATAATGATGTAGTGCGCCAACCGTGGGTTGGTTTTAACCGTGCACGATGAAAGCGAGAGCCGAACCCTTGCGAAGGGTTCGGCTCTCGCTTTTTGGCTTATTCTTGTTGGCCTATATAGGAGAGTGATCTAGTAAATCCGGGCAGAAACAAGTAGACAGTTATCAGCCAGCAGTAATCAGTTTACGCGCCCACTGACAACTGTCTACTGACTTCTGCCCACTGGTACTAGTGGCCCAATGAGGACGATATACCGAAGTGAGCCAGGTGCCTACGCCTTTGCCATCTGCACCGCGCTCCGTCGTTTGACATCATAGCGTTGCCAGAACCAGACCGCCGCGATAATGGCAATACCGGCCAAGTCGGTGGGGAGATTGGGAAAGAAACAGAGAAAGGCGCCAAGGGCCGCCACAATCCACTCCAACACGGTGGTGCGCCGCACGAGATAGCCCATGGTGATGGCCGAAAAGGCGATGGTTCCCAAGAAACCGGAAATATAGGCGAGGATGACATCGTGGAGCAGCAAGTCTTGCAGGATCTGCCCCCCCTCACCGACGAGTAAGATCGCTGGGCTGTAGGCAAAGAGCAGCGGCATGACATAGAGCAACTTGGCAAACTTAAACGCGGTCCACCCCGTCTTCCACGGATCCGACCCCGCGATCGCGGCCCCAGCATAGGCCGCCACGCAGACCGGCGGCGTGATATTGCTGTCCTGGCTAAACCAGTAGACGATCATGTGGGCGGCGATCAAGGCCACGCCCAAATCAGTCAACGCCGGCACGGCCAATACAGCAACGATCAGGTAAGCCGCGGTCACCGGCACCCCCATGCCCAGCACCAACGATGCCAGCCCAATGAGCACAATCGCCACCAACACATTGCCGTTGCTCAGGCTAATGATAATATCGGAAAAACGCAGCCCGATCCCGGTGGCATAGATGGTGCCGACAATAATGCCGATGACGCCAACCGTGGCGCCGATGACCAGCGTATCGCGCGCCCCTTCGACGAGTGCCTCCACGCTCTGGTTAAAAACGGAGCGAATGCGCCCCACGAGGGAGTTAGCATGCCCAGCGCCGGCATTGGGCTTGAAGAGCATAAGCACAATGCAGGAGATAATTGACCAGAAGGCCGCAAACCCAGGTGAATACCCGGCCATCATCAAGGCGACGATGACCAGGAGCGGTAGCGCCATGTACCACTCGCGCACCAGGATATCGCGTACCTTGACGTCGCTCTCCAATCCTTGCAGGTTGAGCTTCTTTGCCTCAAAGTGCACCATGGTCAACACCGAAAGAAAGTAGAGAATGGCGGGGAAAATCGAGATCAGCACGATGGTGCGATAGGGGATCGACGTGAGTTCCGCCATGAGAAAGGCGCCGGCCCCCATCACCGGTGGCATAAACATCCCCCCGATTGACGCGGCCGGTTCAATCGCGCCGGCGACATGGGGTTTGAAGCCGGCCCGTTTCATGAGCGGAATGGTGAAGGCACCGGTGCTTACCGTGTTGGCAATGGCGCTGCCGGAAATCGAGCCAAAGAGCGCCGACGCAATGACCGAGACCTTCGCCGGCCCCCCAACCGTCCGCCCGGCCAGGGCCAGCGGCAGATCAATAAAGAAGCGACTTGCCCCCGACTTGCGCAGAAACGCCCCAAAGAAGATGAAGAGGATCACGTAGGTCACCAGCACATTGGCCATGACCCCGAAGACCCCCTCCTGGTCGAAGTAGAGGATGGTGGCGACGCGGTCAAAGGCCCGGCCGCGGTGGGCAAAGGCTTCGAGCACGGGCCAGTCGTAGAGCACGTAGCCATAGCGCAGATAGAGCACAAAGACAAGCCCAATGATTGTCATCGACCAACCGAGCACCCGCCGCGAAACCTCCAGCGAGAGCACGAGGCCGACCGCGCCGATCAAGAAATCCATCTCGTTGTAGGCGCCGGCCCGCTTCTGCAATGCCTCAAATTCGGCAATGTAGTAGCCGACCACCCACAGCGTTAATGCGATCAAGATGAGATCCAAGAGGCCGGGCAGTCGACCGTTGCCCAAAACGAGACGTGCCCCCCGTTGCAGGCCGCCGACCGCCTGTTGCTTCTTGGTGGGATGGTGGCGCAGATAACGCCCCAGCCGCGTCTTGCCGGGAATCGTGGGGTAGAGCAGAAAGATCAGGACGAAGGTGAGCAGCACGTAAAGACCACGCTGCCATTGCACCGGTGCGGGCAAGGTACCGGCGGTGTAGATATAAAAGCCGCTCATCCCAATGCCGAGCGTTGACACAACCCACGTCCACACCGGTGGCAGTTGCCGCGTGCTCTTCTCTTCCTGCTCCACAATCGCCTGTAGCTGCGCCTGCTGGCGTTCATCCATCTCCCCTTCCCGCAACGAATGCAAGGCAGCATCGAGGTCGCTGGCGATGGTTGGATCGGCTGGATGGTTCAGCTGTTCCTCTGGGTGAGACATTGATGACTCCATCCTTCCTACACATACAGCCGTACACATACTTTGGATCGAGGCTCATAGAGGTTTCCGGGTGCAATCGGATAGATTCTCTGGGAGAATGGCAACGATTTCACCGCTTCGCCCATATGAGCGTTGGATCGATTCTTACTCAACTGGGGCAGCGGCCTCGGGAATTTCGACGCCGTGCTCAGTATAGAACTGGACGGCGCCGGCGTGCAGGGGAATCGGTACCCCTAAAACACCGCTCTCAATGCCCATTTCACTTGCGGCCGGGTGGGCTGCGCGCATGGCTTCCAGCCCCTCTTCAGACAGCACCGCATTGAGCGCATTGGCGACTAGCTCAGCGGGGACATCCTTGTTGGCAGTCCAAATGGCCGTGTCTTGGAAGCTCGGCACATCATCGGGGTTGCCTTCAAAGGTGCCACCGATCAGGGCGCGGGGCGAGAAGAAAGGGAAAGCTTCATAAAAACCGGATTCTTCGGCGGCGGTACCAACATCAATCAGGCGAATGTCGGTGAGGGTCGACGCTTCGGTCACCGAGGCGTTGGGGAAAGCCGCCAAGACCCAGAAGCCATCGAGTTGCCCATCCCCCAGAGCGGACGCCGCCTGTGAGTAGCCCAGGTATTCCACATTGATGTCGTCCCAAATGCCCAGATGTTTGAAGAAACGCTCGGCAGAGAGGGCAGCACCGGAACCCGCATTGCCCGGGGCGAAACGCTTGCCGACCAGATCCTGTGGCGTCTGAATATCGCTGTCAGCGCGCACCACCAGGTGGACAACACCGCCGTAGAGCGCGGCAACGGCCCGCACATCGGTATATTCAACCGGATCGTCGGCCAAAAGACCGTTGCGCCCCAAATAGAGGTCGCCGGCATAGGAGATCCCGTAGTTAATATCACCCGAATTGACACTGCGCAGGTTGGCCGCCGAACCGCCGGTCCCCTCTGCCGCAATATCCAAATTGGGATCGGCATCGGCCATCAAGAGCGACATGGCATTGGCAAAGGTTTGGTAGGCGCCGCCCACGGGGCCACCACCAAAGGCCTGGCGCACGGTCTCGCCGCTAGCAGCGGGCGCTTCGGCTTCACTGGCGGCCGCTTCTCCGGCCGCTTCTCCACCACTGTCAGCAGCCGGTGCGGCGGCTTGGGGTGTACACGCCGCCAGCAACAGAACCACGGTAACCAATGCAGCTACCAGCCAACGATATTGGGTCCCTTTCATGGCAATTCCTCCTGATTGGTGTAACCGATGCACAGCGCGGAGAGTGCTGAACAGTTGCGCTTGGCCCAGGCCACCCCTGGCCCTGAGGCACACAGCATTTGCGGTGTTCGAACCAAACGCCATGCAGATAAACGCTGCCTGCCTGGCCACTATCCGATGTCCGGTTGCGGGCCAGGGTCGACACAGCCGCATAGGAGGGTAGACCCCATGGTGTGCCATGCCACCAAAGTGGTCATAGAGCGGCCACAGTTGCGACAGTTTCACCACGGGGATGGTATGCTCGCTTCTGTACAATACCACCGCCCCACGAGGTACAAAGGTTACCTGATAGATTGTTAGGTGTTCAGATGATAAGACTGCGGTTGATGTAAACTAACGTTGTGAGTACTACGGCAAACGACTTGACTGGGATATCCAAGCATTCGGGAGCATGTTGCATCATAAACGGAGTTCACCGTGATCGCAAACCTGTTGTTCTATAAATCGCATAAAAACACAGCGCCCACAGGCACACCGGTTGCGGCGCCACGCCACACTGCCATTCAGGTAAGTTTACATTGGGGCCGCCAGGAAAGGGTCACATGCTGCTGGGAGAGGTGCAGATCACATAACCCCTTCCAGGAAGGCTTCTCAAAGAACGCTGTTTCCATAGCCCTGGCAACAGGGGCGCTAACAAAAAATAGACGGAGCGCTTACTTTGTAGAGACAGAGCGCAAATCTCACGATAACGGCGCGCAAGCGCTGAACTAACAGCGAACCACTATAGTAGTCAACATAAGACGCCAACGACATCAGGCCAGCAGAGCTCGGCAGAAGTCGTGACAACAATCAGTAAACAAATGTGACCGGCTGTGCGACCACACCAGTCATCAACAAGAAGCAAACCGTATCATTTTTGAAAGGAACAACACAATGCGAGCCAAGGTTTACAGCAACCCTGTCCGTGAATTTGCCAACTTTGCCAACGCCATGAACCGCGCCTTTGGCGCCGATGTGGCCGGCTATGACTTTGCCCGCAACGGCGGTCACAACGGCAATGGCAGCGCCCAGAACAAGATGCGTCTGCCCGTCGATGTCTGGATGGAAGATGAGGCCTTCATCATCACCACCTATGTGCCGGGTGTCGACCCCGAAGCGGTTGAGATCACCATGGAAGGGGAAGAGCTGACCATTCGTGGCAACTTCCCGAGCCTTGCGCAGCCCGCGGCCCCGGTTGCCGAGGGTGAAGGCGAAGCCGCGGAGCAGCCGGCCGAAGGTAAGCGCGACTTCATTAAGCGCGAACTCTATCGTGGGGCCTTTGAGCGGCGCATGACCATCAACGTGCCAGTCGATGTCGACAACATTGAAGCGACCTATGAGCAGGGTGTGTTGACCTTGCGTGTTCCCAAAGCAGAAGCGGTCCGTCCCAAACAGATTAAAGTTGTTGCCAAGTAAATCAAGTGAGTGAAATATGACCCCAGGGCAATGGTGCCCTGGGGTTCTTCTATTTCCAGCAGATACATACCCCTGCTGAAATTATTGACCACATCCATCTTCGTGGTAAAATAGACCGGATTTGTACCGTAATCTGTCGCATTTATGGCAAAGAGAGATTCGATTTCACGCCTTTGGGAAAATCCATTGGTTGCAAGAGCTTTGCTATAGAGGCTAGCTGATCGGGATCACACCCCAGTTCGCGCAGTCGTATCAGGAGGCACTTAGCCGTAACTTCTCTGTTCCCGTGGGAGCCACAACCGAATTTACGGACGTACTAAGAGCAACTCGTTCTCGTGTATCGTGCGCATGCGCGATCCGGCATTGCTCGCTGCGCAGTAGAGGAAGCTTATGTTAAAGAAAATTTATTACGCCATTACCGGCGATCCGAATGAAAAAGTCATCAAAGGCTACCGACCTCTGGTTGAGGAGATCAATGATCTTGAAGAGGAATTTACCGCCAAAAGCAACGATGAATTGCGTGCCATGACGGCAGAATTCAAGGCGCAGATCCAGGAATCCACCGCCGAATTGCGCGAAGAATTGGCCGCGGCCGAGGAAGAGTACATAGCCGTGCTCGGCACCGATGAACAGCGCTTTGCACGTGTCGAAGTTGATCGCATCAAGAAGGAGATGCTCAAAGTCGAAGGCCAGGTGCTCGATGAGATCCTGCCCGAAGCCTTTGCCGCGGTGCGTGAAGCCAGCAAGCGCACCACCGGTCTGCGCCACTACGATGTGCAGTTGATCGGTGGCATGGTGCTCCATTCCGGTCGTATCGCCGAGATGAAGACCGGTGAAGGGAAGACGCTCGTCGCCACCCTGCCCCTTTACCTCAATGCATTGGCCGGCCGTGGCGTCCACCTGGTGACGCCCAATGATTACCTCTCCAAGGTGGGTCTGCAACTGATGGGACCAGTTTACCACCTGTTGGGCTTGAGTGCGGCGGTCATCCAAAACAGCGCCGGCAGCCCCGACAAGGGTAGCTTTATCTACGATCCCGATTTCCCCGCCGCCGACGACCGCTTCCTGGCACTGCGGCCGATTTCGCGCGCCGAAGCCTATCGTGCCGACATTCTCTACGGCACCAACAATGAATTCGGCTTTGACTATCTGCGTGACAACATGGTGCAGGACACCAAGCGCCTTACCCAACGCGATCTGCACTATGCCATTGTCGACGAAATCGACAACATCCTGGTCGACGAGGCTCGCACGCCGCTGATCATCTCCGGCGAAGCACGGGAAAGCTCCAACTACTACGTCGACTTTGCCAATCTGGTGAAAAACCTGCAACCGGAGGCCCACTATGTCGTCAACGAGAAGGAGCGGGTCGCCACCCTTACTGAGGATGGCATCGCCTTTATTGAACGGCGGTTGAATCTGGAGAATCTCTACAGCCCCGAGCATTTTGAGATGATTCCCTACCTAGACAACGCGTTGCGCGCCCACGCCCTGTTCAAGCGGGACAAGGACTACATCGTGCGCAACAGTGAGGTGATTATTGTTGACGAGTTCACCGGTCGCCTCATGGAGGGCCGGCGCTACAGCGAGGGGTTGCACCAGGCCATTGAAGCCAAAGAAGGGGTCAAAGTCCAGAAAGAGTCGATGACGCTGGCGACGATTACCTTCCAGAATTTCTTCCGCATGTACAACAAGCTGGCCGGCATGACCGGGACCGCCAAAACCGAGGAAGAAGAGTTTCAGCGCATTTACAATCTCGAAGTGGTAATGATCCCCACCCACCGCCCCATCGTTCGTGACGACATGGCCGATCAGGTTTATCGCACACAGCAGGCAAAATTTAATGCCTTGATCGAAGATATTGCCGAGGCCCACAAAGCGGGTCAGCCGGTGCTCGTCGGTACGGTGGCGATTGAGACGAGTGAGTTTGTCAGCCAATTGCTCAAGCGGCGCGGCATTGAACACGAGGTACTCAACGCCAAGAACCACGAGCGGGAGGCCACCATTATCGCGCAGGCTGGTCGCCCAGGGGCGGTGACCATTGCAACCAACATGGCAGGTCGCGGTGTTGATATTTTGCTCGGCGGGAACCCGGAAGGGCTGGCGCGCGAGCAGATGCGCCGCGAAGAGATCGATCTCACCGAAATCCCGCAGCGTGCGTGGAACGATGCGCTGGAAATGCTCAAACACCAGCAAGATCCGCGCGAGCGCTATCCGGAACGCTGGGCACAAATTCTCCACGCGAAGTGGCAAGAGACGGAGAAGGATAAGGCCAAGGTGATTGCGCAGGGCGGTCTCTGTGTGATCGGCACGGAACGCCATGAAGCGCGGCGCATCGACAACCAGTTGCGTGGACGGTCGGGCCGTCTGGGTGACCCCGGTGTGAGCCGCTTCTACTTGAGCATGGAAGATGATCTGATGCGGCGCTTTGGCGGGGAACGGGTCAGCAATATTATGAGTCGTCTGGGCGTTGAGGATGATGTGCCGATTGAGGCGGGTCTCGTCAGCCGGGCGATTGAAAATGCGCAGACAAAGGTCGAGGGGCACAACTTCGACATTCGTAAACATGTGCTCCAATACGACGAGGTGGTCAACGAGCAACGCAATCGCATCTATGAACAGCGTCGCCGTATTCTCACCGAACCATCGCTGAAGAACTCGGTCGAGACAATGATCGAGGATGAGGTCGGTGCCGTCGTTGATCAATTCACCAACAGCGACTACGAAGAAGAGTATCAACTCGATGAGTTGGTTCAGGCGCTACGGGGTGTTTTCCCCTTGCCCGCAGGTTTCTCCGCCGCGGCGTGGGAGAAACTGGAGCGCGACAAGATTGAAGAACAGGCCCTGGAACTGGCCCTGGATGCCTATGAAGCCAAAGAAACAGAGATCGGTGAGGAGACGATGCGCCGGGCCGAGAAGCAGATCATGCTCTGGGCGGTCGACAACCGTTGGGTGCGCCATCTCACCGATCTCGACCATCTGCGCGAAGGCATTGGTCTGCAAGCCTACGCCCAGGTCGACCCGGTCGTTGCCTACAAGCGCGAAGCCTTCAACATGTACGCCGAGCTGATGAATGACATCCGCAGCGACATCGTCAAGGCGGTCTACAGTGTGCAGATCCAGAGCCAACAGCAGCAGGCGATGCCCACCCCCA
>ERZ795053.7291-NODE-7291-length-10700-cov-15.600658_pt1 | contig 10700 bp, 6 predicted proteins | sample MGYA00375137_ERZ795053 | MGnify/ENA primary metagenome ERZ795053 (study PRJEB30182, sample SAMN05720284) | activated sludge metagenome | isolation source: Anaerobic digester | place: Hong Kong | collected 2014-12-17 ... | reverse complement strand
AGGAAGCGCGGTGCTCATCGGCGAAGAGGACGGGCGGGCCATCTGGGAGACACAGTTCCTGACCTGGGTGCCAGGTCTGAGCCAGTCGATCCACCGGGCGCGCGCCGAAGATATCGCCGCCGGCCCACTGACCTCGGCTGGCGAGCGGCGGGACGCTGAACTAATCGCGCCAAGCGCAGATGGACGCCAAGAGGTGGCTTCGTCCGGCTTGAAGCCCAGGGCCCAGCGACTGCTAGAACTGATTGCACAGGATCAAGTCGCCACCCCACCTCGATTCGACAAGCTGGTCGGCGACCTGTCCGGCTCCTACTCCCGACGCATCAACATCCAGCTCACCGGCTGGTCTATCAGGTGCTCCCCTACGCAGCGGTGGTCCACCTCCAGCGCGGTCCCCGCACTCTAGGAAGTAGTCGTCCGAAGTCGAGCGGGTGCGACTCCAGATACTCATACGCGGCGGTTCCAGTCCCGCGGAACAGCGTCACACCACCCTTGACGCCGGTCTCCTTCCTCATGTCTTCGCAAGGAAGGAGACGCAGTCACTACCGCCGGCAGGATGCGTTCATTCATTTGACGGCTGCGCGAAGGTGGAAGCGGGCGTGGTGCAGGGCAGAGGGATGCGATCCGGGACGGAAGCGTCAGAGCGCAGCCAGGAGGTCTGTGACAAGGGCGCCGAAGGCCGGTGCCACGGCTGGGTCATTCTGCGCGGCTGAGGCAGCGAGTTGGGCGATGCGCCCGTCCGAGGTGGAAGCGTGGGCACGGTAGATCGCGATCGCCTGGATGGTTGCCGAACTCGCCTGGTCATCGGTCTGGTGGCTGGCGAAGCCTGCCACCAGGTCGGGGGTCTCGATGGCTTGGAGGATGCGGAAGGCATCGAGGGCGTCCTTCTCTTTGAGCCTGTCGGGCCGGTTGTCAGCCTGCTCGAGTCGCTCGCTGATCTTGATGGCCTTGGCTGTCAGCAACGCAGCTGGGCCCGCCACCCGCAGCTCGACGGTGCGGCTGTCGCTGGGTTCGAGTGCCGTGATGGTGACGAACGCGTTATCGACGAGGGCAGGCTCCAGGCCACGAGCGATGCGGGCGGTCAGCTTCTCGTGCGGGGTCAGCCGGGCAGCTCGAGCCGAGGCCTTGGTCGTGCCTGCCTGATGGGGCGCGACCATCAGGTCGACGGCCACGTCGCCAAGGTTGACCCAGTGCCCTGGGTTGGGGCCGGGTGTGAAGCCCGCGGAGCGCAGAACGCTGCCTATCTCGGGGGCCTCAGCGAGATCCTTTGTGTTGATCGCGATGTCGGCATCGGTGGTCATTAGCGGCACGTTCAGGTCGGTATCGCCGGTGTGGTGGTAGACGGCCTGGGCGCCGACGAGGATGAGGTTGTCGAGGTGGCCCTCCAAAGCAGCGAGCGCATCGAGCAGCACGCGGCGGGCGACAACGTACTCGGGAGCGATGTCCATCAGGCCTTCCACTCTTCGTCTGTGCGGGCGAGCGCCTCCATGAGTTGCTCGGCCTCGGCGTCGCTGCGGCCCGGCAAAGTCAGGAGGTCGGCGAGCACGAGCGCCACGGGCGCGAGATGAGCGGCGAGCACCTCTCCATCTTGGGGAACCGCCAGGACAGTGTTCGCAGTAGTTGGCTCGGCGGGGATGAGACCCAACTCGTCGACCAGCGTGCTCGAGGCATTGGTATAGAGCGCGAGCAGGCGCAACGCCACCACCGGAGTGGTGCCCTCGGGCAGCAGGCGTCTGGCGGCGGCTGAGCCGGTCAAGGTGACCGGCGCCGACAGGTCGGTGAGCCGTGAGAGGGTGCGGTCGAGTCCACGTGGAGAGATGAAGTAGCCGACCGATGCGTTGGTCTTGGCGAAGGAGTAGTCCCGTGCCCACCGCTTGATCAGTGCGCGACGACGTACCGCCACGACGACGCCGCGCTGGTCGCGGTCGATGATGCCCTCGCTCGCCAGGGTCGGTAGGAGCTTGGACACCGATCCAGGCGAGACGTCGGCGATGGCAGCGAGCTCGCGCACGCCCAGTGGCGATTTCTCCGCGCACAGAGTGCGGATGATTCGGCTGGCGGCGACGCCGTTGAGCCGGACCACTGCTGTTGGCTTCCCGGCGCGCGGAGACCTCGCTGCCCCCTGTCCGGTGAGCAGGATCAGAGGCACGTCGGAGGTGATGTGGGCCCAGCCGGTCGCGTCGGCGTAGCTGATGCCCTCGGCGGTCAGGGCCTGACGCAGGCTGGGGCCGATGTAGTCCGAGACGAACAGCAACGGCAGGTCGGTCGCCGAGGCCCGCTCGCGCAGGCTCGCGAGAAGGAGTCCGGTCGGAGTTCCGGACCGTTTTGCCTCAACCAGGAAGGTCGCGCTCGCACTTCCTGGTCCGGTCAGCGACACTACGGTGTCGGCTCGTCGACCGGCGACCAGCGGCTCCACCGCTGATTCGAGCTGCCAGGAGGCAGGCAGAAGCGCGGTGATGGTGACTAAAGCATCACCGACCAACTGCGTTTCTCGAAAATTGCTGTTTCGCATGATGAGAAACAGTTTAATTTGAGAAACATCCAGAGGCAAGCGGATCGCGACTCTCGCAACATCCTGGTCTTCTCAGTCAGTCCCAACGCTGCTCAGTGGGCGGATCGGACCGAGCGAGGTCTGGTCAGGATCACAACGGTCACCAGGCTGGAGACCGGCTACTCCGCTCGTAGTGAGGCAGGCGCCCGTGCGGTGTTCACGGCCGCACCGGTCTCGGCGATGCCGGTGGAGTACATGACACCGACGATTGAGGACCGAGCAGTTCAGGTCCAGCTGGCACTGGCAGGCAAGGGCCAGCACCGCGCGCCGTCGATTCCCGACTTGCTGATTGCCGCCGCTGCTGAACTCGGGGGGCTCACCGTCCTGCACCTGGACAAGGACTTCGACCTCATCGCCAGCATCGCCACCATCACCGGCCACGCTCTTCCCAGGCCCCGATCGACGGACTCACGTGTGCCGGCGAAGCATCGAGAAGCTGACCCTTGCTCAAGACGCCAGGAACTGTTCAAGAGCCCGCAGCGCTTCAGGCACGTTCGTCCGGCCGATGCCTATACGGAAGCGGTCGGTCGGCACGTCGGCGACCGCAGAGTGGTAGACCGACGACGGCAATAGCAGGACGCCGTGCTCCTCGACTGCGCGCCGGCAGAACGACTCGACACCGTCGTCGCCGAGGTAGCGGGGGAAGGCCACGCATCCGCCGCGCGGTGAGCGGTAGTCGAACAGTTGCGGGTGGCCGCCGAGCACGTCCGTCACGAGGCGATCGTTGGCTGCAATGATCTGTCGGTTGCGCTCAAGGATTGCCGGTCCGTTGCGCAGCGCCAGCGCCGTGAGGTGTTCGCTTGGTCCGGCGTTGCAGATGCTCGTGTAGTGCTTGGCGCGTTCCAGGCGAATCAGCGCAGCGCGGTCGTGGCTCGCGATCCAGCCGACGCGTAACCCCGGCAGTCCGTAAGCCTTTGAAATCACGTTGATCGACAGTGCACTCGGATTGATCTCGACCGCTGCCGGGAGGGTGTCGGCCAGATCCATCTCGACACCGCGATACACCTCGTCGCTCATGACCCGAACACCACGCTCGTGGCACAGCTCGTTGAACGCCCGCCACGTGTCGTGGTCGGGGACGAAACCCGTCGGGTTGTTGGGGAAGTTCACCGAGACGAGGGCGGTGTTCGGTCGAAGCAGCGACTGGAACCGATCCAGGTCGAGTGTCCACCGCAGGTCGGCGCCAGCGCCGCTCCAGAGTGGCAACCCGGAGACCTCGACGCCGGAGGCCAGCGGGATCGACTCGATCGACTGGTAGTTCGGCGCCGTGACGATCACATGGTCGCAGGGGTCGACGAACAGTTGCATCGCCCAGAAAATCGCCTCGCCGGCGCCAGCGAACCCGAGCACGTCGGCCGCTTCGACTCCCGAGTAGCTGGCTGCGATGGCGTCGCGCACCTCGTCCGTGCCCCAAGTCGGTGTGTAGCCCAAGTGCAATTGTTCGAACCGGGAGCGATCGGTCGGCGTGCCCATCGCCAGCAGTTCGGAGACCGTCATCGACTCGGCATCGGATGCGGTGAGGTGGTGTTCCGCGGCGAACTCCCACCGGCTGAAGTAGGTCTCAAGTGCGAAGTGGGGAAGACGTAGCGGTGTCATCGGATCTCCTCGTCCGGGGACCGCGTATGCCAGGTGGATGTCGTTGCTGTGTCTTCACTACCCGCCTGGGCCAACAGGCCTCACCCGACGGCCTCGCTACCGGGAAACAGGCCGGCTGCCTCTGCGAAGCTCCCACCTATGGGTGAGTTCGCAGAGGGGGTCTACGAGTCCCTGGAGACCGCCGGGCTGACGCGGCAATTGCGCAGCCTGCCGCTCGACGCCCGCTTCGAGGTCATCGACCCTGCAGACGCCCCGGAGGTTCTGGCCCGGCACATCGCCGAGGTCGTACGGCGGACTCTTGATGGCCGCGACGAACCTGCCCGTGTGGCGTTGGTCAACGAACTCACCACTTTGCTCCGGGATGAGGATGCGGCGGTCACCGACAGGCTGCGGCAATTGATCGCCCTCACTCGGCAGGTGGGATCGGCTCGCAGGGAAGTCATCCGGCCGGTCACCCCGCTGTCCGAGGCAGCGCTGCTCACCAATGCGCCGGAGGAACCCAGCCTCGGGTCCGAACTGCGGGCAGAGTTGGCCAGTGCCGACAGGGTGGACTTGCTGTGCGCGTTCATCAAGTGGCACGGGTTGCGGGTGATCGAGAACCAGCTGATCGAGTTGCGCGACCGGGGGGTCCCCCTGCGGGTGATCACGACGACCTACATGGGCGCCACGGAACGGCGTGCCCTGGACGAACTCGTGCGCCGGTTCGGTGCGCAGGTGCGTATCACCTATGAGGAGACGTCAACCCGCCTGCACGCGAAGGCGTGGTTGTTCCGGCGCCACTCGGGGTTCGACACCGCGTTCGTGGGCAGTTCGAACCTGTCTCGCTCGGCGTTGGTCGACGGCTTGGAGTGGAATGTGCGGCTATCCGGGGTCGCCACCCCGCAACTCATCCGCAAGTTCGGGGCCACCTTCGATACCTACTGGTCGGACCCTGCCTTCACGACCTACGACCCGGACGCGGACGGCGAGCAGTTGGCGTCCGCACTGCGGCGGGCGGGAGGTTCCGGTGGCGGACGACCGCAGATAAGCCTGTCGGGATTGGAGGTGCGGCCCTTCCCGCATCAGGACCAGATCCTCGAAGCGCTGGAGACCGAGCGGCGCCTCCACGGCCGGCATCGCAACCTCGTGGTAGCTGCGACCGGGACCGGAAAGACCGTAGCGGCGGCCCTGGACTACCGGCGTCTGGCCGAGGACCCCATCCGACGGCCGAGTCTGCTGTTCGTCGCGCATCGCAAGGAGATCCTGGAACAGTCGTTGCACACGTACCGTGAGGTTCTCGCAGACGCCACGTTTGGCGAAACATTCGTAGCAGGAAGCCGACCTGAGCAGTGGCGGCACGTGTTCGCCAGCATCCAGTCGCTTTCCTCGCACGGCGTTGAGCGCCTGCCACCTGACCACTTCGACGTGGTTGTCGTGGACGAGTTCCACCACGCTGAGGCAGCGACGTATCGGCGCTTGCTCGACCATCTGCGCCCGCGGGAGTTACTCGGTCTCACAGCGACACCTGAGCGTGCAGACGGTGTGGATGTCCGCGCGTTCTTCGACAATCGGACAGCCTACGAGCAGCGGCTGTGGGATGCGCTGTCGGACAACCTGCTGGTTCCCTTCCACTACTTCGGGGTGGCCGACGATGTGGACCTGCGCGGGATCGAATGGAAGCGCGGCACCTACGACCGTGCAGGGCTGGACCGCGTGTACACGGGCAACGATGCCCGGGCATTGAAGGTGCTGCGCGAATTGCGCGACAAGGTCACCGACGTTCACCGCATGCGGGCTCTGGGGTTCTGCGTGTCCGTGCAACACGCCGAGTACATGGCACGGGTGTTCCGCGAAGCGGGCATTCCGGCGCGGGCTGTGTCTGGTGACACCCGTGACCACGACCGAGCCGCAGCGCTGGAGGATCTGCGTCACTTGCGGGTGAACGTATTGTTCGCGGCTGATCTGTTCAACGAGGGTTTGGATATCCCCGAGGTCGACACGGTCCTGTTCCTGCGACCCACACAGAGTGCGACGCTGTTCCTGCAGCAGTTGGGCCGGGGTCTGCGCCGCTGCCAAGGCAAAGCGGTGCTGACGGCGCTCGACTTCATCGGCCAGCAGCGCCGGGAGTTCCGCTTTGATGTGCGCTACCGGGCGCTCATCGGGATCGGTCGGAAGACACTGGAACGCCAGATCGAGCAGGGGTTCCCCTTCCTGCCGTCCGGCTCGCAACTCGTGCTGGACCGCGTGGCGCAGGACATCGTGCTGGAGAACGTGCGTCACCAGTTGCGGCTGACACGTAAGGGCCTTGCCACGGAGCTGCAGTCCTACGGGGATCTGCCGCTGGCAGCCTTCCTGTCGGAGTCGGGCCGGGATCTGGCGGACGTCTATCGAGGCGCCGGTTCGTGGACCTCTTTGCGGCGCGCCGCGGGCCTGTCGACCCCGAGCGCCGGCCCGCAAGAGGACGCTTTGCTGCGCAGGGTCGTCGCTCTAGCCCATGTGGATGATCCGGAGCGGGCCGCGGTGTACACGCAGTTGACTCTCCCCGACGCCGCGCACTACGAGGACCTCGGGTCGCGCGAGCAGCAGCTGGCCAGGATGCTCTTCTTCACGCTGTGGCCTGACAAAGGGGGGTTCGACTCCTATCAGGCCGGCCTCGATCATCTGCGCGCGCACCCAGCCGTGTGCATGGAGGTTCGCGAACTGCTGGCGATGGGTGCCGACCGGTCACGTCGCATTCCACTGCCGCTAGGCCGAGGCATGCAGGACATTCCGCTTTTGAGTCATGCGCGGTACCGCCGGGAGGAGATCTTGGCGGCCTTGGATTGGGCCTCGTGGAAAAGGTCCGCGCGGGGCCACGCAACCGGTGTGGTGTGGGCGCCCGCCACGCGAACCGACGCGCTTCTGGTGAACATCCGCAAGAGCGAGGCGGAGTTCTCGCCCTCGACGATGTACCGCGACTACGCGATCTCGCCGGACCTCTTCCACTGGGAGTCGCAGAACGCCACCCGGGTGGATTCGGTGACCGGTCAGCGCTACCTCAACCATGAAGCCCAGGGCACCCACGTGCTTCTGTTCGCACGCGAAAGCCCGAGCGACGACCTTGGAGTGATGCCGTTCCTGTGCCTGGGTACGGCAACGTACATCGAGCACCGCGGCGAACGGCCGATCGCGATCACGTGGCGGCTCAATCGCAGCATGCCGGGGGAGGTTTTCCACGCGGCTTCGGTGGTTGCACGCTGAGGGTGGGCCGTGGGCGCGACGCATGGTTACCTCGCCTCTTGTCCCACGTCCATGGCACGCTCGTTCAGTGAACCGGGGAGAGGCGTCGTGCTGGTTGTGCGAAGCGGCTGCTAGAGCGTCGACGGGTGAGCTCGCCTTTGTCTTACCGCTGGATGGCTCAATGGCGGCCGGACATCGGTTGGTTGTCTCGCGTCGTCATGCTGCCGACTGGTGGGCACTGACCGACGGTGAGCGGCAGGCGGTTCTGGATCTCCTCGACCAGGTGCGCGAGGACACACCAGGTGCAGGAAGCGTACGGGTTCAGTTCGAGTCCGGAGACGATTCGGGGCACGCCCACATCCGGGTGATTTCGGCAACCGCCGCCTGGCCGGATCGCCTTCACAACGGACCCTCGCGGCCCCTGCTCCCAGCAATCGGAGACCTTGTCGAGACCGGTGACGTTCTCGCGATGGACCTGGTTGTGTCCTTCGTCATGGTGTCAGGGCTGCGTCTGCTGCAGCCGCACCTTGACGCAGTACTGGACCGCGATGGCCGTGTTCGTTTACTGACCACCGACTACCTGGGAATCACTGAGAAGGCCGCGCTGCAAATCCTGCTGGCGCGTTGCGAGGAGTACGGCGACCGATTTCAGGTCAAGGTGCATTCTTCAGGTCCGGTTTCCTTCCATCCGAAGGCCTATCTGCTCGGTGTGCGCCCGGACTCATACGACGCGGCATTCGTTGGCAGCGCGAACATCAGCGCCTCGGGGCTGCGGGACGGATTCGAGTGGACTCTGGAGACCCGCGATCCCGCTGCGCTGCCAGCGATTCGGGATTCCTTCCATGAGTTGTGGCACGCGCCGGATTCAGCTGAGCTCACCCAGCAGTTGGTCGATGCCTACGTTCAAGCCGAGCGTCCCCAGGATGCAGATGTGGTGGCCGTGTCGGCCCCCGTGCAACCGTTCACCCCGACGTCAGTGCAGCGGGAGGCGTTGGATGCGCTGAGTCAGACGCGCACGGCTGGCTTCAAAGGTGGACTGGTGGTGATGGCTACCGGCCTGGGCAAGACGTGGTTGGCGGCGTTTGACGCGACGCGCCCGGAGTTTCGCCGGGTTCTGTTCGTCGCGCACCGCGAAGAGATTCTGCAGCAGACACGTGAGGTATTCAGGGCGATCCGACCGGACTCGACGGTCGGCTTGGTGATGGGTGACCAGGACGAGGCGGACGCTGATATCGTCCTTGCGACCGTGCAGTCGCTGTCCAGACGCTTGGACCGCCTGCACCCCGAACGGTTCGACTACGTCGTGATCGACGAGTTCCATCATGCCGCGGCCGCCAGTTACCGGCGCGTTGTGAACCACTTGAGTCCCGCCTTCCTACTCGGTTTGACGGCGACTCCGGACAGAGCGGATGGCGCGGATCTGCTGTCTTTGTGCGAGGACAACCTTGTGTTCGAGTGCGATCTCACGCAAGGCATCGAGCGTGGCCTGCTCTCCCCGTTTCACTACCTGGGGGTACCCGATCCGGTGGACTTCGCACCTTTGCCCTGGCGCAACTCCCGCTTCGATCCCGATGCGTTGGAGTTGGCAGTGATCACCCAGGAGCGAACAAGCGCGGCGCTGCGCGAGTGGCAGCAGCATGCCGGAACGCGCACCCTGGCGTTCTGTGTCTCACGACGTCACGCCGATCGGATGGCCCGAGCGTTCCGTGAGGCGGGGATCTCTGCCGCGGCGGTGCACTCCGGGCCGACTTCTGCGCCGCGTCACGAGAGTCTTTTCGACCTTGAGCGCGGTGCGCTGCGGGTGGTGTTCAGCGTCGACATGTTCAACGAAGGCGTCGACGTGCCGGCCATCGACACTGTGCTGCTGCTGCGGCCCACCGCGTCGCCCGTGGTCTTCCTGCAACAGATAGGCCGGGGCCTCCGGCTGAGCCCGGGCAAAGAGAATCTGACGGTTGTCGACTTCGTGGGGAACCACCGGTCCTTCCTGCTGCCCGCGCGTCTCCTGGCCGGCCTCGCTGATGGGCGGCCGGCCACGGACGCAGAACTGCGGGAGCGGCTGGCTCAAGGGAACCTCGAACTACCGACGGGCTGTTCGGTGGACTACCAGATGCAGGCGCGTGACGAGTTGCTCCGACTACTGCCGAAGAGCCGCGGCCGCAGCCTCGCGGCCTTCGTCGATGCCTGGGTGGCCGAGCACGGACGGCGTCCAACTGCAGGTGAGGCATTCCAGGCTGGCTACAACCCCGCGTCAGCGCCGGGACGCTGGTTCGGGTTCCTTGCCGAGCGTGACTGTCTGGATTCAATGGAGGAGGACGTCGTCAAACGGCACGGTGTTCTGCTAGCGGACGTGGCCACCACATCCATGACCAAGTCCTACAAGATGGTCGCCCTGCGTGCGTTCTGTGACGCGGAAAGCCTCGTAGCTGGGATGACGGTCGAAGAGCTCACGCGGCGCTCGCGGCAATTGGTCCTGCGGGATCCGCGACTTCTCGCGGACGTCAGCAGCAAGGAGTTGGCCGATCCGGCTCGTGCGCCGCTGAAGGCGTGGGTCAAGTGGTGGCGAAAGTGGCCGTTGGAGCATCTGGCCGGTGAGGGTTTCGCGTTGTCGGATGACCGTTTCGCCGTTCAGCGTCGGGTCGATTCCGCCGACGCTCAGGTGCTTGCCGATCTGCTCAACGAACTCATCGATTGGCGTCTTGCCCGCTATCTGCAGACCAGGAGCCTGTCCGAGGCGGAGGGTGCTGTGGTTCGGGTGATCCAGGGTGGGAGCGGGAACCCGATCCTCGCCCTCCGACGGGAGCGCAACTCATCGTTGCCGGAAGGACGTGGAATTCGGGTGCTGGTCGATTCCCAGTGGGTGACATTCGACTTCATGAAGGTCGCGGTCAACGTCGCTCGCCGCGACCCCGAGGGTCCCAACGAGCTCGCCAGCATTCTGCGAGGTTGGTTCGGACCCGACGCAGGCGCCTCAGGTACTGACCATCAAGTGCGCTTGCTGGAGACGGAGGGTGGATGGCGTGCGATGCCGATCGCACGTGATGGACATGTAGCGGGGGAAGGAGTGGGCGGTCACTAGAACTGTGGGCTGCGGCGACAGCCAAGAACACAAAGGCCTGCCATAGTCCCCTGAATTCAGTGGACCGCTTCACAGGCGAGTCCAGGATGCTCTTCTGGGCCAAAGCGCATCACAGCGGCGGGGGCAGGAACCGTCGGGTCGCTGGCGCGACCCTCCTCCCAAATCCTGACTCCACTATCCAAACTAAATGGAAAAGGCGCCCCAAGCCTGGGACGCCTTTTCCATTTAGTGGCGGGGGCAGGATTTGAACCTGCGACCTCTGGGTTATGAGCCCAGCGAGCT
>ERZ795053.7287-NODE-7287-length-10705-cov-23.202535_pt1 | contig 10705 bp, 9 predicted proteins | sample MGYA00375137_ERZ795053 | MGnify/ENA primary metagenome ERZ795053 (study PRJEB30182, sample SAMN05720284) | activated sludge metagenome | isolation source: Anaerobic digester | place: Hong Kong | collected 2014-12-17 ... | reverse complement strand
CTCAACGACGAACCGAAGCGCAACGAACTCTACCAGCAGGCCGAACGCATCCTGGTCGAGGACGTCGCACTGGTGCCGATCTACCATGGTATCTTTAATGCGTTGGTCAAGCCCTACGTGAAAGGCCCCATGTTCGAGCCGAACAGCAAGGGCCAGGTAACGTGGAATCGCTTCCGCTTCTCCTCGCGCGAATCGGAGATCTACATGTCGAGCGGAGTGCGCCAGTAACGGCGCAGCACTGGAACGAACCCTGCCTGGAAGCCCACAACTTCCAGGCAGGGTCACCTGTGTTCACCGGCCAATCATTCAACCAGGAGGTCTTCCATGATGTCACCTTATGAAGGCGAACGGATTTTTGAGGCGGAAATGGTGCGCCTGCACCAATGTGACCGCAACTTCTATGCCTGCGCGCAGTCGACTACGCCGGAGCCCGGCACGCATCGCTCGCTGCGTCAGTGGCTGGCCGATCTGACGGGCATGAAGCCCCTGAAGCCACAGCCAGAACCCGAATCGGCGGTAGAGATCAAACTCTGATACGCACCCCCTTCAAGACATAGTCAACCCTCATCCAGCCATTCCGGCATGGCGTGCCATACCTGCGCGCCCGGCGCTTGCCCCGACACGCGCACGTGGCCCGGCCCCTACTCCCAACCCAACGCTAAATCACAGACTTTTGTAGCAGTGTAATCCTGACGGATGCGGCAGTGAAGCATCAAGAAACGATCGTATACTTTGGAGAGAACCGATCCGCCGGTGGGTCGTGTTTGGCTGTTGCCACTTGACGGGAATCTTGTTCACAGCGACAGGGGCATTACCTATGACGCTTCGCAAGCGCACTCTTCTCTTTTCGTCGCTGACGCTCATTGTGTTGCTGGTTGCCATCTACTTCGTCGCCGTCGTCGTCTTTCAGCGCGGCTTTGCCGGCGTGGAGTCGGATCATGTCCATGCCGATATCGAGCGGGTCCGCCAGGCGGTCAACCAGGAGATCGATTCGCTCACGGCCTCCAATCGCGATTATTCCGTCTGGGACGAGACATATGCGTATACGTTGAGCCCTGATGGCGACTACCACGAGATGATCGATTTTGAGACTCTGTCGAACCTCAACGTCGATCTCTTTGCCATTCTGAACCGCGAGGGAGAGCTCATTCTGTCCACAGTAGCCGACCCCGTCGAAGGCGACACGGTCGAGGCGCCGCAGGCTCTGCGCACGTTCCTGGTCGCAGACTCAGTGCTTGTTCCGCCGCTGGGTCAGTCCAAGTCGGGGCTGATGAGTATTGGCGGAGACTTGTTCCTCTTCGCCAGTCGCCCCATTCTGCACAACGACGGCAGCGGCCCACCAGCCGGGACGCTGGTTCTTGGGCGTTTTCTCGATGAAGAGGCCATTGCCGCGCTCAGCGATCTGACGAATCTCAATCTGCGGCTCCATTTGCTGTCACCCCACCCTGCCGCGCCGGAAGTCCTGGCGGTTATTCCCAAGATCGTGGAGTCGCCCGACGGCACGGCCATCCACGTGTATGACCGCGACGCCATCGGCGGGTACCTGCTGCTGCGCGATATCAATGACCTGCCGGCAGCCATCATCGGCGCAATCGAGCCACGCCCGATCTTTGCGCAGGGACAGGCGAGCATTCGCTACCTCGTCCTGGGCCTGCTTCTGCTCGGCGTGGCGATCGGCGCCACGACGATTGGTTTACAGGAAAGGATAATCCTGCGCCGGGTGGAGCGGCTGAGCCACGAAGTAAATGCAATCGGCGAATCGGGCAGTGCGGAGCAGCGGGTCTCGGTGGAGGGTGTAGACGAACTGGCAAAACTTGCGGGCAACGTCAACACCATGCTGGCGAATCTGGAATCTGCGCAGACCCAGTTGCGTGAAGCGAAGGAGGAGGCCATCTCCGCCAACGAGGCGAAGAGCCGCTTCCTGGCCAATATGAGCCACGAGATCCGCACGCCGTTGAACGCCGTCATGGGGATGACGGGGCTTCTGCGCGAAAGCGAGTTGACCTCTGACCAGCGCGAATGTGTCGAGACGATTTACCAGGGCAGTGAGTCGCTGCTGACCATCATCAGCGACATCCTCGACTTCTCCAAGATAGAGTCCGGCAAGCTGGAGATGGAGCAACTGCCGTTCAATCTGCGGACGGCCATCGAGTTGACCCTGGACATCATGGCGCCGCGGTCGAAAGAGAAAGGGTTGGAACTCGTCTATCGCATGAACCCGGACGTGCCTGAAGTGATCCGTGGCGACAGCGTCCGTTTGCGCCAGGTCCTGCTCAACCTGCTCTCCAACGCCATCAAGTTTACCGACAGCGGCGAGGTCTTGGTCACGGTGCACACCGGCGGGCGAGTGCCGACCGACCACGCGGGCCTGCTCCTGCACTTCACCGTGATCGACACGGGCATTGGCATCCCCCCTGATCGGATCAATCGTCTCTTCCGCTCCTTCAGCCAGGTGGATGCGTCGACCACACGCAAGTATGGCGGCACAGGGTTAGGTCTTGCCATCAGCCGGCGACTTGCCGAACTGATGGGAGGGGAGATGTGGGTCGAGAGTTCGGGCGTGCCGGGTGACGGTGCGGCGTTCCACTTCACCATCTGCACGGAGCAGGCCGAATTCCCCACGCCGGAGTATATCGCCACACAGCAGCCATATCTGGCGGGCAAGCGTGTCCTGATCGTCGACGACAATGGAACCAATCGGCGCACCTTGTTGCGCCAGGTGCAGCAGTGGGGCATGACGGGCCTCACCACCGGCTCGCCGCTGGAGGCGCTGGATTGGCTGCGCCAGGGCGAACACTTTGACGTGGCGCTTCTGGACATGCAGATGGATGAACTCGACGGCAAGGACCTGACGGTGGCGATTCGAGATGTGGAAACCGAGCGGGTGGCGGAGACCTTACCCGTGGTCATTCTCTCGTCGGTCGCAACGCGCGATATCGATGCCCAGGCCCTGTCGGTCTTCGTGACGCTCTCCAAGCCGATCAAGATCGGGGCACTCTACGATGCGCTGCTGCGGATCTTCGGCGCGGCCGGTGCGCCGCCGGCAGAGCCAAAGCCCGCCGCAATGCGGCAGACGCTGGCCGAGAGCTATCCGCTGCGCATTCTGCTGGCAGAGGACAACCTGGTGAACCGCAAACTGGCATTGCGCCTGCTCCAGCGCCTTGGTTACGAGGCGGATGTCGCCGAGGATGGTCAGCAGGCTGTCGGCATGGTGCGTGTCACGGCGTACGACGTTGTGCTGATGGATGTACAGATGCCTGTTCTCGACGGGCTCGAGGCAACGCGGCGCATTCGTAGCGAACTGCCGCCCGACGATCAACCCTACATCATCGCCATGACCGCCAATGCCATGGCCGGCGATCGCGAGGTTTGCCTGGATGCCGGCATGAACGGCTATGTCAGCAAGCCGATCCAGCTTGCCGAACTCGATGACGCCATAGAAGCCGCCGCCGTGGCACGGCGCGGGGTTCCTTCAGCCGCATTCTAGCGATCCATTTCAACCATTCTTGATTGGCCGCCGAGACGGCGTGTCGCTTCGCCGTAACGTTTGCGCGGCGGACGCTCTCACAGCGCTTGCGAGCCACACCCCTGGCGATAGCCACAATGCGCGCAGCGGCCGGCGTCCTGATGGCTGCGCGGCACGTCCGGCGCCGTGCGCGCCGCGCGGATACGCTCCGCCGCCTCCAGCACGGCGCGGCGCAAGTCCGGCGTGTAGGCGATAGTGTGCGAGCCGTCAGCATAGCGCAGGACACCGTGCGAGGGCGCCGACCCGTAGATGTCTTCGATGATGAGGCAATAGGTAGCAAGTTGGAGAATATGGCCGGAAGGCGGGGTGCCGGGCCGGTTGCGGCTTTTTACCTCCACGGGGATCATGGTTCGGGCCGTGCCCTGGCGCGCCTCAATCAGGTAGTCGGGCTTGCCGATGAGCCCGTAGCGCCGGCTGATGAGCGGTGCGGGCACGGCCTGCTCCGCGCCGGTGTCGCTGTAGACCACGGCGCCGGCCGGCAGGCCGGACGCGTGCCGGCCGCGCCGGGCCATCCAGACGAGCGCCAGCCCGGCACACAGCAACAGGAGCGCAAGCAGCCAAAGGAGTTGCACGATTCACCCGGCGCGAGGCAGCGCCGTCGCTACTTGCCCTGGCTTCGGCAGAGCACTTCCCACTGCCCGCGGTTGACGACTTCGTCCTTCTGGTTCAGGACTTCCATCTTCAGCGTGACGAGGCCGCCGCCCAGGCGCGGCATGGGCTTTGTCGCCTCGACCGTTACGCGCAGACGAATGGTGTCGCCAATAAAGACCGGTGCGGCAAACTTCCACTCCAGCCCGCGGAAGGCCAGGATCGTGTCCTCCATAAAGCCGAGACGCACGGCGAGCCCGCTGGCGATGCTCAGCACGAGCAGGCCGTGGGCGACGCGCTGGCCGAACATGTGCCCCCGGCTGTATTCGGCGTTGGTGTGGATGAGGTTGTAGTCGCCGGAGATGCCGGCAAAATTGACCACATCTGCCTCAGTAACGGTGCGTCCCACACTCTCGGTCTGATCGCCGATAATGAATTCCTCGAAAAAGAGGCCCTGCGTTCGGGCAAGTTTGCCGCTGCTCATGTCGCGTTCCTTTTCGTTGGTGGCCGAACGGTTATGCGCTGTCGGTTGGATGCTGCTTGCGCCATGATACCCGCCGCCATGCGATCTGCCAATCGTCTGCAGCCGGCGCAACGCATGCCGGCATCCGGCGTCGCGAGAGGGACGGCAGCCTGTCTGCAGTGCGCAACGTCGAAGGCCAGACCGGGCCTGGATCGCCTCAAAATCGGCGCACAGTTGTTTGTGCTTTGAACGAGGCGCGCTACAATAGAGGTATAGCCGCACTCAATCCACATTATTGGAGAAACTCAGACTATGCAAACCGATTTGCGCGGTCGCGACTACATCAGCGACATGGATTTCAGCAAGGAAGAAATTGAGACGGTGCTCGATGTCGCCTTCAAGTTGAAGCGCGATCGGGCGCTGGGCATCCCACATCCGTTGCTGCGTGACAAGGCGTTGGCGCTGCTCTTCTTCTTTAGCAGCACGCGCACCCGTTCCAGTTTCGAGGTCGGCATGGCCCAGATGGGCGGCCATGCTGCCTTCATCGACTCTGACACCACGCAGATCAGCCACGGCGACACGGCCAAGGAGATCGGCGAGATCTACGGCCGTTACTACGACGGTATCGCCATCCGCCAGTGTGACTGGGATTTCGGCAACCAGTACATCAACGAAGTGGCCAAAGCCAGCCGCGTGCCGGTGCTCAACATGCAGTGCGACGTCTACCACCCCTTCCAGATCCTGGCCGATCTGATGACGATCATCGAGAAGGTGGGCGACCCGCGCGGCAAGACCATCAACGTGAGTTGGGCCTATGCCAGCAGCTATCAGAAGCCGATTTCAGTCCCGCAGAGCCTGATTCTGCAGATGACGCGCTTTGGCATGAACGTGCGCCTGACCCATCCGCCGGAATACAAACTCATGCCTGACATCGTCCAGCAGGCCAAGGACAACGTCCGGCAGCACGGCGGCAGCTTCGAGATGCTCGACGACTTCGATGCCGGCTTCAAGGGCGCCGACATCGTCTACCCCAAGAGTTGGGGCGCGCTGCTCACCACCTCCGACAATGCCGAGAGTGCGGCCATCGGCAAGAAGTACACGGACTGGATCACCGACGAGCGGCGCATGGCTCTTGCCGACCCGCGCGCGATCTACATGCACTGCCTGCCGGCGGATCGCAATATCGAGGTGACCGATGGCGTCATCGATGGGCCGCATTCGGTCGTCTATGACGAGGCTGAGAATCGCCTCCACGCGCAAAAGGCCGTGATGGCGCTCACGATGCGCTAGACGGCGGCGGGTAGTCGAACCGTAGATTTGGAGGCAGGGGCGATGCTCCTGCCTCTGTTGTTTGATAGGCCTCTGTGCGGCGATTGTAAGCGAAGTGGCTTTTCGGGCCGCCGGGCAAGTGATATGCTCACCCTTGCTGGATGAGAGTCACGACCGACGACGAAACCGGAGGCAATGAGCGGCATATGCGGTTTGAGAATCCTTTCTCAAAAGTTGAGCGTCTGAAGCGCGTCAAGAATGTACCGGAGGCCAACCAGGACGAGCGCGTGCCGCCGGGCCAGTTCTTGACCGAGCGCTTCCCTGTGCTTCACTACGGGACGACCCCCCACTACGCCAACCTGAATCACTGGACAATGCGCGTCTTTGGGCTGGTCAAGGAAGAAAAGACCTTCACGTGGGACGAGTTGATGGCATTGCAGCAGAAGACGGAGACGGTCGACATCCACTGCGTCACGCGCTGGAGCAAGCTTGATACCACCTGGACGGGCATCCCCTGGCGGCATTTCATCACGCATTTCGAGATCCTGCCGGCGGCAACGCACGTCCTCGTTCATTGCGAGCAGAACTACACGACGAACATCGCGCTCGACGTGCTGGACGACGACGATACCATGCTGGCCTATGCCTATGAAGGCAAACCCCTCGAGCCGGATCATGGCTACCCGCTCCGGCTCCTGGTTCCGAAGAAATACTTCTGGAAGAGCGCGAAATGGGTGCGCGGCTTCGAGTTCATGGCTGGTGACCGGCCGGGGTTTTGGGAGCGGGCCGGTTATCACATGGAAGGCGACCCGTGGCGGGAGGAACGTTTCGGCTGGTAGGCTCTACGGACGTTCACCGATCAGCACATAGCACAGCGGGCGGCTCACTGAGCCGCCCGCTGTCATTGGGACCTTTCGACAATGCCGACCAGTACCAGCGGCTAGGCAATTGCCTGGGGAAGCAGCCAGCCCGGAGCCGTGGTGTTGTGATAGAACCGTGACACATACGGTTGACCGGCCACGGCAGTTTGTACGGCAAGCGGCAGTTCGTCCGCAATGGACTCCTTGGGGATATACCCCATGACGCCAAAGCGGATCGGCCACATTGCCAGACGGGTATCGATGCTCAGGCCAAGCAGGAGCACAGACGTGAGCGGGCTGATCTTGCGGAACGCATTGATCACGCCCAGCCCGTTGTGCTCGGCATCCTCCAGCCCCAGCACGACAACATCATAGGTGGTTCGACAGAGCAGGCGTGATGCCTCTACCATGTCGCCTGCAATATCGACCGTCTCGACTTCCGGCAGGTCTGCCAGTAACTCATACAGCCCCTGCCTCATTACCTCGTACTCTTCCACGATCAGCACCCGAATCATGACTCCGCTCCGTTCAAATGAACACAGGATAAATTCTCTACTGGCTGCTAGCTCATTCATTGGCCCTTTGCGATGGTTCGACGTACGCACGAGGTGTGCTGAGCGCCTCCACGTATGAATGAGCCGTAAGATAAAGGTGGGTCACCAGTGAACCCGAAAAGCAAGGTTGGAACGGCTTTGTCGATTTTCTGCGCCCGATCTATGCACGCACTTCGGGGCCTCCTTGCCACCATGCGTTCTGTGTCGACCGGCTGCGCAGTCTGTCCCGTTTACCAGTATAGTGTGGTATAGCACGCGCGACAATCGCTATGCGTCGGGGATCGCGTGCGCAAAAAGATATGGAGATAATTGCCGAGATGCTGTCATCGCGGCAAGTGAGCACGGGGAACTCCTACGACAATCGTAGTGCAGCCGTTCCAGGCAGGTTGTCGGTGCGGTATTCGGCCCGCACAGAGCGGGCGCTGCTCGACCTCTCACCGGCGAGATCAGGGTGAAAATCTCAGGCGCGCCTGCCTACCAGAATGCCTTCCCAGAGGCGGAAGGTGACCGGTGGATCGGCCAGCCGTGGCTGCAAGAATTCTGCTGCGTCCCCTGCCGCCTGCTGGAGCATGGCAAGCAGGTACCGCTGCATGGTGTCGCTGTGTCGCGCGGCCCACGTCGCGAACTCGACCCGCTTGTAGAGGGTCTCGGCGTGCTCGACAACGAAGGGGCCTTTGCCAAACAGTGCCTGCCACTCTTCCATGCTCAGGCAGCGAACATGGCTTGGATCGCGCAGCTTCTCGAACGCGTTTACGTAGTCGCCGGCGACGCCGTGCGGCACGATATTGTCGACGACTGCCAGCAGGCCGCCCGGCTTCAGCACGCGCGCCGCCTCGCACACGAAGCGTTCCGGCGCAGCAAAATGGTGGGGCGCGATGCGACAGGTCACCAGGTCGAAGGTGCCATCACCGTACGGTAGTTGCTCGGCATCGGCGATTTCCACCGTTACGTTGCCGGCTTTGCGCTCCGGCACCTGCCGGCGAACCTGCTCCAGCATCTCCGGCGTGATGTCGGTCGCCCAGACCTGGCGCACGTGGGGTGCAAAGAGGAAGGCTGTGTGGCCCGCGCCGGTGGCGATGTCGAGCACCGCCCAGTCCGGCTGCGGGGCGGTCAGCGCAAGCAGGCGCTCGAGGCTGGCGCCCTTGGCGTGGGTCGCGCTGGTCACATAGGCCGATGCATTGGCGCCAAACTCGCGTTGAACGGCGGCCTTAATCTCGTCGACCATCATCTTCTCCTTTATAGTGCGAATTTGAGAGGCCGTTTGGAAACTACCGGATTCGACGCAGAGCCGCAGAGATGCAGAGATTCGCAGAGGAAACACGACAACGACGCAGGGCCGTTCTCTGCGTTTTTCTCTGCGCCTCAGCGTCTCCGCGTCAAAATTGCGACTATCCAAACGGACTCTGATGGGCCGGCCGCGCAGGCATAGGCGCAGCCGGCCCGGGCTTGCATCAGGCAGCCAGCCGCAATTTGCGCTGGTGACCGCCACGGCCAAAGACAGCCGTAGCCGCATCTTCCACCAGGGTCAGCGTCTCGTCGATCACGGCGGCATCGTGGCTGTACGACATGAACCACGGCTCGCGCGGGTCATCGTCCACCAGAATGCCGCGGTGGATCAACTCTGCGCCGAGCAGGCCGAACAACTCGGCGTCGAACTCGCTGTAGCTGCGATAGTCGGTGGGCGCCTCGTCCTTGCCCAGGAGGACGCTGAACATGGAGGGCACGCCCGTGACGACGTGCGCCACGCCGCGCCGGCCAAGAATCTCGCCGATACCGGCCATGAGCCGGCGCCCGTTGGCAAAAATCGTCTCGATGACGGGCTGCGTCTCAATCATCTCCAACGTGGCGGCGGCGGCGGTGGCAGCGACCACATTGCCGCAGTAGGTGCCGCCGTGCGCAACACGCCCCGGCTCGACGACGGACATGATCTCGTCGCGGCCGGCCACCGCAGAAACCGGGAAGCCGTTGCCCATGGCCTTGGCGTAGGCCGCCAGGTCCGCCTTGATGCCGAAATATTCCTGCGCGCCGCCGTTGGCCAGGCGGAAGCCTGTCTTGACTTCATCAAAAATCAGGACGACGCCAAACTCGTCGCACAGTTCGCGCACGCGTTGCAGCCAGGCCAGGTCGGGCAGGATGCAGGCAACGTTGCCCATGATCGGCTCCAGGACGACAGCGGCCAATTCCTCGCCGTGCTCGACCATTGCGCGTTCCAGCATCTCGATGTCGTTGTACGGGAGCGAGATCATATAGTTGCGGATGGCGACCGGCATGCCCTCCGTGGCGCGCAGGCGATGCGGGCGGCTGCGCGGCCCCAGCAGTTCGGCCTTGGCCGTCGGCCCGCTGAACATGACGTAGTCGAAGTTGCCGTGATAGTTGCCCTCGAACTTGATGAATTTCTCGCGGCCGGTGTACGCGCGCGCGATGCGCAACGCATGCATGTTGGCCTCGGTGCCCGTGTTGGAGAGGCGCACCTTGTCCATGCCCGTCATGCGCGTAAAGCGCTCGGCCAGTTCGATCTCAATGGGCGTCGTGGCGGCAAAGAGCACGCCATTCTGGATGGCTTCCGCCACGCGCTGCGTGACGATGGGATGGGCGTGGCCCAGGATGATGGGCCCAAAGCCGAGGCGGTAGTCGATGAAGCGGTTGTCGTCGGCATCCCATACATAGGCGCCGGCGCCACGTGCCATAATGGGCGTCTCTTCTTCGCCCCAATAGCGGAAATTCGAGTTGACGCCGTAGGGGATATGTTGCTTGGCTTTATTGAACAGTTGTTGTGACTTGCTCTTGTTGTAACTCATTTTTTGTCTCCATGGCTTCACAAGGGTTCTCGAACGGGTGGTCGACGGATTCGTCATTCGCTGCATCACGCAACGCGTGTCACCCCCCTTGTGGAAGCCACGGGACTGTCCGTGGGATCCTCGTCCATACAATGCTCCTTGTTAGTCTCCGAGATCCTCAATCACGAGTGACGCATCATGCATCACGCTTCACGCTTCACTGGGCGGCGGGTCCCAGGCGTAGATCTCTTTGACGATGTCCAGATAGATAAAGGTCTCTGCCTCGCGCACGCCCTCGACGCTGTAAAGCTTCTCGCTCAAGAAGCGCAGCAGGTCGGCGTTGTCGACGCAGGTAACTTCCACGAGAAAGTTGTAGGTGCCGGAGGTGATCGCCAGATAGATGACTTCTTCGAACTCGGCGATCTGGCGGGCAATCTCCTTGAGGCGATGGCCGTCCGCCTTGACGCCGATGAGCGCCATGGTGTGATAGCCCGTGCGCAGCGGGTGTGTCACGGCCATGAATTGCAGCACGCCGCCGTCGACCAGCCGCTGCACGCGCTGCCGGATCATGCCCGGCGAGACGTTCAACTGGCCGGCAATGGTGCTGAAGGGCATGCGTCCGTCGCTCTTCAGCGTGCGAATGATGGCCCGATCGGTGCTGTCCAGTG
>ERZ795053.7285-NODE-7285-length-10709-cov-6.248264_pt1 | contig 10709 bp, 13 predicted proteins | sample MGYA00375137_ERZ795053 | MGnify/ENA primary metagenome ERZ795053 (study PRJEB30182, sample SAMN05720284) | activated sludge metagenome | isolation source: Anaerobic digester | place: Hong Kong | collected 2014-12-17 ... | reverse complement strand
TGGAAAATTGCACATTATGTACTTTCTGTCACCGTCCCTAATGAAAAGATAAAGGAGTTTCTAAAGGTGATGGGGGAGTGATGAATTTCAGTCAATTAAATGTTAAATCATTAGGAATAAGTGTAGTGGAATATTATTTTTAGAGCAATAAACTTGGCATAATATTTGTTTAGAATATAGGATAATTTTTTTATTTAATTCTTAAACATCACAATTATGAGGAATTACAGGTATGGCTTATTAATTTTTACATTTCTTTTAATAGTATTTACTTATAGCTGCCAGAAAGAAGAGGCTAATAATAACACTACAATTCAAATCGAAAAACCTGATGCTATAGAGAAGAGTTCAAATGTTTTTGCTGAATTTCAAGGGCATATATTAGCCACCAATACTGGAAGTTCGGTATATGTTCCAAGCTTAGATATGCTTGAAGAGTTTGAAGCCATGATATTTAAAGGTGAGGATGAACATCATTTTTTAGATAACTTGAATGAAAATTATGGTTATCCTGAATGGAATGCAAGTTTGTTAAAGACGACAGAAAACGAAGGTTTTGTTGTCACTTTGCCATTTATCAAAGATGATAAATTTGCGGGGATGATGAGGTACATACATGGAGCAAATGTAAGGCATTTGGAGTTTTTTAACGAGTCAGAATTAAGGTCACAAATTGAAAATACTGCATCTGATGGTATAAATGGTTTTAATTTTTATTTGATTCAAGATTATATCATGTTTCAGGCGTTGATTAATAAGGAGTTTAATGCGATGACCATTCAATGGATGAATGACTTAGAGGATCTTAGGATAACTACTTATGATAATAGATGGGTTTTATGCACAACAATTATCACCAGTACTTATAATGTTGAGGTATGGTGGCAACCCCCTCTTTCAGAGCTGACTGGTACAGATCATTTAATTGGGACTACGATAGAGATGTCGGAAGGAATACTATTTTGTAGTGATTTTCCTGACGATTCAGGCGGTGGTAGTTCGTTCCCCTACGTTTGGAGGAGGTAATAGTGATTGGTGGGACTCATCCGGACTAGGAAATCCAGGGTCTACTGGGGATACTCCGCATTATGACTTTGCTCATGAAAAGGAAGTCAATGAGTGTAAGAAGAAATTAAATAACGGGTTAATTGCTACTCAGATAAAGGCGTTTTTGGAATCTAAGCCAGACCTGTGTCAAAGTGAAAGTACGCTTAAAAGTAAATTTATCAACGATTGGTGTGAAGACGCTTATACGGTAAAAGATGAGAATGGCAATTACAATTATCCAAAATTGAGTGACTTTACCCCTATGATAGAAAAACAAGAGGCGATCATGAATCAATATAGTTACTTAGATTGTGATAAGATCGTTTGTATTACCGATGACCCTGAGTTTGAGGCTTACCTCAGCGGATTAAATGAAAGTGAGATTTATGACCCATGTACGGGCAAAGGTACGGAAGATATCATCAGTGATGCATTCGATGCGATGGCGGATAAAGGCGGCTGTAGTATGGAGAATTTTAAGGAGGCATTGGATGGGGCGGATTGGATTTTGCTAGATAATAGTTTTTTATCTAATGAGAAAATAAATTGTGTCTGGGAAAATATAATAATGTCAAACAATGATTTAATGTGTACAACCTTGGATAATTTTTTTGGACCCACTAAATTAAATTTAAATATTTATGTTCAAAATTTAACTGGTTTAAATGGTTATACAACTATTTTGCCTTCTGGGAATTTATCTATAAGCATTGATATTGATTTCATTAATAAAGCATGCCCAATTGAATTGTTAAAAACTATATTACATGAAGCTATTCATGCAAAATTATATAATGAGTGCTGGCCAGAGGGTGTGTCTTATAATGATTATGTAAAAGGATTTGCCGCATGTGCTAAAGCTAATTATTTAATTGACATTGAAGGCTTGCCAGAAAATCAACAGCATATAGTTATGACTAAGTGGTTCGTAGAGCAAATTGGAATTGCAATATATGATTATTTCGGAGGTAATGGTGGTTTCGAAGACTATGAATATTTAGCTTGGCAGGGTTTAAGCCAATATCCTGAATATGCAAATGAACAATGGTTTATAGATTATCTAAATGAATCGAAAATAAGATATGAAAACAACAATTTACCTGTCTCTGACCCTTGTCCTCAATAGTCTGCTGGCTTTAAGTTCATGTAAACCAAAGTCAGTAAAATTAGATGAACCACCGCTTAATACTCAGGTAGAGGTAATCAATGATAAGACGCAGCAAAATATCATCGATCATCTAATAGATGAGATAAAATTAGAACTAAGAGGCTTTTCTATGGGTGAGGACACTTTGGTAATTATTACCCCTTATTCGGGAAGGAGATTAACTACTGATTGTGATTATGTGTATTTTTCAAAAAATATTGAAGAATTAAATAGGGAGCCAAATGTTTTTTATAATAAAAAATTGAAATATAATAGGCGGGATAAAAACAATGTCTATATGATTGATATACTAGGTATTTGTAAGACAGTAGAAGGAATATTAGAAATAGAAGTATTTTTTAATAATCTACCAGATACCAGTCCTATGTATCGATATACTTTTGATCCTCTTGATGATAAAGTAATTAAGAAGGAATTTCAGAGTGTAATTATAGAATAAAGAGTAGTAAATGGGATGAAGGCAGCGAATGGAAATCTTGGCACCTATGATGATTACTTATGGTTAGATTTAATTGGATTTAGCAGACCAAGTGAAAAAGCGTATATTCAGCAAATGTTGGGTTATTCTCAATCTGATATAACAAACAAATATAATAATTATCTAAGCTTCATTGGTCAAAGCGCTAATATTGACCTTAAGTTTACAAAATGTTAGAAATGGGAAAAATAATTTGGTTGATTTTATTGTTATTAAATATAGGATTGTCTTGTAAATCTTCGATTGAACTTAAAAGTGGTAATAATTATTCAATTTTATATCAAAAGTCGGTTGTTAGTGTACAGGAATATTTAGTTACTATGTTTAGTAAAAATAGGCAAGAAATAAAATCAATAATAATTGCCGATACATTATATACTCTTAAAGACATAGATACTTTGAAAGTTGGAGACAAAAGTTTTTATAATTTAAAAATTTTGGAAACAGATAGTTTAGCTAATTCATTTTCCACTAATTATAAATTGTCAGAGTATGAAACTGATTCGAATAATGAAATGATGCAATTCGAATGGAACAATCCTTTGGTGGATCTAAAAACATTTCAATCATTCAATATTTCAAAAATAATTGATTTGGGAGGTCAATATAACGAAATTAAAGTCACATTAAGCTCTTTGTATAAGCAAAAGAATAGTACTTTGCTATTGGCAAAAGTCTATTCAGATGACATTTTTTTTGTTGACGATTTCTTTATTTTTATATCATTTGAGGAAACAGCGAATAATGAATATAGAATCTCTAATATTTATGATCAGTATGGATTTAACTAATTAAATAATCACTTAATTTGAGGGGCAAGAAGGGCTATTTTAGATTAAAAAGGTATTTGTTTTAATTCCTTCAATATCCCAAAACAGTGCGACAGATTAATAATATTCTGTCGCACTGTTTTGGTGAGACTTCAAAAATCTTAGATGACTAATTAAAATGAAGAGTATAATAATCTTTGCAACTAAGTTTTACGTAACGTTAGGTATTCTATTTTTGGTCTCATGTTCCGGGTCAAAGGAATATTATGATCAATATGGGATACTTTTTGATAAGAAGAAACTCACACTGGTGGGTGATTACTGTGGATCAAAGGAAAGTATTTTTTTTGAAGGCGATGTACTAAAGGGATATGCAAGACTTGATAATAATGATGGTGATTACATAAATCAATCCATTTATAAATATGATGTGGAATGCCCTAAAATAAGATATATTATAAGAAAATGTTCTGATACTATATTCGCAAAAGCAATGCTAAAAAAGGAGTTACAGAAAAAATACAATATTGAATCTTATGGAACTATGGTTGAAGTTAATAATTACTTGATAGAAATGAATAAGAATTCGACAATTGTTCAAAATGTTGTCACTCCATTATTCTCAAAACTCAATGAACATCAAAAGCAAGAATTATTAAGGAATGGCTCATTGGGTCAAGGAATGAAAATCGTAGATGAAACAGTTCATGAATCAAATCGAGCGGTACCATTTGCTCTCATTGCCAATAGAATTCTAAATTTATTGTACCCAAATGAATTAAAAGTGGCCAAATATGAAGTCGATGACGATAAATTATTCGACTATAACTTGGTAGCTAATGACAATTATAGTTCTATAGAAAATATTCCGGGGAGCATTATTAATCAACTCGGGATTACTATTACAAAATTAGAACCCAGTATAAAATTTCAAAGTACCTATATTTATCACGGTGAGCGATAGTAATTTTTGAAATATTTCAAATTTATCTAAATAAAATGACCTCAGTCCCTCGTAAAGGCATATTTTACGAGATTGGCTCCCATTTTTAAAGCCGCAATTCGTTTTTCTTCTGGGTCGTTATGGACTTCCTTGTCTTCCCATCCATCGCCGAGGTCGCTTTCAAAAGAATAAAAACAGACGACTCTTCCATCTACTACGATGCCAAAACCCTGAGGCGGATTGCCATCATGCTTATGGATTTTAGGTAAGCCATTGTCAAAATCATATTTTTCATGGTACAATGGATGTGAAAATGGCAATTCTACAAAATCATGGTCAGGAAAGACCTTTTTCATCGCCAGACGAACGTAGGGATCAATACCATAGTTGTCATCTATGTGCAAGAATCCCCCGGCGAGAAGATAATTTCTCAGATTTTCAGCCTCGGTATCAGAGAACACTACATTTCCATGCCCGGTCAGGTGGATGAACGGATAATTAAATATCTCACTACTCCCTACATCGACTGTGGCATAGTCAGGGTCAATATCTGTATCTAAATATTTATTACAAAACAGTGCTAGGTTGATAAGCGAAGTTGGATTGGCATACCAGTCTCCACCACCATTGTATTTCAATAGGGCTATTTTCACACTATACGGTGATTGAAAAGACATAAGACCCATTGTAAAAATGGTTAAAAACAAGGCTTTTAAAGACATATTTTAATCATTATAATTACTAAAACGTTCATTCCCCTCAGATGTTTTACCCTATTATTATCTAATTCTTTCAGTTTTCAACCAAGCACGATAAGTTTCTGCATTTCTAAGGTGCTCTGATAAGTTTTTTGCGAAGGCATGGGCTGAACCATAGCCCGGCTTGGCACAAAAGTATAAATAATCATTTTTATCCGCATTGACAACCGCATCAATACTGTTGATAGATGGCATATAGATGGGCCCAGGTGGCAATCCAGCATACATATAAGTATTGTAGGGAGAATCCACCTCAAGGTGCTTGTTGAGTACTCGACGCAGGTCGTATTCTCCGGTAGCGAATACTACGGTGGGGTCAGCCTGCAAGGGTATGCCCCTATTGAGTCGGTTAATGTAAACCCCAGCGATCTCAGGTCTTTCGCTTTGTAGATTAGATTCTTTTTCTACAATACTTGCCAGGACTACCGCTTGATTTTTATCTAGATTATTGGCTTTTAATTTTTCAATTCTATCGTCAGAATTCCAAAATCTGTCACTTTCCTTTTTCATTCTGTCGTACAATTGCTCATTCGATATATTCCAATAGACTTGGTATGTATTGGGGATGAATAAGGTGAATAAATCCTCTTTTCGGAGCTGCCATTCTGAGAGGTTTTCAGGATTGGTAAAGTATTGATACAAGCTGATGGAATCGAGCTCAATCTGCGTTGACATCGCTCCACATAAATCTGCAAATGTTCTCACATTATTGATTACTAGGTTTATTGGTTTTTGCCTGCCTGAGCGAAGTAGAGACACCATGTCTTTATTGGACATCCCTTGTTTAAATTCATAGATTCCTGATTTTAGTTTGTCACCATTTTTGTAATTCATCCATCCTGCCACCAAGTCAAAACTCTTTACATTTTTGACAATGTGTTGGCTTTCTAAGGAGTCAAGAATGGCTACATAGCTTTCATCTGTATGTATTTTTAAAACTTTGGTGTCTTCAGAAAAACCAGTATTGGGAAGAAAAATGATTGAATATACATATCCGCCAATGACCAATATTGTTGCCAAAATGATTAAAGCGATCCATGTTTTTTTACCCATTGTTATTACTCAAAATTTCAACAATAATAAAATATTTTACTGAAAGCCCCAACGTATAGTTACCATAATTCGTCTTTTAAAGAAGTGAAGAAGAAAAATAAATTTTTTGAGAGAATTTTAGATTTGATTTTTTAGAGGTATTAATGCAAAATTGGGAAAAAATAATCGAAGGATGTAAGGGTAATGACCGTAAGAGTCAGGAGCAGTTGTATCGATATTTTTTCCCACCCATGATGACACTATGTATGCGATATTGCAAGTCTGAGGAAGAAGCGATTACGATACTGAACAATGGATTTTTAAAAGTATTCAAAAAAATAGATACATATCATTTCAACGGCTCATTTGAAGGTTGGGTGAGAAGGATAGTTTTTAACTGCTTGTCTGATTATTTTAGAAAGGAAAACTTGAGGTTAAAATTCCTGATACTTGAAGATTACAATGCCACGATACCTGCCGAATCAATAGAAAAACTCTATGAAGAAGATTTGCTTAGACTCATAAAAAAATTGCCTTCATCTAGTGCAGAGGTTTTTATTCTTTATGCCATAGAAGGTTTGTCTCACAAAGAAATTGCCTCGAAAAAACAGATCAGTGAAGGGACATCAAAATGGCATTATTCTGAGGCACGAAAAAAACTTAGAGAGCTAATTTTAATACAAAAAACAAATTATTACCATGCAAAATAATTACAATTCATTAGAAGAAATAGCTTGGCAAAAAATGCATGAACTGCTTGATAAAGAAATGCCTAAGAGGAAAAGACGGATGTTATTATGGCCATTATCAGCAGCAGTATTTTTAGGCTTAATCATCATTGCCGCATGGTATTATTCTGGAAATTCAATAGCCGCAAAAGATAATCTTTCTGATATGTCTGCCAAAACAAATCATGCATTATCTTCCGATGATATGAAATTTGAAATGGGTTGCCATTCACGAGCTCAGACCGAGGTAAAAGTTATAAAAAATGGAGTTATATCCGTCCAAGAAGAGGTGCTCGATGAAGTAAAAGTAATAGATAGTACGACTACTTTCGAAAAAGAAAATACTCCTATTTCATTATTACAAAACCAAGTAAACTCAATTTCAAATATTACTAAGGCTCCTATTTCTAAACCGGAAACATTGTCCTTAAGCAATAGTAAATACGAAGATGAAATAAGTGTAAATCTAATCCCAAGTAAAAATCCGACCTCCATCGCATGGGCTGATGATTACATCTTTTTAAATTTTGACCACAAGCAAGTCGAGAGTGAGACAATCGATAATTGGAACAATTCTGATTACTTTTATTTTGGAACAGGAGCCCTGTTTTGGAGAAAAAACACCCTTTACGAACAAAGGGTTTTTATTGGATATAATATTCCGATATCTCAAAAATTTGGGTTAGACGCAGAGCTTGGAATTCAAACTTTTACCCAGAAATATTATGATATTTATAATTCGTTATTGCTAGAAAATGTGGATATTGAGCAAATTGACCTCGAAAGTTTTGATTTTACTACATCAGCTAACTCAGAAATTTATGCATATAGCAGACAAACTTCTAAACTTTCCATGTATTTCGGTTTAAATATCGAGTATAATTTTACTAAAAGCTGGTCTGCAAAAATGGGTCTAGAATCTTACATGATAAAGTATTCCGAGTTTTATGGGTACTCAAAGATTTACCATTTTGGCAATTTGCTGGGATTGTCTTGTGGAATTCATAGACGAATCAGCCCTGAGCTGAGATTAGGTGTAAGTATGAACTCTAGACAAGGCAGTAATCTCAATCGGAATTTGTTTTATAATAATGCAGCGATGGTCTCGGTTCAGTACGATTTTTAAATTTACTTGGGCATGCTCGGCCTGACTTCGATTTTACTGGGCAGGGTTCTCGGATTCATTTTGAGCAAATCAACCACCATCTGACCAAGGTCTTCAGGCTGAATTTTCCAGTCATCTTCTTCGTTGGGGATGTGATTATTAAAGTAAGTCGCCACACTACCTGGCATGATGGTCGTGACCTTGATGCCGTATTTTCTCAAATCCAACATCACGGCTTGGGTAAATCCTACGAGACCAAATTTGCTCGCATTATAGGCTGCTGCTTTGGGAAAAAAATTGGTTCCTGCAAGACTGGCAATGGTAATTAAGTAACCTTTGGAGTTAATTAATCCGGGGATCGTCGCTTTCGTCGTATGAAATACTCCGGTCAGATTAGTGTCGATGGTACTATTCCATTGTTCTGTAGTCATATCTTCGATGGTAGCAAATTTTCCAACCCCGGCATTGGCAATCACGATATCCAAGTGACCCCATTTTTCCATTATTTGAGAAAATGCATTTTCCTCATCAGAAAATATGGTAACATCACTTTTGATACAAAGAACCTCTATATCAAATCGAGAGTGAAGTGATTCTGTGGCCTGGGTTAATTCATTTAAGTTGCGAGATGAAATCGCAACGTTGACCCCCTCTGACGCCAATGAAGCTGCTATACCGAGACCTATACCCTTAGAGCCACCAGTAATATAAGCGACTTTTCCTTTTAGATTATTTTTCATAAATGCAAAGGTATGTTATGATTATGTAAATTATTATAAAAAAGATTTGGAAATATTAAATGTTTAAGGTTTGTCAAAGTTAAATAATGTTAATTTGTAAATATCACTGCTACAATTTATTACAAGCATTATAAAATTACTTTTAATGAATGATGTCAATAATGTTTGAATAGATTTAGGTCGTAATTCGAAAATTAAAAATGTAAAATGCTAAAACATTTATAGTTTTCTCATAATAATGTCATAACTTTGTCAGGTGCAATTAAAAATACCTTCCGGATTATATAGCTAATTTTTAAATTAGTAATCTTTTCAATTTTATGAGTAATCAATCTAAAAATACACTTATACCATTAGCCGTTGGGGTAAAAGCGCCTGACTTTAAGTTACAAATAGGCAATGGAGATTTAAATCCTGTGCCAGAAAATTTTAAAAACTTAGGTGATTATAAAGGAAAAAATCTCATTCTAGCTTTTTATCCGGCCGATTGGAGTGCAGTATGTGGCAGTCAGATTGCGCTATACAATGAGCTAATTCCTACATTTCGCGAGTATGATGCGGAGATTATTGGAATATCAGTAGATGGTGTGTTTTGTCATAAAGCCTTCAAAGAAACAAATAATATGGCAATAGAATTGCTTTGTGACTTTGAACCCAAAGGTAAATATTCTCGAGATTATAAGTCATATAATGAGCAACTGGGATTGTGTGAAAGAGCTTTATATGTTATTGATAAAGAAGGAGTTATACGGTACAGCTATATCTCACCCATGTCCGTTAATCCTGGAGCCAAAGAATTATTGTCTACATTAAAATCAATACAAAATGGATAATTTATTTAGTTACGACCTTGAAGTTCCAGTTAATGATAATGATCACATAGCAGGGAATTCAAATGCAAAAATCACATTAATTGAATATGGAGATTATCAATGTCCTCACTGTGGAAGAGCCTATCCCATTGTAAAAAAACTTCAAGAAGATTTCAATTCCGATCTAAGATTTGTTTTTAGAAACTTTCCATTAACTCAAATTCATGAATATGCATTCGAAGCAGCTGAATCCGCAGAGTTAGCTGATAAATATGGTAAATTTTGGGAAATGCACGATAAAATATTCGAAAATCAAGACAAATTAGATGTGCCGCACTTAGTTTCCTTTGCTGAATCATTCGGTATTAATGGAACCGAATTTTTTAACCGACTCGAAACCAAGGAAATGGCACCGAAAATTAAAAGTGATTTTATGAGTGGCGTAGAAAGTGGGGTCAATGGTACACCCTCATTTTTTATCAATGGGAAAAAATATGAGGGATCATGGGAATACGACGACTTTAAAGAAATCTTAAACTATCTTCTAAAGAAATAGTTAAAGCGAATCTATTCAATAATAAATGGGCTTACGACTTTAATTCATTTGCTAATTACTAAAAATAAAAAATTATGAAAGACATAGGAAAAACAACAGTTTTTGGTATTTTTCATCGGCAAGCGATGCCAGATGGGGTCATGCCGGTGGAGGAATTTAGCTTAGAGAAGTACTGTGGACGATGGTTTGAGATAGGACGAATGGATTTTTTTTGGGAAAAGAAGAGTCTCACGAATGTCTATGCAGAATATACGATCAATGAAGAGGGTACTGTCGATGTAAAAAATACAGGTTTCAATGAAAAAAGTGGAAAATGGAGTAGCTATGAAGGTGAAGCGAGGTTTAGAGCTGATAACAATATTGCAGCGCTTGAAGTCACATTTTTCGGAGGAGCTTGGGCGGGCTACAATGTTGTTTCTATAGATAAAGATTACAAAAATGCATTGGTTTATGGTCGTAATTTGGACTACCTATGGATTCTTTCTCGAGACAGGTCAATGCCACAGTCTATCAAGGATTTGTTTCTAGCCATAGCGAAAGAAACGGGATATGACATTTCCAAAATCAATTGG
>ERZ795053.7284-NODE-7284-length-10710-cov-4.908775_pt1 | contig 10710 bp, 7 predicted proteins | sample MGYA00375137_ERZ795053 | MGnify/ENA primary metagenome ERZ795053 (study PRJEB30182, sample SAMN05720284) | activated sludge metagenome | isolation source: Anaerobic digester | place: Hong Kong | collected 2014-12-17 ... | reverse complement strand
CTTTTGCAACAGATCGGCGCACTTCATCTCTGCAAACATATCGTTGCTGAAACCGTCGTTGCCCAGGCAGAGCTGGATGCCGCCACGTAACATCGCATCGACCGCGGCCGCGCCGACCGCGTTGTTCATATTGGAGCGGGGTTGGTGGGTGACAAAGGTTTCGGTCTGACGTAGGCGCATCATCTCCCAGGCGTCGATGTGAGTACAGTGGGCCATAATGCTCTGCGGTCCTGTGATGCCATAGCTGTGCAGCCGTTCGACAACCCGTCTGCCGGAACGCGCCAAGCTGTCATACTCGTCGGCGGGGTGCTCAGCCACGTGGATGTGAAAACGGTGCGCCGCGCCGGCGGCCGCGCTTAATGTCTCATCGGAAAGGGTGAGGCTGGCGTGCAGCCCGAAGGTGGCACCGAGCCGCTGTGCCAGACTGTCCACAGTTGATTGTCGCTTCATCGCCTGCACGCGCTGAAGAAAGCGCACATTCTCCCGAATGCCGGCCTGCGCAGCAGCCTCGCCATCACGGTCGGTCACTTCGTAGCAGAGCGCGGCGCGCAGGCCACTCTGGTTGACGGCCTCGGCAATGGCATCGAGACTGCCATCGATGGCGTTCTGGCTGGCATGGTGATCGATCAATGTGGTTGTGCCGTTGCGAATCGCATCGACCAGGCAGACTTCTGCCGAACTGCTGACGCCGTCGAGATCGAGCGCTTTGTCAAGGCGCCACCACAGTTTGGCAAGAATTTCCGGGAAATCTTTGGCCGGTTCACCGGGGATATACATGCCGCGCGCAAAGGCGCCGTAGAAATGGGTGTGGGCGCAGATTTGACCCGGCATGAGCACCAGCCCGTGGGCGTCCCACCGCTCATCATCCGGGAATTGGGCTAATAAGGTTGTACTCTCATCCACCGCCGTGATCGTATCCGCTGCAAAACGAACGGCACCATTGGTGATGATCTGATTTTGTTCGTCGAAGGTAATGATGGTCGCATTGTGGATGAGCATCGACTTCCCTTTCTCTATTGGGTGGGAACTGAAAAGATTACGAAACACTCGTTTGTCGAGAATCCCAGTATAATGGCCGCGGAATAGATTGTAAATTTTCAAAATTTGGAGCGACAGATGAACGTTTTAGTCACCGGCGGGGCCGGATTTATCGGTAGCCACGTAGCAGATGAATTGCTGGGCGCGGGTCATCGGGTTGTGATTGTCGATGACCTGAGCACCGGTCATCGTCACAATGTCCCGGCGGGTGCCACCTTTTATGAGGCGGACATTTGCGACGAAGCCAAGATGGCCGAGATCTTCGAACGCGAGCAAATCGAGGCCATTTCTCATCAGGCCGCAAGGGCCAATGTGCGGGCCAGCATGGCGGATCCACTGACCTATGCGCGCACCAATGTCCTCGGGACGCTCGTCATGCTGGAATTGGCGCGCAAACGGCAGTGCGATAAAATCGTCTTTGCCAGTACGGGAGGTGCGGTCTATGGGGAGGGATACACACCCGATGGCAGCAAGTTACCTTTTACGGAGAAGACTTGGCCGCAGCCCAAGGATAATTATGGCGCCAATAAACTGAGCATGGAGTTTCATCTCGATCTCTATTACGCCAACTACGGGCTCAAATACACAACGTTGCGCTACCCCAATGTCTATGGCCCTCGACAAGACAGCCGCGGTGAAGCGGGTGCTGTCGCCATCTTTGCCGGTGCTATGTTGGAAGGGCGCCCCATCAAGATCAATGGCGACGGCAAGCAGCAGCGCGATTTTTGCTACGTGGGCGATGTTGCACGGGCCAACCGCATGGCGTTGGAGAGCGATGTCATCGGCATTTTCAACGTCGGCACCGGCATCCCCACTGATATCAATACAATCTTTGCAACCCTCCGTGACGCCACCGGCTATGACCAAGATGCCGAACATCTGCCCCCGGCCGTCGGTGAGGTGCGTGCCACCTACCTCGACAGCAGCAAGATCAAGGCGGCCCTGGGGTGGCAGGCCGAAGTGCCTCTGGACGAAGGCATTCGCCGGGTTGTCGCCTGGATGCATGCGTCATAGTGGTTGCCATTAACAAAGGATATCGATGCACATTGCAATCAACGGCTGGTTTGCCAAGCAATTGACAACGGGCAGTGGGCACTACTTGGAACAACTGCTGCGCCACTTACCAGCTGTGATGGGTGAAGCCGGCATGTCAGCTTCCGCAGGTGGCGCGGGGCAAGCGCACAAATTGTCGTTGCTCTTGCCCTTTCCCCATCGCGCCTACCGGTTAACCGCCATCCACACGACCTATCCTGCGGTTGAAGTGATCGGGGTCAGGTTGCCACCTTTACCAGGCCAACTGCGTAAACTCTGTTGGGAGCAGATCGCTGTGCCTTTGGCCGCACGTCGGCTCGATGCCGATCTGCTTTGGGTGCCTTATTGGGCGGCGCCCCTTTGGCAACCCTGTCCGGTCATTGTTACTGTGCACGATATCATCCATCGCATCCTGCCCGCCTATCACGGGGGGATCCTGCAACGGCTTTATACCCAACTTGTCAGCTACACGGCGCAACGGGCTGCCGCGATGATTACTGTGAGCCACGCTGCCGGCCGCGATATCACCACCGCACTGGCGCCCGCTGATGATCGCCTCCACATTGTTTACAACGGTTTACCCGCTAATCCGGCTTACTCTGCGGACGACTTTGCGGCCATTCGCCGGAAATACCAACTACCCAAACGCTTCTTCCTTTACCTCGGCGGCTTTGATCGACGCAAAAATGTGCCGACAACGCTCGCTGCCTACAAACGTTATTTGGACAAAGGCGGTGATCCGGCGGTGCAACTGGTTATTGCCGGGGAACTGCCCACGGTCGATAGCACGTTTAGCCCTGATCCTCGCCGCATTGCTGCGGAGCTTATGTTAACTGATCACGTTCACTTCTGTGGTTACGTGGAGGAGGAGGAAAAAGCTGCCCTCTACGCATTGGCCACAGCTTATATTTTTCCCGGTCTCTACGAAGGCTTTGGTCTCATGGTACTTGAGGCAATGCAAGCCGGTACACCAGTCATCACCAGCGCTCGCTAGTGCAGAATGAACAGAGTTCTTTGGCAAGCCTTCCAGGAAGGGGACACATGTTTGTCAGAGATACGAGGCGTGCTTGACCTAACCTTTTGGAATGACAACAACGGACCAGCTAGATCTTGTTGTGAAACGCGGAAACGTTTCACGCAAAGCCGCAAAGAGCGCAAAGGTCTCACAAGTGTTTCTTGGCGAGCTTCGCGCCTTTGCGTGAGAAAGCGAAGTTTCGCAACAGAAACGAGCTGAATCGCCCGGTCTCGTGTCAAACATGTGGTGTGAACCCCGCTCTTTCGGCGCGCTATGGCATCGCGCCGATCTATGCTATCCTTATCGGTATCCCCGCACCATTTCATCCAAAGAGCCAATTGCTCCAACAAGAGTTGATAGACCATCATGCAATCGATTCCCTTAACGGATCCGCGGTTGACGTGGGCCGGGGCCATTTCCGTGCAGCATGCCGACCAGTGGGCCATGCCCTGGCGAATTCCCCACGAAGATCGTGAACTCTTTCCCCCGGCGGAATTGCAAGCCCGAACGGCAATGCCCGCCGGTGTTCGTCTGACTTTTCGCAGCAATACAACGACGCTCCGCGGCCAACTGGTCGCGACCCCCGAAATGGCACCCATTGATCTCTGTTGCGATGGTGAGCTCATTGCTACCGTGCCCATGGATGGCCAGACACAATTCCATTTTGACAACCTGCCCCACGGCGATAAGTTACTTGAACTTTGGCTTCCGCAGTTTGGTGAAGTTCGCCTGGAGACTCTGGCCATTGATGAGGAGGCGACCCTCACCGGGCACACGGATCGGCGTCCACGTTGGATTACCTATGGCAGCTCGATCACCCAGTGTCGCACTGCTGCCTCGCCGACACAGACGTGGCCGGCCATCGTGGCGCGCAATTTGGATTTGCATCTCACCTGTTTGGGTTTTGGCGGCCAATGTCACCTCGACCCGATGATCGCTCGCATGATCCACGACCAACCAGCAGATTTTCTATCGATCTGTGTGGGGATCAACATTTATGGTGCAGCATCACTCAGCCCACGGACCTTTCGCGGGGCACTGATTGGATTCATTCAAATTGTCCGGGATGCCCATCCCGAGGTGCCTCTTGTGGTAATGTCACCGATCTATTCGCCGCCCCGTGAGGCAACTCCCAATGCAGTCGGTTTCACCTTGCAGGCCATGCGTGAGGAAGTCGCCGCGGCCGTTGATGCCTTGCAGCGGGCCGGCGATTTCTACCTTTACTATGTGAATGGGCTGGATATCTTTGGCGCGGAGTACACGCATCTTCTTCCCGACGCCTTGCACCCCGATGCGGAAGGCTATCGCATCATGGGGCAAAACTTTACAGCACAGGTGGCAAGGCGCTATTTTCCCCGTTGAATTCTCTTTATAGGTTCATGTTTGAACACAGTCGCAATTCGCTAGACTCAAATCAGAATGAGAAGCGGAGTTTTGCCCAGCGTGCGACGCACGCGATCCGAGTTGTTATCCAAACTCCGGTTTTCAACTTGACTTCAGTATAGACTATCGCAATAGGAGAAAATATAATGAATGGCATCTTTGTTCCCGGCAGTGCTGCCGAGCGTGAAACGTTGGATTGGGGTTCGTTGGCGTGGGTCAGCCGACCCCAGAGCACCGAAGCGAGCAACTTGACCGTGATTGAGGTTACTTTGAATCCGGGTGGAGGCCACAACTTCCACAAGCATCCCGATCAGGAAGAGGTGATCTATGTGGTTGAAGGCGAAGTCGAGCAATGGCTGGAGCAAGAATCGCAGACTCTGCGCCCCGGTGACTCTGTCTTCATCAAAGCCAATATTGTCCACGCTTCCTTTAACAACAGCCGCACACCGGCAAAACTGCTCGCCATCCTTGGACCCTGTGTCGGGGAAGGGGGCTATGTCTCCGTTGAAGTCGGTGACCAGGAGCCGTGGGTAAGCTTGCGGTAAGCGGAGTGGTAGAGAGGGGAACAGGAAAAGAATTTGTGTTCTCTTTCGCTCTTTCTGTTCTCTGTCTCCCGCTCTACTTGTCTACGCGTTCTCGATCTGTACTTTCTTCGGTTTATTTAAAGAAATAACTATCTAGCAACAAGCACTGCGCTGTGCTATTCACGGCTATTCGCGAGACGATCCTGGGATAGTTTTTCTTTGAGATGGCCTTAGAAAAAGATTCGTGGTGCTACACCTCTGTTTGACTCGTGATCATGGCACGAATCTTTTTCTGAATGTCTATCCCTCACCCTCTAATCCCCGGTTGCAGCCAACAGCAGGTCTCTGCGCCGCAGCGCTTGCAACGGTGAGCGAGTGCGATACCAAAGCCAGGTGCTGCGCGCTAGGTTACCGACCATGAGGCCGAGGATGCCAATGTAGAGACCTGATACGCCTTGCCAGCTCACACCAACAAGCAACACCGCAATATGAGTCACCAGTGCGACAAACATTGCCTCTGTAATCCCCCCTGTGCGCCGTTCATACATGAGCACGCCTTGGTGCCAGCTTTGGATCACGGTCAGTCCTGGGAGCAAAATGCTTAGCCAGACGGCAGTGCTCGCCGGCTCGGTTAATGAAGGGGGCAATGCCGCAATGCGGGCAAACCATAGGCCGGCCAATGGGGTGACTGCCATCAACAAGAGGAGCCCAGATGTAATACTGCTTAGGCCAAGGGTGAAGCGATGTAATCCGCGGCTGGCATTGGGGCGTTCTAGTAAGACAACAACCGCTTCGGTGTAGGCCATCCCTGCACTCATCCAAATGATGAGCAAGCCATAGACCACCGGCCAGACGGCCAATGTCTGCAATGGATCGGGCATACGGCTGAGCGCGGCCGAATTGATCGGCTGGACAACGACTTGTAACAGCGATGTCATGACGAGTGGTACATAGAAGGCCAGGAAGCTGCCAAGTGTCAAGGGGTGTGCAATAGGTTTGGCCCTGACAAGCTGTTCGCGCACAACAGGTCCCACGCGCCAACCTGCATAGATCGCTTCGCCGGCGACACCACATGTAAAAACTCCTGTCGCCAAGACGATGCCTGTGATGGAGATCCCCCCAAATCTGTGGAGGAGAAATAGCACTGTTAGGCAAACTGCATCGACCAACAGGCGGACAATAGCACCCATGGTAACCCAGCCGGTGTGGCCAAAGCGAATCAGAATGCCATAGACGAAGCGCCGGTAGCCGACAGCCGCTGTCCACGGCAACAAAAGCTGGAGTCCCGTGCGTGCCGGCTCAACCACCTCGGCCGGAGCAGCAATGATGCGCTCAACGATAAAGTAGTAGAGCGGTGAGAAGGCTAGTAACCCATGAATAACCGTGAGCACGGAGACGAGGATCCAAGTGTAGCGCCGTACACTTTGATAGCTGGCCCAATCCTTACTCAGCGCCGTCGATGCACTGAGTAACATCATCATCGGCGCTCCGAGGATCAAAACCAACGGAAAGGCGACACCCCACGCTGCCAGATTGCGCTCGGGCTCTGCCAGTCGAGCAACGATGGCACTGAGAGCAGGGATCTCCACTGTCATGATGAGCCAACCCAACGCCAGGGGCCACCAGGTTCGGAAGACCTGCCGCGCCGTCAGATGATGGGTTACTGGTGCGTTGCTGGTCGCTTGCAAGGATGTCACAGGTAGAATTACTTTCTGCTTTAATATGTGGATTGAATGCAGGTCGTGCCGCGCATGTTCAGCGGCCAGCTACGTCTAACATGCAGAAAGAGTTCGTAGCATGATCACGAGTTAAACAGACAAATAGCACCCCGAACTTTTTCTGAGAAACTACAGTATAGCCGCTCTCCTGCGAATATTCAATCAATCGGGAGGATACATGTCAAAACCGAATATTATTTATCTCCATTCACACGACACGGGGCGCTATGTCCAACCCTACGGATACAGTGTTACCACGCCAAACATCCAGCGTCTGGCGGAAGAAGGCGTTCTCTTTCGCCAAACCTATTGTGCCGCCCCCACCTGTTCGGCCAGCCGCGCCGCGCTGCTCACCGGTCAATCAGCCCACAGTGCCGGCATGACCGGATTGGTCAATCGCGGATGGCAGTTAAATGATTACCGCCAACACCTGTTGCACACGTTAAAAGCTGCGGGCTATCATACGGTTCTGGGTGGTTTGCAGCATCTGCATCGCGATCGTACCTATTTGGGCTTTGATCGGATAGTTGCACCGGAAAAGAGCACGCGCGTCGCCGATGTGGCCCCGCTTGCCGCCGATTTTCTCAAATGTGAGCCCGCCCAACCCTTCTTTCTCGACGTTGGCTTCTTTGAAACCCACCGGGATTTCCCGCAAGCTGATCCCGCCTCTGCTCGCTATCTACGGCCCCCGGAGCCGCTGCCTGACACACCGGAAGCGCGCCAGGACATGGCTGATTTTGCCAAGATGGCGGCTGACTTAGATCGGGGAGTGGGGCTCATTCTCGATGCACTGACGGAGAGCGGGTTGGCCGATAATACACTGGTGATACAGACCACCGATCACGGTCTTGCCTTTCCCGCCATGAAATGCAATCTGACTGGCCACGGGATGGGTGTGCTACACATCATGCGCGGTCCGGGCGGCTTTCAGGGTGGGCGCGTAGTCGACGCACTCCTTTCCCACATCGATATTTTCCCAACGCTTTGTGAACTACTCGCTATTGCGCCGCCACCTTGGTTAGAGGGGCAATCGTTTCTCCCGGTAATTCGTGGAGAGAGGGCAGAAGTAAATGAGGCCATCTTTGGGGAAGTCACCTATCACGCTGCCTATGAACCCAAGCGCGCTGTGCGCACACAGCGGTACAACTATATTCGGCGCTACGACGGACGGCAACGACCCGTCTTGCCCAACTGTGATGATAGCACCAGCAAAGATCTCTGGTTGGTAAATGGCTGGGCCACGCGCTCGTTTGCAGAAGAGCAACTCTACGATCTGCTCTTCGATCCCAATGAAGCCAACAATGTGGCCGAGGATGCCGCCTACATCGATGTGCTCGCCATGATGCGTCGGCGCCTCGACGAATGGATGAGCGCAACCGATGACCCGCTGCTGCAAAGCGCACCCGTGCCAATGCCGGCCGAAGCGGTGGTCAATGACCCCGATGGCCTTTCTCCCCGTGAAACACCCAGTGTTGCAACCCACAAGCGTCCGACTGCGTAGGGCGCTTGAACTGTGAGGGGCGATCCAGCACTCATCGTGCATGCGCTGGGTCGGCTCCTACTTATGCTTGGACCACAGATTATTCAGCTTGTTTACAACGCCTGACGGTCAGGTGAAAGCGTCAAAGTAAACGCAATTTATACGATTGGAGAGCAAAAAGGCTACGGAATTTAGGACAAATAGCCAAATTTATAGGACTTTTGCCTACTTACACTGAGTAAACAGTACGCCAAAGCGCTTAACTTATTGTAAAGCTTTTTGACAGGGGTTGTATCATCTGCTACTATGCTGAACAGCAATCAGTTGACCTAGTTTCTGCCATCAATCAGCACAGTGGAGTGACCATGCAAAGCCTCATTTGCCTCGGAATTATCGCTAGCTTGTACGTTACAATTGCCTTACTTGGCTTCAGTATCAGTTGGGTCCGTGAGCGTCGCTCCTCCCGTTCTTCGTAGGACAGTCCTGTTCGCGTGAGCAGCTACATTTGTTGTGTTGATCGATTATTCGCTCATTATCGGCTTCTTTGATACCGGTCAAGCTGTTCTAAAAATAAGCTCACGCAAAGGCGCCAAGTGTGCAAAGAACTGCACCTTTTCGCGGCCATGGCGCTGCTGTTCACCGGACTGCAAAAAATCTACTTTTCATCTCGGTCATCTGTGGTATAATTCCATCGTAGCCACAAAGAATGGAACCACAAGTTATGACCACATATGCCCCACCAAATCGCACTCCCACAGACGAAGATCCCAGGCGGGAGGCGCCTGATAACTCAAAAATTGGGCAGCCTGGCTCATGGGGTCCACCGCCGAACCCCGTCAAAATGATACAGGCCGATGATTGGCAGATCATCCGCCGCTGCTACCGCTATTTGCTGCCGTATTGGCAGACTGCGGCAGGAACGTACGGTGTTATGCTCCTCATCACAGGGCTTGCGTTGGCGATTCCCCAATTGATCCGTTGGATCGTAGACCGTGGCATCCGCGCGCAAGAAGTCGACTTGCTTACTTGGTCCGTTGGTGGATTGCTCCTGTTGGCCCTGCTAAAAGGGATTCTGACCTTTTTTGAAGGGCGTTGGTCGGAGGTGCAATCTCAGCATGTGGCCTACGATCTGCGCAATGCCATCCACAACAAACTTGCCACGCTCTCCTTTTCCTATCACGACCGAACCGAAGCCGGGCAACTGCTCTCCCGTGCCATGCAAGATGTCGAGCGCATTCGCTTTCTAACCGGGCGGGCCACGCTGCGCTTGGTCAGTAGTATCATGCTGGCGATAGGTACCGCTGTGATGCTCTTTTGGATGAACCCGCGGCTGGCCTTGTTGAGCATGGCTGCCATCCCGATTCTGGCCAATCGCGCCTACGCGTTTGGCCGCCAAATGCGTCCACTATCGCTGGCCATTCAACAGGCACTTGCTGTGCTCACAACACGGTTGGAGCAGAATCTCCGCGGGGCCCGCGTCGTAAAGTCCTTTGCGCGCGAGGAATATGAGAGCGAGCGCTTTATCGACACCAACGCAGAATGGTTTGCTTTGTCGGAACGGAGTGTTCGCCTCCAGGCAATCAACGTGCCCCTGCTTGATCTGATCTCGAATATCGGTACTATCTTCATTATCTGGTACGGTGGCCGCTTGGTGATTCACAATCAACTGACCCTTGGCGAACTCGTGGCCTTCTCAACCTATTTGAGCCAGTTGATCCAGCCGATTCGTCGCTTGGGCATGATTATTCCGGCGATCTCCATGGCCGCCACCGCTGCTGAGCGGGTCTTCGAGATTCTCGATGCTGAATCCGAGGTGCGGGATGCGCCCGATGCCTATCCGCTGCCGCCGGTGAAAGGGCATGTGCTGCTGGAACATGTTGGCTTTGCCTATTTTAACCGTCATCGGGTGCTCGATGACATTACATTGGAAGCCCAGCCCGGTGAGATCATTGCGTTGCTGGGTGCCACCGGGTCGGGTAAATCCTCGGTAATCAATCTCCTCCCCCGTTTCTACGATCCCACCGAGGGCCGCATCACGATCGATGGCCATGACCTCCGCCGTGTGACGCTCAATTCGCTGCGCGACCAGATTGGCATTGTCTTACAGGAGACCACGCTCTTTGCCTCGACGATCCGGGAAAATCTCCTCTTTGGCCGCCCCGATGCTACCGAGCAAGAGATGATCGAAGCGGCCCAAGCGGCCCATGTGGATCATTTCATCCACACCCTGCCCGGCGGCTACGAGATGAGGATCAACGAGGAAGTGAGCAACATCTCGCAGGGGCAGATGCAGCTTCTGACCATCGCGCGGGCGGTGCTGGCCGATCCGAAGATCCTGATTTTGGATGAAGCGACCAGCTCGGTCGATACCCGCACCGAGGTGCTGATTCAACGGGCGATGGATCGACTGATGGCGGGCCGCACCAGCTTCGTGATCGCCCACCGCCTCTCGACGATTCGGGATGCGGATGTGATTTTGGTGATGCAGGACGGCGACATCGTGGAACAGGGCCAGCACAA
>ERZ795053.7283-NODE-7283-length-10710-cov-5.589582_pt1 | contig 10710 bp, 10 predicted proteins | sample MGYA00375137_ERZ795053 | MGnify/ENA primary metagenome ERZ795053 (study PRJEB30182, sample SAMN05720284) | activated sludge metagenome | isolation source: Anaerobic digester | place: Hong Kong | collected 2014-12-17 ... | reverse complement strand
TAATCATAAGCCGCGAGCTGGGTAATCGGCTCGCCCTTCTTCTTTTTCGCCATCAGCGTATTGATGGTGACTTTTCTGCGTTTCGCCTGCTCCGCCATGACGCGTCTCCCGAAGTCTTTGTTGATTTGTGTTGTGTTATTTGATGCGGCAAAACCCGCGCCCCCGTTGCCGGACACGTGCCACGCCGTCGCACTATGGGCGTCGGCGAAGGGTCTTTAGTCAAATGAGCAGAAGCTATGAGGCGTTCGCTGGAGCCTATGACGGTTCCGTGCACTTCAGTCCCATGGCGCGCGAGGGCGGCGCTTTTCAGGATCGTAATAGGGGCGCGAGACGAGTTCTATGTCGTGAAATGTTCCCGTTGGATCTTGCATGGCAACCCTAGGGCCGCGTTCGCTGCGGACATATCCAAGACCAAGAACACCTCCGGCCACCTGGCTATTGCAGGCGGAGGTGATGATCAACTCGTTGTCCCGCTGCGGTCGAGCCAAAGTGGCTTGTGGCCGAAACAGCGTCACATCGGCATCTGTTGCAGCGCGAAACGAAACCAGACTCAACGCCTGGCGTGCCGCTTGCGTCCTAAATTCGATTGCGGCACCACCATCACTGAACGTGCAAAGACCGGCTTCAGCGGAGGTCACGGGGACCCGGAATTCATTGGCAAACAGAACGAAGCCCGCCTCGATGCGGAGCATGTCGGTAGCGATGAAACCGGCGGGACGGGCGTCGGCGGCAAGCCGTTGCCACATCGCGTCCCCATCATTTGCCGATAACACCAGTTCAAACCCGCGCTCGCCCGTATATCCAAGGCGCCCAATCCGAACCGGTGTGTCAGCCAACAGGAAGTCGCCGGAAGCGTAATAAGGCAGCGCCGCAAGGCGCCGGGCCGCTTGCGGCGATAGATGTGGGCAAAGGGCCGCGAGCGCCCTTGGGCCTTGTACCGCGAATATCCGCGTTTGCGCCGTCAGATCGCGAATTTCGAGCAAACCATCATCGGCTGCGGCGGCGGCCAGATCAGCAATATCGACAGGCCGGCCGCTCATGACTTCCCAGGTCTGACTGCCAACGCGCCAGATCGTCAGATCGGCGGCCAGATATCCCTCCAGCGTCTCGCGAACGGCATAGCGAATGGCGCCAACGCGCATATCGGCAATGCGCCGCCGCGTCAGCGTTCCAATGGCGCGCACCGCACCTGGACCACTCAGGATGGCGCGCGACATAAACGAAAAATCAAACAGCGCTGCCGCCGTGCGGCAGGCCACCGCCTCGGCTTGCGGATCACCATAATCCGGCGTGATGCTGGATGGATCAAAGTCCATTGCTGCCTCATTGAACGATGAGATTTTACAACAAAATCCCAATGGTCAACTTGGCCAGAATGCTAGCGCCGACCAGCGCCAGCAGAACGGCAACGATGCGCCGCAGCATTTCGCGCGGCAGCACGTGGGCGAGCCACGCTCCACCCCAGGTGCCGAAAACGATCCCCAATCCGATGATCAACCCAAGGGAGACGTGGAGGATCCCGGCATAGTAATTGCCCGCGGTGGCGAGAACCGCGATGGGCAATTGGATAGCCTGTGCCAAGCCGATTGCCGTCAGCACCGGCATGTGCACCCACATCAGGATCGGGATAAGAACCAACGGACCACCGGTCCCAGTAAGAGCGGACAAAAAGCCCGTCACGCCTCCGGCCATGGCGAGATAGCCGTTGGAAACGTTCTGACCGTCCGGCTCGTCAGCGGGCACTTTGCGGCGCAACGCCTGAATGCCCGAACCTGCCGTCAGCAGACCGATGAGAAGCTCCAGCAAACGCCCAGGAGCAACGTTAACGGCCAATGCTCCCACCAGGGCCGAGGGCATGGCGGCCAGCCACAGCGGCATCGTCATGCTCCAGCGGATCGACTTCTTGCGCGCGAAAGCAAATGTACCGACGGCTCCCGACAGCAGGTAGGCGAACATGGCAGCGGCAATGGCGAATTTAATCGGTATGCCAGCCAGATAGACCAAGGCCGGCACAAGAATTACCCCACCGACACCGACACAGCCGATTAAGCCGCCGGCCATCAATCCAAAACCGCCGTAAAGCAACATTTCAGCAAAAGTCATGAAACGGCCCGCACTCCAGCCGCGCGGTCTCCTGATCTGACGCGTACCCCCTATGGATGACAGGCCACGGCCCCCTGATTTAAGGGCGCGACCTGACACTGATCAGTGTCGCAAGCGCGCGCTTTTAGCGCCAGATCTGAGCGATTTCGTTTTGCCTAACAATAGATAGGCAATTCCTATGATCGACATCGTCATACAAACTGGCGTAGTTCATAGCTGTCCGCTATGTTTGACTTTAGTCAAATGCCCCGCGGCAGTCTGACACACCAAATCAGCACGCAGCACACCCATCGCCCTTTTGGCATTCAGTCACACGTGAGGTGGCCCTTGTTTCTCAGGCAGTTCAAATATCTCGTTGCAGTTGTTGAGGAAGAGCATTTTGGCCGTGCCGCCTCGCGATGCTGCGTCACGCAACCCAGCCTTTCGAGTGGCATCAAGCAACTCGAGCTAGAACTGGGTGTTCCGATTTTCCTGCGCGGTCGAGGTCAACGCTTCCACGGCCTGACTGCAGAGGGGGAGCGGGTCACCAACTGGGCCCGCCGGATCATCTCTCACTGTGACGCGATGAAAGATGAGATCAAGTCGATGCAGAAAAATCTGCATGGCTCGTTACGTATGGGCGCCATGCCCTCCATGTCACCGGTATTGCCGGTTCTGTTGCAGATGGTGCGCGAGGAACATCCAGGCGTTGCCATCGACGTGCACTTCATCGGCAACGAGGCGATGAAGCTCGGTCTTGATAACTTCACGCTTGATTGTGCCTTGACCTACATCGAACGCGCCGATCTCGGCCGCCGCAACGTGATGCCGATCTATACCGAGAAGCTAAGCCTTTTGGTCCCCGATGTTCCTCAGTTTGCCGGACGCACCGAGATCACGTGGCAGGAAGCCGCAGCGCTGCCGTTGGCGCTGCTGCGGCCCAGCATGCACGAGCGCCGCTTTGTCGATCGTGTGTTCAAGAAGGCCGGCGTTACGCCCAATCCGAAGGTCGAATCGGAATCCATTCTTCACCTGATGTTCCAGGTTCAGTTCACAGAGCTATCGACAATCATTCCAACGCACTTCACGCATATGCCAGGTCTTCACGCAGGCACCAAGGCACTCGACCTCGTCGATCCCGTCATGAGCCAGGAAGTTGGCTTGTTCTGGGCCGAAGGCGAAACCGTGATGCCGATGGCTGGTGTCATGGTCAACGTGGCCAAGCAGCTGCAAAAGACGGGTGAATTGAGGGAGCGGCTGGGTGAGAAAGCCGAATCCCACAAGGCGCGTAAGCCCAAGAAGGCCGGCATCATAGCCAGCGACGAACACAAGATGCATAGACAAAGCGCCTGATGTGGCATCGCCGCACATAACGAAAGACGCCGCCCCATCGGGCGGCGTCTTTCGTTTTTGAACTTCAATGTGAACTTACCGCAAGCCCTGCAACTCCGTACTTGCTGAAGCGACCGCCCGACTTGATGGGGGTTTTGGCTCAGACGTTGAGCCTTGGCGGAGGCGTTGAAGCGGCGCGCGGCCTCAGGCGTGCATCAAGACGTTCAGAACATTGCCGGGTGGACTCTGTCGGGCGGCGCGTGACCGTCGAAGAACGTCTTGATGTTGATGATGACTTTCTCACCCATGTCGACGCGACCCTCGATCGTTGCGGAGCCCATGTGCGGCAGCGCGACGACACGCTCAGAGGTCAGCAGCTTGGGATTGATGGCAGGCTCGTGCTCGAACACGTCAAGACCTGCGCCCGCGATGGCTTCCTGCTCGACAAGACGCGCCAACTCGTTCTCATCAATCACCTCGCCGCGCGCGGTATTGACGATGTAGGCCGTTGGCTTCAAGAGCTTCAAGCGACGCGCGGAAAGTAGATGATAGGTCGCCGGCGTGTGCGGGCAGTTGACCGATACGATATCCATGCGAGCGAGCATCTGATCAAGGCTATCCCAGTGCGTCGCCTCCAGCTCTTGCTCCACATCCTCGGCAACGCGACGGCGGTTGTGGTAGTGGATCTGCAGGCCGAATGCCTTGGCGCGGCGGGCAACCGCCTGCCCGATGCGGCCCATGCCGATGATGCCCAGGCGCTTGCCGTAGATGCGGTGACCAAGCATCCAGGTCGGCGACCAGCCGGCCCAGTGGGTGCGCGGATCCTTCAGATAGCTGGTCGCCTCGGCAAGGCGGCGCGGCACGGCAAGGATCAGTGCCATGGTCATGTCGGCGGTATCCTCAGTCAGGACGCCGGGCGTGTTGGTTACCGTGATGGAGCGATTACGGGCGGTATCCAGATCGATGTTGTCGACGCCGGTACCGAAGTTGGCGATGAGGCGCAAGTTGGGTCCGGCCTGGCTGATCACGGCGCGATCAATGCGGTCAGTCACCGTCGGCACCAGCACATCGGCCTGTTTGGCCGCGGCGACCAACTCGGCTTGCGTCATCGGATGATCGTCCTCGTTGAGACGTGCATCAAACAGTTCGCGCATTCGGGTCTCGATGACATCGGGCAGCTTGCGCGTTACGACGACGACGGGCTTCTTCTGGGCTTGCGGCATATCGGCTTCCGTTCAGGGGCGTGACGAATTCGGAGTTAGGCTCGAGGCCGGGCGCTGACGCAGATCGTCGACGGGGCCTCGCGGGTGGGTGTGCACGTGTCTAACAGATGGCCTTGGCGATGACAAAGTACCGTTTAGAGTCGGCGAGGCGGAAGATTCGGCGCGGCAACCTGTCAGGATAGCCAAACCAATATGCCGGCGCGGAAATGCGGGAGATCATAGAACAGCATGGCTGGGGCTAAAGCGAGGGCGCACTTGAAAGGGTTAGCGCCTTATCGAGGGCGCTTTGGGTTGGGACCCCGTCAGCGCGCCGATCGCCGACGCGATCGGAAGGCTTTGTCCACGTTGGTCGTGCTGATCACCTCGTTGCTGGCGATCAGTATGGCAAGTATGCCAACTGCCGCGCAAACGCCGTCCAAGGTGGGGCAGAGCGGCCTGCCTCTGCCCCGTTACGTCAGCTTGAAATCCGATCGTGTCAACCTGCGCCAGGGACCAGGCACGGACTATCCCACGGCCTGGGTTTACCGCCGCGCCGGCCTCCCACTGGAAGTGATCGAAGAGTACCAATCATGGCGCAAGGTGCGCGATGCGGAGGGCACGACAGGCTGGATCCTGTCGTCTTTGCTGTCAGGCCGCCGCACGGCCTTGGTGCTGCCGTGGACGCTCAAGCCTGGCGCACCTCGACCGCAAGTTCCGCTCCTGCGCTCCGACAGCGCGGGCTCGGGAGCGATTGCCTTGCTTGAGGCCGGTGTGATCGCCGATGTTCAATCGTGCGATGGCGCGTGGTGCTATGTCGCCATCGATTCCTACAAAGGATACCTGGAACAGACCAAACTTTGGGGGGTCTACGCACGCGAGCGAGTCAAATAGCCTCCCACCACCGATAACCATACCGCGCGGCCAGCCAAGCGGGGACGCGAGGCAGTCACGCTGGAGATCTTCGATCTCTGGATCTTCAGGCCTTCACCAAGCGCACAACGACGTCGATATGGGAAACCTTCATGCCAGCAGGCGGTTCGGGCAGACCATCGACGCGAACGCCATCTCCAGAGATGTCCATCAACTCACCCTCGTCCTCGACAAAGAAGTGATTGTGGTTGGAGATGTTGGTATCGAAATAGGCGCGGGCACCGTCAATCGCCAGCTCGCGCAACAACCCGGCACGCTTGAACTGGTGCAACGTGTTGTAGACGGTCGCCAGGGACACCTGCTCACCCGCAGACAGGGCTTCGGCATGCAGTGTTTCAGCCGTGACATGGCGATCGCCAGCACCAAACAGGAGCTGGCCAAGCGCCAGACGCTGACGGGTCGGACGCAAGCCGGCAGTCCTCAAGCGCTCCGCAATCGCTGCGGCCTCGCCCTGGCCTGGCAGACAGTCAAGATGCTCTTCAACTTGGTTCATGCGGGTTGTCGAACCTCTTTAGCGTCGTCGTTGATCGTACCGGCAGATGACCGCATCGTATAGGGCACATCAAACCCGCTGCGAATCCGTCAAATCGAGGCCTTGCCCACCAGCCAGCCCCGAATATGGCACCCCCCCAACGTTGACCACTTTTCCTTTTTGACAAAAGTCTTCAACGCAAAACCATGCATTCGGCAATCAAACACTCAGGTAGCGACAACTCCTCGGTCACGAAAACACAAGGATGGCCAGCTCCTGATACCGAATTGTTTTGTTCAGTATAAGATGTCGTGCGGCGGACCGCAATGTGTGGGCAGGCGTGATCATTATCGGCTCAAGCCGAGATGCGGCTTGACGCTGGCCATCTTTACCTTTTGAAGGGTAGCCCAAAGATGTCTGGGCGCGATGGCCCGGCCAGCCAACGTGCTGTTTACCGGAGGGGATCTGAAGCACCCATGACCGTACGACGTTCAAGTTTCGAATTCGAAGATCTCCTGGAGTGCGGCCATGGCCGGATGTTTGGTGCTGGCAATGCCCAGCTGCCGCTACCGCCTATGCTTATGTTTGACCGTATTCCGCATATCTCGGAAGACGGCGGTGCCCATGGCAAGGGCCAAGTGGTGGCCGAGCTGAAGGTCGCGGGCAATGCACGTCTGGACTGGTTTTTCGACTGTCACTTCGAGGGAGATCCGGTGATGCCCGGCTGCCTCGGTCTTGATGCGCTGTGGCAGCTGACGGGTTTCTATCTGGGCTGGCTCGGCGCTCCAGGTCGCGGGCGCGCACTCGGTGTTGGCGAGGTGAAGTTCACCAACATGGTACTGAAGACGACCAAGAAGGTTGAATACGTTGTGGACCTCAAGCGGGTCATCCTGAGAAAGCTGAAAATGGCGATCGCGGATGGCACACTGATCGCCGACGGCGTTCCCATCTATACGGCCACGGACATGCGCGTCGGCCTGTTCGAGACCGGTGCAGAGAGCGCAGCAAAAGCGTAAACTCCAGCTACTTGACGGCACGCAGCCTAACGGCGCACACCGCGCCGGAGATCGATGGCTTCGTGTCAGAAATCGGCGAGCAATGACCCTCCCTGAGCGGCGCGGCAACAAGAAATGCAGACAATATAAGGATCGAATGAGATGAGGCGCGTTGTCGTCACCGGGATGGGAATCGTTTCCTCGATCGGCAACTCCAGCCAGGAGGTGATCGCCTCGCTCAGAGAGGGCAAATCGGGAATCGTCAAGGCTGAGAAATACGCCGAGATGGGTTTTCGCTGCCAGGTGCACGGCGCTCCCCAGATCGACTGGGTGGCGCAAGTGCCGCGCAAGCCCAAGCGGTTCATGGAAGAGGGTGTTGGCTGGAATTATGTCGCCATGGATCAGGCGATCCGCGATGCCGGCCTGGAACAGAGCGACGTCGTCAACGAGCGCACCGGCATCATCGTCGGCGCTGGCGGGCCGTCAACGCGAGCGATTGTCTGGGCGGCCGATACCGCACGCCAGAAGGATCCAAGGAAGGTTGGCCCCTTCGAAGTGCCCAAAGCGATGTGTTCAGGCCCCAGCGCCGCGCTTGCAACCAGCTTCCAGATCAAGGGCACCAACTACTCGATCTCTTCGGCCTGCTCGACCTCGGCGCACTGCATCGGGAATGCTGCCGAACTCATCCAATGGGGCAAACAGGACGTCATGTTTGCCGGCGGGTGCGAGGAACTCGACTGGACGCTCTCGGTGCTGTTCGACGCCATGGGCGCCATGTCGTCACGCTTCAACGACACACCGCAGAAATCCAGCCGTGCCTACGACAAGAACCGCGACGGATTCGTCATCGCCGGTGGCGCTGGCGTCGTGGTGCTGGAGGAACTGGAACGAGCCAAGGCACGTGGCGCCAAAATCTACGGCGAAGTCGTCGGCTATGGAGCGACATCGGACGGCTTCGACATGGTGGCCCCGTCCGGCGAGGGCGCGGCGCGCTGCATGCGGCTTGCCATGAAAGGATTGGATGGCAAGGGCGTCGGCAACATCGACTACATCAACCCGCACGCAACAGCGACGCCGGTTGGCGACGTCAAAGAGATCGAGGCGATCCGCGAGGTGTTCGGCAAAAACGTGCCGCATATCTCAGCAACAAAATCACTGACCGGACATTCGCTGGGAGCGATCGGTGTGCAGGAAACGATCTTCTCGTTGCTGATGATGAATAACGATTTTATCTGCGAGAGCGCTAACATCGAAGAACTCGATCCTCAGTTCGAGGACATGCCTATCGCACGTTCGCGTATAGACAACGCTTCGCTTAACTGTGTCATGTCGAACAGCTTCGGGTTCGGCGGAACTAATGCAACTCTCGTGCTGCGCCGCTTCAATGGTTAACACGGTTGTCATGTCGCGGCGCTTGTGAGAGCCATTCAGGCTCATCCAGGAAGCCAAGACATGAAATTCTACCGGAACGGCGGTTGCTGGTTCGAGACTAACGCGCGCGCCGATGGCGCGGGAACGAGGGCTCCTATGGCCGAGATTGATTTTTCCAAGCCTGGTCCACTGATGGCGGGCAAGCGTGGGCTCATCATGGGTGTTGCCAATGAGCGCTCGATTGCCTGGGGCATCGCGCGGGCGCTCGCTGGACACGGCGCCAAGCTTGCCTTCACCTATCAGGACGAAGCTTTCGGCCGGCGTGCACTGCCGCTCGCAAAGACTGTTGGCTCAGACATCGTTGAGCCGTGCAACGTGCTCGATACCGAAAGCCTCGATCGTGTGTTCGAGCGCTTGCAGAAGGAATGGGGCGGCCTCGACTTCGTCGTGCATGCACTCGCCTATTCCGATCCGCGCGAGCTGGTCGGGCGTTACGTCAACACGACGCGCGACAACTTCACCAACACGATGGTCATCTCGTGTTTCTCGTTCACCGAAGTGGCGCGCCGCGCCGCCGCGATGATGAGCGACGGCGGCGCACTGCTGACGCTGTCTTATGGCGGCGCCACGCGCTCAGTACCGTCCTACAATGTGATGGGCGTTGCCAAGGCGGCGCTTGAGGCTTCGGTGCGCTATCTTGCCGCCGATCTTGGCCGGCAGAACATTCGTGTCAATGCGCTCTCCGCTGGCCCGATGCGTACGCTCTCGGGAGCCGGCGTTTCGGATGCGCGCGTGATCTTCAACTACCAAAAGGAGCACGCACCCTTACAGCGCACGCCGACGCTGGATGAGGTGGGCGGCTCGGCGCTCTATCTGCTGTCGCCGCTTTCGGGCGCGGTCACAGGCGAGGTTCATTTCGTCGACTGCGGCTATAACACCATCGCCATGCCCAACCTTTCGTCACTGAAAGCGCTCGAGGGTGATGGGGGCGGCCGCTCCGCGGCCGAGTGATCTTTCAACATCCCGTGTTGGCAGCAAGGCTGGCCGTTTTTGCATCCCTGGCCATAGAGCGCCCTTTTGCGCATGACGGTCTGACGCTTTGTCTCTTGACGTACACGCTCTGTCAGAGCAAGAGACGCGCCCATGATCGGGATTTTCGATTCAGGGCTGGGGGGACTGACAGTGCTTCGCGCGCTGGTCGCCCGCTTTCCTGAGGCCGAATTCGTCTATCTGGGTGATCACGCCAACGTCCCTTATGGCAACCGATCATCCGACGAGGTTGTAGAGCTGACGCGCCGGGGCGTGGAAGCGCTGTTTAAGCGTGGCGCCAAGTTGGTCCTGCTGGGCTGCAATACCGCCACGGCCGTTGCTGCGCGCCGCCTCCAGAGCGTCTGGCTGCCTGGTGCCAACTGGCCGGGCCACAACGTGCTCGGCATCGTCGCACCGACCGTGGAAGCCGCCACCCAGACACCCTGGGCCGTCACCGCGCCCCAGTATCCGCAGAAATATACCACCGACATCATCGCCGTATTCGGCACGACGCGCACCATCACCTCCGGTGTCTACGCCGAAGAAATCCGCAAGCGTTGCCCGCGCATGCGGGTGTTCCAGCAGGTTGCCGCCAATCTTGCCGGCGCCATCGAGGATGAAGCCTCGGAGGTCGAACTCGATGGGCTGGTGGGCGAAGCGGTGGCCGGCTTGAAGGCGCAGACCGGCGGTGAAGAGCCCCATCGCGTCATTCTGGGCTGCACACATTTCCCCCTGGTGGAGCATCTGTTTCGTGCGCATCTGGCGCCATCGGTGCGCATTCTGTCGCAGCCCGACGTCGTGGCCGACAGTCTGGAAGATTACCTGGAGCGGCGGCCACATTTCGCCGATTGCGCAACGTCGGGTGGGTTGCAACTTCTGACAACCGGCGCTGCCGACGAGATCAGCGCGCGTGCTCAGGTGTTTTGGCCTGACGCGCCCCAGTTTACCCACGCGACGACCTGATCGAAACTGCTGACCCGGCGCACCCTCGACACGGCAAGGCACACGCGTCAGCACAGGCGCCAAAAAGCGCAGGCAGCTGACCGTTGTCATATCAAGGTGCGCTACCATATCACTAATATTGATTGCCACAGATATGCACCGGTGCCGTTGCTGCGGTTCGATGTCCGGTGACGGAGAGCTGCCATGTCGTCTGATAAATCCCTTTTTCCTCAGCACCCGACCCGGATCGGCCCGGAGCATCAGGCGAAAGCGTCCAGCGCGACGTGCTGCGGGGGCGCGCACGAGCACGCAGCACACGCCTCACACGCATCGAGCCCACCGAAGAGCGAAACGG
>ERZ795053.7277-NODE-7277-length-10715-cov-5.458912_pt1 | contig 10715 bp, 4 predicted proteins | sample MGYA00375137_ERZ795053 | MGnify/ENA primary metagenome ERZ795053 (study PRJEB30182, sample SAMN05720284) | activated sludge metagenome | isolation source: Anaerobic digester | place: Hong Kong | collected 2014-12-17 ... | reverse complement strand
GTGCTTTTGACTTCCTGGGCAATCAATATCCCATACTTGAAGCCCATGGCGTAGAGCATAATACCTGCGCCGGGGAAGGCTCCACGATCTTTCCATACCTCTGCAAGTCTTGCGTTTGCCCAAGCGATGCACTCGTCCCAATTGCCTGGTATACACTGCTTGACAATCCCCAACACTTTGACGGTCTGCAATAAAACGTTTATAACCGAGTCATAGGACAGATGTTCGGTAGCATAGGAAAATTCATCGAAGTAATCATCCTCTGCAAAAACCGTTACAGAACGCATATCAAAGTCAGGATGCTGCTCAGCATACGCCATCATTTCCCTATAAGGCATCAGAAACCCGTCCTTGCGATCGTCGCGTATACTATGGCCAATCATCGTTTCCCAAAGGATGGAACGCAGCTTGCCCTCGTTGGTATGCTTGTGTTCTGGCGGCGGGGTAATACTCTCAACAAAACCAATACCCATTACAATGCGCTTGGCATCCTCGATAAATGGTACTTGTTTAGCATAAAGAATAACAAGGGACTTTCGCGGCGTAACATGCTGATAAAATGTATCAAATATGGCACGCTGGTTAGTTGCGTCTTGTACCCAGTTGGTGGTAAATCCTAAATTGGGCTCGCGGTTCTGATCATATGGAATGTTATACATTTCCGACAAACGCATTATATTATTGTTGTTGCCTTTACGAAGCATAGTCCACCCGAATGGACGGGCAGGCAATGAGAACGGAGGATATACAAGTTCCGTCTCGAGAAAATGCCCGTGGGTCTGTGGATTGTTTTTCTTATATGGGTGAACAGTCGTTTTTTTAAGGCTCACGGAGGACATAAATGCTCCTCCTTCGGAAATACAAGGCAGTTCAGCCTCTTGTCCGCTCATCGGGCATCCAGCAAGTTCCGCTTCCAGCTCATCATTTCTGTTTTCGGCGATGTTGGCAAGCCGCAGGCACGAGTTGTTGTAACACGGCTTGTCACAGACTAAACCACTATAGCCGTTGTCTTTCCAAGGTATACGAATCGAAATGTGCTGTGCCATTCTTTCCCTCCTTAACGCCGTTCATGCCCTATTTCCTCAAAGCGTCTCCATCACTTCCAGCAGGCTCTGGTAGCTGTCCACATCATGGTATTTCACACCGCTTGTGGAAATCTTATTAAACAATTTCTTTGCACAAGTAATTTTCGCTTGTTCAATCGGTCGGAGTTCAAGGCTGTCCATCGTTCCTTTTGTTTCAGCAATGAAGAAGATATGCTTCACTGAACCCTTCTTAAATGAAATCGCCCAGTCTGGGGAGTAATTTCCCACAGGTGTTGGGATATAGAACCCACGAGGCCCTCTGGGCAGTTTGGCATAGACAATCACCTCGTCGGCGACATCCAAGTCTTGGACAAACTTTCGTTCAACGCTGTCAATAGCCGTTCCGTCTGTGAAAACGTAATCCTGTATAGCGTGTTTAGCCTTAAACGCTTTCGCATACTCGTCGGAGGCGCGGCTCATGTTAAAAATGTCCTGTGAATAGGGTTCCTCAGCGCTTGGTGTATAAGTAATATGTTCCACCACAACCGACGCTTTTTGACGATTGATGATTCCTGCAACTTTGGTAATAAACTCCTCTGGGTTTTCTCGAAACAGCCATAGTTTTTCACGTTTAATACCACTTAGAATCGCTGTAACTGTCCGGCGCGTAAGTGTGGTACCTTCGGCAATTTTGCCTATAAGGTCATACTCGGCAAAACTGCCCTGCGCACGATTAAGTTTTTTGGTTTCGGTATGCTCAACATTAAAATCTGTGCCTATCTGTTCTCCTTTCGTTAAGGTGTACGACAAGCGGGCAACCCGCAGTTCGCTATTTATGGCAACAACGGACTTTTCAATGAGTTCTGCGCTATCAAACTCTACAGTGTATGCATACTTCTTGTTGATGCGCTCCCACAATTCCTTGAAGTCCTTCCAGTTTTCATTTAGCGGGTTATCCTTGACTTTCGTTTCGTGTCCATTACCCGCAATTTCTTTCAGGATGCTTGGATCAAATATAGCTTGAACAAGCTTATGGATGTTTTCTGCAAGCGGTGCCAGTTCTTCATCAAGCGGGGCAAGACTACCCGAGGCAGCGTCATTTCGGTAAGCGTCAGTGACTTCGCCCTGCTTAGTGATATAACCGTTTGAGCGGAGATATACAAAAATCTCCTGAGCCTCGGTTTGCGTTATTGTTCGGGGCACCCCGTCCAAGAAGAAGGTTTTGTTTGCAAAGTAATCCACACTTGCTTTCGTCGGACGCTCGTAAAGGTCGGACTTGATCTCACTTTGCAATTCTGCCACAAACCCTGCATAGCTTTCACTGGCGACTACTGTCAGGACATTTATGCCGTGGACATAGCTTTCACCGCAGGCGTCAATATCCTGCCGTTCGCCGTTGATGTTTACACACAGGCGCAGACCGCGACCCACCTCCTGCCGTTTTGCCGTGGTGTTATCTGAGTGCTTCAAGGTGCAAATTTGGAATACGTTGGGGTTATCCCAACCTTCTCGCAGCGCGGAGTGCGAGAATATGAACCTGGTTGGTTCTTCTAAGGAAAGCAAACGTTCCTTATTTTTAAGGATAAGATCATAAGCAGAAATATCATCCGAAAACTCGCTTCCACGCTTGACAGTGCTGTTTACGGCCCTTCCCTTTTTGTCTATTGAAAAGTAGCCGCGATGGGTTTCAGAGGTTTCGATTCCCCGCAGGTAGGTTTGATAAGCCGAAGGAAATAAAGTCAGTCGCTCATTTAGCGCAGCATTATACTCCTCTTCAAAAATACGCCCATATTCACCGAGGATTTCCTCACCATCTTCGCCATATTGACGGTATTTAGCCACCTCGTCAATGAAAAAGAGAGACAGGCACTTTATACCTTGCTCGAACAGTTTCTCTTCTTTGTCAAAATGTGAAGATATGGTCTCGCGAATTTGGATGCGCCGGATATCATCCTCGTTAACGTTACCGCTAGCTTCACCTGCTGCCAAGCTATCGCCGTTGGAGAATGTAACTACAGATCTTATCGGGTCTACCTCGGCAACAGAGACTCCTTTGTATTCCTCTAAACCGTTTGATGCTGTGTAAAGACTGTCACCCACACCAAGGGTTTGAATTTCACGTTTAATACCACTGCCACGTTTTACTTCGAACTCCAAGCGGGCACGTGGCGGCTTCTTGCGGTCAATCACTATATCGGCAAGGTACATATACCTGTTTTTACCGCTCAAATTTTTAAGTTCAAAACCTTTAACCTCAATTTTCTTAACAAGCTTCTTTTTAAAAGCATCAAACGCGTCAAGAACGTAGACCAAGTTGTGTGAGGTTTTATGGGTTGCAGAGTAGTTCAGGGAAAACAGTGGATTGAAGTTTTTCTTCAATGCATTCTGTGTTGCCAAACCACTCATTTTTTGCGGCTCATCAAGAATGATAATCGGGCGGTTGGCTTTGATAACATCAATCGGACGACGTGAACCGAACTCGTCGCGCTTGGTGTAGATAATACGGGCCGCTTCGTTGCCACTCCGGCCCTCAACATTCTTCTCCTCGTTCAAAGTGGTATTAAACGCCTGCGTGTTGATTATCATGACATTAATACCGGAATTCTGTGAAAACTCATCAAGCTGGTGTAGATTCGAAGAATTATATACGAAGAACCGAGCCTTAAGACCGTACAATTCCATAAAGTGTTCCTGTGTAATCTCAAAGGTTTTTTTGACCCCCTCGCGGATGGCAATGCTCGGTACGACCACAATGAACTTGCTCCACCCATATGCCTTGTGAAGTTCAAACATTGTTTTTAAATAGACGTAGGTTTTGCCAGTGCCGGTTTCCATTTCAACATCGAGCGAAACAGCACCAAGCCCTTGAACAAGCTCATTGGAAAGCTTGATATTATTTGCCATCTGAACACCACGGATATTTTTGAGAAGCTGTTCCCTGGTCACCTCAACATCTGCATTGCGGTAAGCAGTCTCAAACTCTTCCATTGTTTGCTCTGTTTCATCTTCAAACATTGACTCCTGTGCAGGTCTCTGCTTTGGCTTTGTCGTACCCACGTCGCGGCGGTATTTGGATACGCCATAATTAGGCTGTCCGGCGAATACCTTGACTACACTTTCTGCAGCTTCCGTCTGGAAAGACTGTATTTTAAACTGAAGTTTCATTTACAGCACCCTCCTTATCGTATTTGGGCTGTAGGTTGAAAACACTTGCTCGAAGTTGACCATCGCGCTGTCGTTTATAAAACTGCTGTCACGGAACACGGCGTAGTACGGCTTTTTCTTTGCGATTTCCGTAATCAAGGCGGTATCAACTCTGCCGAAGCAAGCGATCAAGTAGTGATCGTTGATATAGAAGGTATCGCCGTCCCGCCTGATTTTTGCTGAAAGCGGGATGCCGAGGTCGAGCATAACCTGGAAGAGTAAGTCTTCCTCTGTTCGGTCAGGCTTGATGTTGTCCATGAAGCCCTCTAGATTGAAGCTCATTTGTGCATATTCTTCGGGCGTGTAGTAAACATCCTTCATATTACTGCTGTCAAGTTTGAGAACCCGGAAGCCAGTATCCAAATTTTCAATGCCGGGCTTGTCCTTGTTATCTTCTTTAGTTTTCCTTCCGGCGCGACGGATGCGTTCTTTACCTATTTCTGTGAGCAAATGAGGGTTATTGGTTTCGTCACAAATTGATATTGCACTTCGTATTGTTTGCCTTTCAGCTTCAGTACTAGCTTTACTTAGATTTTCATCAAGATTCTCAGGAAGTTGAACCATTATATATTTTCGTTTTCCACCATCTTCAGCATTAAGTTGCATTACTGCATCAGCTGTTGTGGCTGAGCCCGAAAAAAAATCAAGAACTATAAATGCCTCACTCTCAAACAGTGAGATTAGCAGTTTAAGATATCCTACATTCTTGGGGGCAGAAAAAGGTAACTCAGATACTCCAAACAGATTCTTAATGTAGGTACCTGCACCTGTAGTTGTCAGTTCCATGCTATACTTTTGTTTTTTCCCTCTTACTATCGCCTCATACTCGCGATTGACTAATTGGCTTTTAATTCGGATAGTATCGTTAAAATTCTTTTCATATATTTTGTCTGATGAGAACTCAAGCGCACGTTTTTCAAACAACTCACGAAATTTATTCTCTGTATATGTGTTTTCCACTAAACGCTCATTGTTGTGCGAATAATATTTAACATATCCTTCTGTTATCAACTTTTGATCAATAATATTAAATTCTTCTTTTTTTATAACTAACTGCCTATCTTTTTCACGATAATATACAGAATAGTTTTTGTCCGATTCAACATTTGTTACATATTTGTTAAAACTGTTTTCGCCAACTAGCACTCGTTTTCCACTACCATGAACAAAATTCCCGTCTTCATCTTCTGTCATATCGCTGGCTCTTTTGGGAACATTTTCAATGAAGTATGCATTGGCTTTGTTCTTTGCATATATTACACAGTATTCTGAACTAACAGAAATAAACGCAGAGTTTTTCCTACCTTTTGGATTATTCTCGACAGACAATATGCCAACGAAGTTATATGAGCCCAACACCTCATTACATATCTTCTTCAAATTGTCAACTTCATTGTCATCAATGCTGATAAAGATCACACCATCATCAGTCAGTAAATCTTTTGCTATACGCAAGCGCGGGTAAATCATGTTTAGCCAATCAGTGTGAAAACGTCCGTTGCTGTCAAGATTTGGCGTAAGGCGATTACCCTGCTCATCATACTGCCCGTCGCGGCGCAGGAACTCACCTGTTTCCTCAGCAAAATCATCCTCGTAAATAAAATCTTTCCCCGTGTTATATGGCGGGTCAATATAAATCATCTTCACCCGGTTCAGGTATGTCTCGCGGAGCAGTTTTAGTACATCCAGATTGTCGCCCTCTATGTAAAGATTCTCGGTGTTGTCAAAGTCTACGCTTTCCTCGCGGCAGGGACGTAATGCCGCCGCAATAGGCGCGTTCGCCAAAAGCACTGACTTTTTCTTGTCCGGCCAAGTAAACTGATAGCGTTCCTCTTTTCCTGACACTACCTGGGTGTTTATTTCCTGTGCGAGAATATCCGCGTCAATCGCCCGGACAACCACCCCGTTTTCATCAATAGTCTCAGTGACGGCATTGGGGAACATAGAGGCCAGCGCAGCAAATTTTTCATCAGCGAGGTTAGGGGTAGACATCTTAAGTTTATCCATTGGAAAATTCCTCCATTTCGTTTTTAAGCTTTTTCACTTCTTCAACCAGCTCCCATTTTCGGCGAGGCTGTTTCTCGTTCATTGCCTTTTTCTCAAGCGCGGCAATTTTCTTTTTAAGCTTTTCGCGGCATTCATTGGCTATGATGGTTTCATCTAAGCTCTTACCCTTTGTGAGGTCAATGCTACCAATTTCTGCGATAATATTCTCCCATATTGCCCCGAGGTCAAGCCCGCGTAAGTTTAGCTTCCATTCATGAAGCGATTTGCTCTCTGACACAAGAACGCGTTCAGCACGGTAAACGGCAAGACGCACTGTGTCCTCATATTGCAAGACAAATAGCATACGCTGGTCAATCAACTTTGACAAAAGGACAATGTTCTTCTTGTCGCATTCTGGAGTTTTCAGCGACACCAATATCAAGTAAATCGCCGAAACATCCAGGCTTGCATTGACCGCCAAAGTCTGTGGAGAAATCTCCGCTACGATTACCAAGCGGTTGATCTGTTCGTCAAACAGTTTGCGATCGTCTGGCTTCGGTTTGAATCTATCGAAAATCGCTTTTTTCGGGAGCGGCTTTTTAATCTCTGTTGATCGCGGCAGTCCAAACATTTATGCCACCTCACTTTACGGTCAGGAAGCAGACCAGCTCAAAGTCGTCCAGACCGTCAATCGTGTTCGCAGCCAGGGATATCTGTTTGCCGGAGAGAAAACTGTCGATAGAGTTGTCCTCGTTCAAGTCCACGATGGACTTTACGGCAAAGTACAGAAGGTCCGAATAATGGCGCATATTTCTGCCGTCTTTCGTTTCGGCATTGAATTGGTGGCAAAGCTCTTGGTCCGGAACTGATTTACCCTTGCATAGACGCCTGAAAGCGTCGAGGAGTTTTTTCGGCTGCAGGTGGTCGATATGGATAACCGAGCCATCACGGACGTACACCATATAGAACGGATGAAGCTGGTTCTTGTTCTGCGGGTTGATGCCCGCATTGCGATTTTTTAAAATGTATATTGTACCATCCGGCGCATCGTCGTTTCCTCTCACAACTGCATGAAGACCGAATGGGACTTTATCGAGGTTATCGTGGTTCTTGATGTATTCAAGCAGGTCAAGCCTAAACTCATTCAGACCCAAGTCCATAATCGAAACGCCGGATTGCATTTCTTCGATGTCCACGACCTCGTTCTGCAGGCGTTCAAGCTGCGCCTTTCGGTATTCCAGGTCGCCCTGCTCCTCGGGGTCAATCGGGTTGTCGTCGCCTGTTGACGTCATAACGGAAGCTTTCATTCGGGTTTCAACGCGGCCTTTTAATTCAAGGTACTTGTCCAAATCGATATTAGGCCAAAAGTTCACCAGCTGAATCCTGGAGTTGCAGCTACCAATACGGTCAATGCGCCCGAATCTTTGGATAATGCGAACGGGGTTCCAATGGATGTCGTAATTGATGCAGAAGTCGCAGTCCTGAAGGTTCTGCCCCTCGGATATACAGTCCGTAGCGATGAGGATATCTATTTCGGCGGGGTTATTGGGCATCAGTAAAGCTTTGTCCTTTGAAAGCGGCGAAAACAATGTCAGTATTGTGTTCATATCAGTGCGCGGCAGTTTGACAGTTGTCCTGCCGTCTGTCGTGCCAGTTATCATGGCCACGTCAATCCCGAACCGCTGCTTCATGAGCGGAGCGATTTGGGAATAAAGGTAGTCAACTGTATCCGAAAACGCAGAAAATAGCAACACTTTTTTGTTGCCGGGATTAAACGGCCGCTGTATCTTGTCTGAGATAATGCCTATCAATGTTTGTAGTTTTCTGTCGAATTCAGGGGTGATGTCCTCGATCATCATTGAGAGCAGTTCGAGGGTTTCAGAGTCCTCGACTAACTTCTCACGCCAGGACACATAGTCCATATCGGCAAGGTCGATGTCCAGTTTCTTACCCTGATGCTCAAAAAAATCAGTGTTGGCGTCGTCGGCGTCAAATTCAGTATCAGTGATTTCCTGTGTGTTGATAATCTTGCTGCCACCGCTAGTGAAAGCATCGATGTCGGCAATCGTGCCGTTTATCAGCTTCCTCACCCGGTCAATCGTGATGCGGAATGAATATACAGAACTCTCAAGCCGTTTTAGGAGATTGATACACATCAAGCGACGAATGCCGATTTCGCGCCCGGCTCGGTCAATGTTTACGCTCGGGTCTATGTACTTGGCGCGGCGGCTTTCGAGCAGAAAGTCGGTTGGGATATATACAGCAAGATTTAGCCGCATAAGCTGTTCGTAGATTTCATCGTAGTCAATCGCCGATGGTAGGTCGGTCAATTTCGGGCGCAGGGCAAGCGGCTTCATTCTTTCTGGAAACTTGCCTATTTCTTCTATGTTATAGTATTTCTCAATATGCTTACGGGAACGGGCAATTGTTACGCTGTCAAGTAATGTAAAGAAGTCAAAGTCGAGCGACCGAAGAAGGTTCTCGGTCGTGCGTTCTTCTGAGTCGAGTTTGCTCCATTTATTAAAGGCAGTTTGAGCGTTGCGAAATATTATATCAATCGGCTTAGCAGTTTCGAGTTTGTCATTTATAAGTTCAGCGTTACCCTCGTAAGCAAGTTCAAGCTGATGCCTCAGGTCGGAGAACTTATTATTGACTGGCGTTGCAGAGAGCATCAATACTTTTGTTTTCACACCTTTGCGGATGACCTTGTTCAACAGGGTCAGATAACGGTTCTCGCGCTTTGCATCACCACGTCCCGAATAATCACCGCCGTTTCTAAAGTTATGAGATTCGTCTATGACTACCAGGTCGTAGTTGCTCCAGTTAAGTTTCGAGAGGTCTATGCTCCCTGAAAAGCCACGATCTCGAGATAAGTCAGTGTGGTATAGTACGTCGTATCGCAAGCGGTCTGAAGCTATAGGATTATTGAGATAGTTTTCCTTGAATGTCAGCCAGTTGTCACCTAGTTTTTTCGGACAAAGCACCAGCACGTTGCGGTTACGGAGCTCGTAGTATTTTATGACGGCCAAGGCAGTGAATGTCTTACCTAAGCCGACACTGTCGGCAAGGATACATCCGTTATACTTTTCGAGTTTGTTGATAATTGCAAGAGCCGCGTCTTTTTGAAAACTGTATAGTTTACTCCATATTTTGCTTTCCTTGAACCCTGTCGCCTCGTTCGGCAGTACGTCCTCGTTGATATCCTCAAGAAACTCGTTAAAAATATTATAAATGGCTACAAAATAAATGAACTCAGGCGAGTTTTCGTTGTAGGCGGCTGTGATGCCGTCAATAACCTGTTCGGTTACATCCTGAAGTAGGTTCTTGTCATTCCATATCTGTTCGAACATCTTAACATACTCTCCAGCAAGCGGAGCGTCAATGCGGTTGACCAGGTTCATTATGTTGTTGCCTCGCTCGCACCCCAAGTCCGAAGTTGTGAACGAATTTAATGGCGAATAGGCTATTGCTTCATTGGGTTTGACCACACTAAGGAATCCGCTCATCGCTCCACCGGTTATGTTAGAGCGGAAGCGTACCTTTTTCCGAATCCACTCTGCACACTCGCGGGCAATCGCCTTCTGGGTTAGTTCATTACGCAGCTTGACTTCAAATTCCGTGCCATACAAAGATCGTTCGCGATTAAGCCGAGGGATATAGAACTCACGCTTCTCCTTAGGTGCTGTTTCTTTCAAGAAGGTCGGTGAAGTAAATACAAAGCGCAGCTCGTCAATCCCATCAAGCTGCTTTTTGAGCGTTTGGTAAGCATATATTGAAAAACAAGCAGCGGCTATCGATAATTTATCACCTTTTGATACCGTTGCCGCCAAGTCATCTTTGACGGTTTTAGTCACGTTGTCAAGAATTTGCATATATGTATTCCCTCATTTATAGAGTTTTTTTCGTTTACTCAATGCTCCCATTACATTATTTGACAAGCACATAATGATTACCTTTACAATCTCAATATTGATTGAAATCATCTACATATAAGAATACGCCCCCCGGAGGTCGCAAATTTGTTTTCTTTAAATTATTCGGGACATATAGGCTGAAACTAAAAATATCCTCCATTTGGTATCATTTCACCCTCTGAAGGATTCACATAAAAATTATCACATTTTCTCGTAGCGTGCCTTGATTTGATTTTTGTGTCAAGTTCATATAGGGATCGGGTTTTAACATCATATGCAATCAGTAATTTATTGCCTCGAAAACCAAGCTGTTTTAGCTTCTCAAGGTTATCTAACATGTACTGGAGCACCTACGGAGAGTGTCCAGGAGCCCCTTTCCTTATACGCCTAAATTTCCAAAAGACTTGTTAGATTATCCCATCTACACGGTTCACGTTATACTCTCCTGTAGGCCGGTAAACTTCGGGACTAAAGGAATTTCTTTAACTGTTGAATATTGTTTTCTTCAATTTTGAGCAGCTTTTCCATTAGATTGGTAATGTCCTTTTCGGCTCCTGTATATTTCTTTAAGTTCTCTACAGCATCT
>ERZ795053.7274-NODE-7274-length-10720-cov-4.224285_pt1 | contig 10720 bp, 8 predicted proteins | sample MGYA00375137_ERZ795053 | MGnify/ENA primary metagenome ERZ795053 (study PRJEB30182, sample SAMN05720284) | activated sludge metagenome | isolation source: Anaerobic digester | place: Hong Kong | collected 2014-12-17 ... | reverse complement strand
GCATGTTCATGGGCTTCGGCATCAAGGTCCCGATGTTCCCGTTCCACACCTGGCTGCCCGACGCCCACACCCAGGCCCCCACGCAGGGCTCGGTGATCCTGGCCGCCGTGCTGCTGAAGCTCGGCACCTACGGGTTCATGCGCATCGCCATCCCGATCCTGCCCGACGGCGCCCGCCAGTGGGCCCCGGTCATCGGCGTCCTCGCCGTCATCGGCATCATCTACGGCGCCCTGTGCTGTCTGGCCCAGACCGACATGAAGCGCCTGATCGCCTTCTCGTCGGTCAGCCACATGGGCTTCACCATGCTGGCCATCTCCACCCTCACCACCTTCGGCTTCAACGCCGCGGTGTTCGGGATGGTCGCCCACGGCCTCATCACCGGAATGCTGTTCTTCATCGCCGGTTCCATGAAGGACCGCTACCACACCCTCGAGATCAAGCGCCTCGGCGGCCTGCTGGTCTCGGCGCCCAAGCTGGGCTGGATCTTCGGTCTGTGCACCATGGCGTCGTTGGGCCTGCCCGGCCTGGCCGGCTTCTGGGGTGAGTTCCCCGCCATCCTGTCGGCCTACGACCCGGCTCAGGGCCTCAACGTGACGCTGTTCCGGGGCCTCATGATCGCCGCCGCTCTCGGCACCGTGTTGGCGGCCGGCTACCTGCTGTGGCTCTACCAGCGCACCGCCTTCGGCACCCCCACCGAGGAGTTCGCGGACGACCCGCACATCCACGACGTCACGACCCCCGAGTGGATCTCCTGGACTCCGCTGCTGGTCCTGATCGTCCTGCTGGGCTTCGTGCCCGCCATCATCTTCAACGTGACCGAACCGGCGGTGAACATCATCGCCAAGACGGTCGGAGGCTGATCGACCGTGTCGCTGGCAGCCCAGCTCGTCGCCCAGGTCGGGGCACCGGTGTCGTTCCGGGGACCGACGATCGACTACCACGCTCTCGCGCCCGAGATCGTGCTCAGCGCCGCGGTCGTGGTGCTGGTGCTGCTGGACTCGATCAAGCTGGAGCGGGCCAAGGCCTACATGCCGGTCGTCACCAACCTGGCGCTGCTCGGCGCGCTGATCCCGCTGCTGACCCTCGCCTACGACGGCGGCACCCGGGCGCTGTTCGGCGGGTCCTACGTCGTCGGGCCCATGCCGCTGATGCTCAAGGCCATGTTCATCGTGACCACCTACGTGGTCGTGCTGCTGTCGACCAACTACATGGCCGAGGGCGACTACTGGGAGTCGGAGTACTACACGCTCCTGGTCAGCTCGCTGTTGGGCATGGTCGTCATGGCCTCCAGCCGTGACCTGATCGGCATCTTCGTCGCCCTCGAGCTGCTGTCGATCCCCGCCTACATGCTGGCGTCGTGGCGCAAGGGCGACGTCCGCTCCAACGAGGCCGGCCTCAAGTACTTCCTGATGGGCGTGTTCGCCTCGGCGGTGCTGCTCTACGGCATGTCGCTGGTGTACGGCCTGGGCGGCTCGACCCGCCTGGAGGACATCGGCCGGGTCCTCGCCGATGCCCCCACCGACGGCGTCCCGGTCGTGACCCTGGCGCTGGTGTTCGTGGTGATCGGCTTCGCCTTCAAGGTGTCCGCCGTGCCGTTCCACGTGTGGGCGCCCGACACCTACGAGGGCGCACCCACCCCGGTGACCACCTTCCTGGCCGTCGCGTCCAAGGCCGCCGGCTTCGTCGCGCTGATCAGCCTGGTCTTCTACGCCTTCCTGCCCCGGGCCGACATCATCGAGCCGCTGTTCTTCGTGCTGGCGATCGGCTCGATGACCGTCGGCAACCTGGCCGCTCTGCGCCAGACCAACGTGGTGCGCATGCTCGCCTACTCCGGCATCGCGCACGCCGGGTTCATGCTCGCCCCGTTCGTGGTCGCGGGCTCCAACCCGTTCCGGTCGATGCAGTCGATCGTCGTGTACCTGGTGATCTACGCGGCCATGAACCTGGGCGCCTTCGCCTGTGTGATCGCCATGGCCCGCCAGACCCGCTCGGCCGAGCTGAAGGACCTGGCCGGCGTCGTGCGCTCCATGCCGGGTCTGGCGTGGTGCATGGTGCTGTTCCTGGCCTCGCTGATCGGCATGCCGCCGCTCGGCGGCTGGTACGCCAAGTTCGGCGTGTTCAAGGTCGTCGTCGGTGCCGAGACCGGGCTGGGCTACGCCACCGCGGTCATCATGGCGATCAACACGGCGATCGCGGCGTACTACTACCTGAACGTGGCCAAGACGATGATCTTCGACGACCCGCCGGAGGGCGCTCCGGTCCGGGCGCCGCGCACCCCGCCGTCGCTGGCGGCGGCCATCGCCATCTCGTTGGTGGCCACGTTCGCCTTCGGCATCCTGCCGGGGCTGCTGACCAACGTCACCTCGTACGGCCCGCTCGCCCTCGGCGGCTGACGGCCCATGCCCGCCCCCACCCGTTCTGTTCGTTGTTTCACACCTCCAGAGTTGTGAAACAACGAACAGAACGGGGGTAGCGGGGCGATGAAGTCTCTGGCCGACCGCGTCGCCCGCTTCGGGTCGGTCCGTTTCGACGAGTTCGTCGACGCCGCGCTCTACGACCCCGACGACGGGTTCTTCACCTCGATGGGTGACGCCGGCCGAGGTCGCGCCGGACGGGCGGGAGGCGACTTCATCACCAGCCCCGAGGTCGGCCCCCTGTTCGGCGCCGTGCTCGCCCGCTTCATCGACGCCCGCTGGGAGGAGCTCGACCGACCCGACCCGTTCGTGGTGATCGAGGCCGGCGCCGGACGCGGCACCCTCGCCCTGTCGGTGCTGGCCGCGGAGCCGGTGTGCGCGCCGGCGCTGCGCTACGTGCTGGTCGAGCACTCCGCCGAGCTGCGACGCGCCCAGGCCCGTCACCTGGCGTTGGCCGATCCGGCCGAGGTGCTCGGCCCGCCGGGCGATCCCGACGACGGGGTGCCGTCACCGGCGGCGGGATCGGGTCCGCTCGTGTGCTCGCTGGTCGAGCTGCCCGTCGCCGTGGTCGACGGCGTCGTGATCGCCAACGAGCTGCTCGACAACATCCCGTTCCGGCTCTTCGAGTGCACCGAGTCCGTTCCGGATGGCGAGGCCTGGGCCGAGGTGCGCGTCACCGTCGACGCCGGCCGGTTCGTCGAGCTGCGCGTCCCCGCCGAGCCGGAGATCTCCGCCCGACTCGACGTCCTCGCCCCCGACGCCCGCCCGGGTTCGCGGGTCCCGCTGCAGGACGGTGCCTCCGCATGGCTCCACGCCGCGCTCGGCGTGCTGAACCGAGGGTCGGTGCTGGTGTTCGACTACGCGGCGGCGAGCACCGCATCGCTGGCGGACCGACCGGTCGACGAGTGGCTACGCACCTACCGCGACCACGACCGCGGCGTCGGACCACTCGAGGATCCGGGTACCCAGGACGTCACCGTCGAGGTCGCCGTCGACCAGCTCGCCATGGTCGCCGCACCCGACTCGGACCTGGCCCAGGCCGACTGGCTGCGCCGGTGGGGGATCCAGGGCATGGTCGAGGAGGGCAACCGGCTGTGGGCCGAGCGGGCCGGTGTCGGCGACCTGGCTGCGCTGCGGGCCCGCAGCCGTGCGGTCGAGGCCGAGGCGCTGTGCGACCCGACCGGCCTCGGCGCCTTCCGCACCCTCGAATGGCGCCGCCCCACCCCCGCACCCCCACCCCCGTTTTCGTGACCACCAGCGCCACTGGTGGCGCGAACGGTCATGAGAATCACGCCGTCGCACCCCCACCCCCATTTTCGTGACCACCAGCGCCACTGGTGGCGCGAGCAGTCATGAGAATCCGGGGGATGGGTCGGCGGTACAGTCCGACGGGGATCACGACGACAGGGGGAACGATGAACGACGCGGCCACGCCCGACGACGGCCCGACCATCGAGGACTACTACCGGGAGGACCGGACCTTCCCGCCGTCGCCGGAGTTCACCGCCCAGGCGGTCCTTGGCGACCCGTCGATCTACGACCGCGCCGAGGCCGACCCCGAGGCGTTCTGGGCCGAGCAGGCCCGCGACCTCATCACCTGGGACACCGACTTCCACACCACCCTCGAGTGGGAGCTGCCGTTCGCCAAGTGGTTCGTCGGCGGCACCCTCAACGTGAGCGCCAACTGCCTCGACCGCCACGTCGCCGCCGGCCGCGGCGACAAGGTCGCCATCCACTGGGAGGGCGAACCGGGCAACACCCGCGCCATCACCTACGCCGAGCTCCTCGCCGATGTCAGCCGGTTCGCAAACGTGCTCAAGAGCCTCGGCATCTCCACCGGTGACCGGGTCTGCATCTACCTGCCGATGATCCCCGAGGCCGTCGTCGCCATGCTGGCCTGCGCCCGACTCGGCGCCGCGCACTCGGTCGTCTTCGGCGGCTTCAGCCCCGACTCGCTCATCGACCGCATCGACGACGCCGGCGCGACGGTCGTGGTCACCTCCGATGCCGGGTACCGGCGCGGCAAGCCGTTCCTTCTCAAGCCGAACGTCGACGTGGCCGTCGCCGCGTGCCCGACGGTGCGCTCGGTCGTCGTCGTCGACCGCTGCCACGCGGACGTTCCCATGGAGGACGGCCGGGACCACTGGTGGCACAACCTGATGGCGGAGCAGTCCGACCACTGCCCGCCGGTGTCGGTCGACGCCGAGCAGCTGCTGTTCCTGCTCTACACCTCGGGCACCACCGCCCGACCCAAGGGCATCATGCACACCTCGGGTGGCTACCTGACCCAGGTGGCGTGGACCCACAAGGTCACCTTCGACCTGCACGCCGACACCGACGTCTACTGGTGCGCGGCCGACATCGGCTGGGTGACCGGCCACAGCTACATCGTGTACGGACCGCTCGCCAACGGCGCCACCACCGTCATGTACGAGGGCACCCCCGACACGCCGCGGGAGGAGCTGCGCAACGGCACCGACCCCGCCGGCTGGGACAAGGACCGGCTGTGGGACATCATCGAGCGCTACGGCGTCACCCAGCTCTACACCGCGCCGACCGCGATCCGGACCTTCATGAAGTGGGGCGCCGAGTGGCCCGAGCGCCACGACCTGTCGTCGCTGCGGGTTCTGGGCACCGTCGGCGAGCCGATCAACCCCGAGGCGTGGATGTGGTACCACCGCCACATCGGCTCGGAGCGCTGCCCGATCGTCGACACGTGGTGGCAGACCGAGACCGGCAGCCAGATGGTCAACCCGCTGCCGGGCCTGACCGCCACCAAGCCCGGCTCGGCGTGCCGGCCGCTGCCGGGCATCGGTGCCGAGCTGGTCGACGACGACGGCAACGTCGTCACCCGCGGCGGCGGCTACCTGACCCTCACACGGCCCTGGCCGTCGATGCTGCGCGGCATCTGGGGCGACCCGGAGCGCTACCGCGACACCTACTGGTCGCGGTTCGAGGGCCGCTACTTCGCCGGCGACGGCGCCAAGCTCGACGAGGACGGCTACCTGTGGGTGCTCGGCCGGGTCGACGACGTCATGAACGTGTCGGGCCACCGCATCTCCACCGCCGAGGTCGAGTCCGCGCTGGTCGACCACCCGGCGGTGGCCGAGGCGGCGGTCGTCGGGGCCACCGACGCCACCACCGGCCAGGCCATCGTCGGCTACGTCATCCTGCGGGGCAGCTACACCGCGTCCGAGGAGCTGCGCGAGGAGATCCGTCAGCACGTGTCGACCAAGCTCGGCGCCATCGCCCGGCCCAAGGCCGTCATCCTGGTGACCGATCTGCCCAAGACCCGCTCGGGCAAGATCATGCGGCGACTGCTGCGCGACGTGGTCGAGGGCCGAGAGCTCGGCGACACCACCACGCTGGCCGACGCGACGGTGGTCGAGGCCATCCGCGAGGGCGCCGCGACCTCGACCGAGGACTAGCTACCGCGCCCGCCGGGCGGGTCGGGCGAGGGCGTATCCTGCCCGCCGTGCCGACGTGGGATCCGGACTTCAGCAACTGGTTGTGGCGCGACGACCCGCTCGATGCCGCCACCTCGATCGTGTTCGACATGGATGGGGTCCTGTCCAACGCCAGCACCCGCCAGCACTACCTCGAGCACCCCCGTCGTGACTGGGAGTCGTTCTTCCAGGCGTGCGGCGACGACGAGCTCATTGACGAGGTGGCGCAGCTGCTCGACGTGCTCGACACCGAGCTTCAGATCGTGCTGCTCACGGCCCGACCGATCCGGGTGCAGCCCCAGACGCTGGCGTGGCTCGAACGGTACGGGCTGCGCTGGGACGTGTTGATCATGCGGGAGTACGGCGACTACATGGCTGCCCGGCACTTCAAGCAGCGCACGGTCTACGAGCTGCGCCACCGGGGTCACGAGCTGCAGCTGGCCTTCGAGGACGACCCCCGCAACGTGGCGATGTTCCACGGCGAGGGCGTCCCGTGCATCTACATCCACTCCGGCTACTACAACTGAGCGCTTCCCGCCCTCGCCTCCCCGCTTTGTAGTGCGAGATCCAGGCGAACGCCTGGATCTCGCACTACAGAACGGCGGTTGGGAGGTTGGGGGTGGGGGGTCGACGACCTGCTCGATCAACCCCGCTCGATCAGGACTCGGTCGATGTCGCCGGAGAAGTAGTCGCAGAACCGCTCGACCTGGTCACAGGCCAGCTTCCCGGCGATGGTCAACGGGAACGTGTTGTCGATCGAGCCGACCGGCTTGTCACGGCGCGCCACCTCAGCTCCGTCGACGCGCAGCACCAGGTCGTCGCCGTCGCGCTCGCAGCGCACCTCGTGCCACCTGCCGTCCACGATCGACCGCCGCGACCGGGCGTGCGACGAGCCCTTGGAGCCGAGGAACAGGCAGGCGACGCGACCGTCGTCCATGTCGATCTTGAAGTAGCCGCCGGGCACGCCGAACTGACCCTTTTGCACCACGTTCCCCTTCGGCGAGGTGGTGCGCAGACGGACGGTCACCGCGTACGGCCCGTCGCCCGGGTTCAGCCGCTTGTCGTGCGGAACCTCGGCGAGTCGATCGACTGCCACCGGCGGCTCGTCGGGAGCGACCGCGGCGCGTCGCTGTGCGACTGCCCCCTGCTCCTCGACGCCCGAGCTGACCTGGGAGCCGATGGTGCCATCGAGCCCGTCGGGTCCGTCGTCGATCAAGGTTTGAGATCCCGGAGGTTCGTCCATCCTCCAGTCCGCCACCACCTCGGAGATCGGGCTTCCGGACCCGCTCTTGGTCGACGTCGAGCTCGAGCGGGACGGAGCTGATGAGGTGGACGGATGTGCCGTGTCCCGTCCCCGGTTCTGGGCGGAGTCCGCGACCGCATCGTCGCCTCCGCAGGCGGAGGACCCGAGCGCCGTGACCAGGGTGATCGCCACGACCGCGCCGATGGAGAGGGCCCGGCGGGGCGGCACCTCGCTCAGACCGCCCAGGCGCCGGAGCGGAGACGGGCGATGCGCTCGGGGACCGGGGGGTGCGTCATGAACAGGTTCGACGCGTTGCGACCCCGCAGCGGGTTGACGATGTAGGCCGACGCCTCGGCCGGGTTCACCTTCACCGGCACCCGCTCGGCCCCCGCCTCGAGCTTCTCGAGCGCCCGCGCCAACGGCTCGCCGGTGCCGATCATGCGGGCCGCCGACGCGTCGGCCTCGTACTCCCGGCTGCGGCTGATCGCCATCTGGATCAGCGCGGCGGCGATCGGGGCCAGGATCACCATCAGCAGCGCGCCGAACGGGTTGCTGCGCTCGTCGGAGCGGCCCCCGCCGAAGATCATGGCGAAGCGGGCCATGCTGGCCACGAAGGTGATGCCCATCGCCACCGCCGCGGCCACCGACCCGATCAGGATGTCGCGGTTGCGCACGTGGGACAGCTCATGGGCCAGGACGCCGCGGATCTCGTCCCAGTCGAGGATCTGCAGCAGCCCCTGGGTGACGCACACCGCGGCGTGGTCCGGGTCGCGCCCGGTGGCGAAGGCGTTGGGCTGCGGGTTGGGCGACACGTACAGCGTGGGCTTGGGGATGCCGGCGCGCATGGCCAGATCCGCCACGATGGCGTGGTACTGCGGCATCTGCTCCGCCGTGACCTCGATGGCCTTGGCGGAGCGGATGGCGAGCTTGTCCGACGCCCAGTAGGAGCCGCCGCACATGGCGAGGCCGATGAGCAGGCCGACGACGACACCGGTCGGTCCCCAGTAGGAGCCGATGAACATGCACAACCCGCCGAGCCCGGCCAGCAACACGGCGGTCTTGAGGTTGTTGCGCACATCCGCAGAGTAGGGCGGAGCCGGGGTGGGGGCCGGACGGCGCTGAACGGGGGCTCAGAGGTCCGGCCGCGACGTCAGTCCCGGAAGTTGCCGAACTGCAGCGGGATCTCGAAGTCGTGGTCCTTGCAGGCGGCGATCACGGCCTGGAGGTCGTCGCGCTTCTTGGCGGTCACCCGGACCTGCTCGCCCTGGGTCTGGGACTGGACGCCCTTGAGCCCGAGCGCCTTGATGAACTTGTTGAGGTCCTTGGCCCGGTCCGAGTTGATGCCGGCGACGAGCTTGGCGACCTGACGCACGGTGGCCCCCGACGCCTCCTCGACCTTCTCGTAGGACAGCGCCTTCATCGAGATGCCCCGCTTGACGAACTTCTCCTCCAGCACCTGCCGCAGCGCGGCCAGCCGGTCCTCGGTCGAGGAGCGCAGCGTGATGGCGTCGTCGCCGAGGTCGAGCGACGAGCCGGTGTCCTTGAAGTCGAACCGGTTCGCGACCTCGCGGGACGCCTGGTCGACCGCGTTCCGGATCTCCTGGGCGTCGACCTCGGAGGTGATGTCGAAGCTGGGCATCTGTGACCTTCCTGAATGGTGCGGCCGATCGCCGGGTGCGGACCCGCCGTCGGATCGGGTTCGTTCGTCGTGGACGCGAACGCTATCGTGACCGCTTCTGCGGGTCGGTGCCCGAGCGGCCAAAGGGAGCAGACTGTAAATCTGCCGGCGTATGCCTTCGGAGGTTCAAATCCTCCCCGGCCCACCAACGCGACGATGACGGCAGGCCCCGGTGGCCTGCCGTCTGCGCGTCCGGGCCGCGCTCAGAGCAGTCGCTCCATGACGACCACGTCGTGGAAGCGTCCGAACTTGCGGCCCACTTCCTTCTCCCGGCCGACGATCTCGAAGCCGAGCCGGCCGTGCAGGCCGATCGAGGCGTCGTGGCCGGCGACGATGCGGGCGAACACGGCGTGGAAGCCGTGCGCGGTCGCCCGTTCGACCAGTTCGCTCAGCAGCGCCACGCCCACGCCGCGACCCCGGTGGGCGTCGTGGACGTAGACCGAGTCCTCGACCGACGTCGAGTAGCCCGGCCGGTCCCGGTACGGCGACAGGGCTCCGAACCCGATGACGACCTCGGAGCCGCCGTCGGCATCCACGGCCACCACCGCGGCGTGGGCGCCGGAGCGGTCGGTGATCCACCGGCGTTGGTCCTCGAGGGTGCGGGGGGTCAGGTCGAACGTGACGTTCGAGGTGAGGACCTCGTGGTTGTAGATCTCGAGGATGGCCGGGGCGTCGGCCGCGACCGCGGGGCGCAGGATCACCCGGGCGACGCTACCGGTCCCGACGCGGACCCCAGCGCAGGGTTTCTGTGGTCGGGATTGTGACAAGGGTTGTGAGTGCGGACCCCTATATCGAGGGTTGGACGACGATGGCGCTGGGTTCGATGACGCCGATGGCGCCGGTCATCGCCTCGACCCGGGCCCACTCCGACACCGTCGCCGACTCGCTCAGCAGGATGATCTGCTGGTGCTCCGAGCTGCGCACGAGCAGCTCCAGCATGGCCGGCAGGGTGCCGGAGTCGAGGCCCTGGAACGGCTCGTCGAGCAGCGCCGGGAAGCTCTCCCAGCCCGGGCCGAGGCTGCGCAGCTGCTCCAGTCGGCCCAGCACGGCGTGCGCGGCGGCCGCGGTCCGGTCGCCGCTGCTCGGATCCTCGGGGGTCAGGAACGGCTGGACGTTGGCCCGCAGCCGGGCCGCTCCGGTGATCTCGGCCCGGTTGGCCACCGCCCAGTTGACGTCGACCTCGCCGGCGAGGGCGTGCCAGCGCTGGGCGGCCTGGCGGTGCTCCTCGGCCGCCCGGATCAGGCGCTGACGCCCCTGGTCCGAGCCCAGCAGGCTGTTGACCCGCTGCAGGTGGAAGCCCAGGTAGGACTGCGCCCCGGCATCGGCCAGTGCGGCCTCCTCGGCCGATCGGGCCTTCTCCATCCGCTGCCAGTACACGATCGACACCGCGACCGCGGCCAGGGCGACCAGACCGAGCGGGATCACCGCGAACGTGCCGATGAGCGCCGCGGCGGGCACGGCGAGCAGGGCCGCGAACCCGGCGGCCAGGAACGTCATCCGACGGACCTTCTCGTTGTCGACCTGGGTCCGCTCGAACTGCTCGTGGCGCTGCTCGATGCGCTCGATCACCTCGGCGTCCTCGACGCTCGAACCGACCGCGTCGGCCTCCTCCTCCATGCGGCGGTCCGCGATGACCAGCGCCTCGGCGGCCGACCACAGCTCGTTCTGCTCGATGCGGGCGAGCTGCTGGATGTAGGCGCCGCGCTCGGTGGTCTCGGCCAGGTCCTGGGAACCGAAGCGCATCACCTTCCGGGCGGTTCGGACGTCGAGTCCGGCCCGTGACAGCAGGTCGATCGAGCCGGTCGCGTCGCTGAACTGCTGGGTCACGTCGGTCCGGTGGTCGACGTCGATCACCCGGTGCGGGGCACCGCTGGGGCGGAACACCGCGAACCGGTTGCCGTTGCCGGCGACCAGCTCCAGGTGGATGCCGGATCGCGAG
>ERZ795053.7271-NODE-7271-length-10723-cov-9.417135_pt1 | contig 10723 bp, 4 predicted proteins | sample MGYA00375137_ERZ795053 | MGnify/ENA primary metagenome ERZ795053 (study PRJEB30182, sample SAMN05720284) | activated sludge metagenome | isolation source: Anaerobic digester | place: Hong Kong | collected 2014-12-17 ... | reverse complement strand
CACAATTAATGATTTGTTGTGCGACTGGATGATAATATTCCATAAGTTAAAATTGTCATCAACCTTTAATTTCAAAATGGCTTTCGCATTATCAGTCAGTTTTTCCAGGAAATCCTTTCTGGCAGAATACATTCTTTTCCAAAGATGGAAAATACCGTACATATTGCTCCCCGAAGCATCGTCTGTATCTTTGGTTATAGTACAGGCTATTTCATTGAGCCAGGCCTGGTAAAAACTTACTTCACGCCATAAACTGAAAAAATTGATATTATTAATTGTGGAGGTACTATTGTAAAGATCAACCAGAATGTCGATATGATGATGCCAGACCTTATTGCCATAGAAATTCTTTAACTCCAATATTTCCTGGCTGTTAAGATTATCAAGCAATGTAAGATAGTATTGCTTTCCAGGAATTATATCCGTAAGCTTCAGTTTCATTACCAGATTAATCCCGGGTTTTTCAGAAACAGTTCTCAACTGTTCTTCAAAATACGGAGGAATAAATGTAATCCTTACGGAAGGAAACTTATTTCTGGTAATTTGTCCGGTTCTGGCAATAAGGTTTGCATAAAATTCATTCCATGAAATTGTATTGATGCCCGAGATTCTCTCAATAGTTCCCGGGTCAGTTATGTCAACATAATGATTGTTTTTATTGTAGAACCCTTTCGTTAAATCAATATGAAATGGGGAGAATTCCCGGGAAGTGGACGACTCAGCTTTAAAATACTTAGGGAAGGAACTCGTCATTGCATTTTTGAACAAATCCAGATAATCCTGTTCGGTCAGATCATCAGTATATACATGATCCAATGTTCGATCCCCTTCGTGTTTCCTGATCTTGTTTTTCAGGTTATTAAGCATCTTTCCTATCTGATCTGACAAAAAACTGTTAACCAGCGCACGGCTTCTCTGCCTGTGCGCAGTTCCGTACCACTTAATCAATTCATTGAGTTGTCTTTTATTCTGCCTTATACGGTATTCTGCCCACAAAGTAGTAAACGCCGGAACAGTCAAAAACCCTAAAGCAAAGGCCGGAATTGCACCGGCAGCAAAGAAGGTGATGATCCCGGAGGCAATCAGTGCGGAAAGAGAGTAAAACTTCAACCGCGTGGATACAGGTAAAGGATAATTTTCAAGCTTCTTCCTTAATAATTCAAGAGGAGTCTCGGGATTATCATCAAATATTTTCTTCCCTTGTGTTTGCTCAGCGGGGACTTCAATCAAGAGATTGGTGGTGATGTATGTATTTAATTCTTTGAAAATAGCATCAATCCATAGTTCAGCCTGCCTGGGAGAGCTCAAACGTTCATCAATACTGTACAGCAACCGGTCCGTAGTGGATCTTAACTGATCAAGTTTTGATTTTAGCAAGTCGCTAATTCTTAATGTAATGATGTTATTGATTGTTCCCGGGGCATGGCAACTTTCAACATAGTTTCTTACATCAAAATAGAGATATTGAATGTATTCCAAAAAACTTCGATTCGTAATAATTCGTTCAAGGTAAGGTGATCCCGGGTGAACCTGATCTGTATATTTTAGTCTAAACTCTTTCCATGAACGAATGAAATCACCATTGAAAACAGAAGGACAATCAATGGTTGACAGTAAATCGGGTCCATCGTCATTGTGTAATATCTGGTGTGTAAGAGACTTGAACTTAAGATCAGACATAAACAGTTCCACTTCGTTGCGGATAGCTTCCGAATCTGTTTTAAATTCCTCGTCGTATAAGTTCAACAACAGATCTTGACAAAGTTTTTGCGAGACTTTTTTTGTAAATTCCTCCCTGTCGGCAAAAAGAGAAACATTACCCAGAGAAAGAAAACGGTTATATACGCCCGGATTTTCTTCTCTGGCTCTAAAGGCCATTAAATAGGCTTTAGTGGGGAGATCCTGGTAGACATTCAGGCTAAACAGATTCTCAATCACGGATTGTTCAAAGTTGGTCTTCGACAGAGTTTTGTACCCCATTGGATTGGCAGACAAGTGATCGTTGCGCTCACCAATTAGAAATATTCCGTGAATCTTGTTAAAGTCCGGATCAAAACTGGAGACCTCATTTAGGAAAACTGCCAGATTCTTTTTTTCCTCATCTGTGTAATTCTCCAGTTGATCCAGGAGAATCAACAAAAAAACATGATAAGGAGTATGTATAGTACCAAGAAGGTCATTCGGATCATTCCTGATCGTATGCAGCAGGTCATACAAATAGCGAGGAAGCGAGGTCCCCGCAAGGTCATTTCCCCTGAATGCTATATAGATCAAAGGGTCGGTCTGTACAAGGTCATTGAATCCACGATTCTGGTTACGGAAGTTATCAATCAGCAATGGACGGATCCGATTATCAAACTTATTCTTAAAAGCATCCAGCATCCGTTCCCGACTATCGCATTGGCCGGGATCCAGATTGAAGATGATATGCCTGTCAGGATTTTCTATATCCGGTTTTTTGGAATTAATTCCCTTGCTATTTACTGAAAAGATCCTGAACCAGTCAGTGTTTCCGTCGAAATCAGATTTAGATAGCCTGTCTATCAAACCGGCTCTGATACCGGATTTCTCTTCGTATTCCAGTTTATGAAACAGTTCCTGCATTACGCCGGGAATAGATTCCTTATCCGGAGCATCAAACACAATCCCATTGGTCAGATTGGCTAATTCTTGAAGTATTTCCCTTCCTTCAGAAGAAGCTGCGGAATCCTTGTAATACAAAGAACAGATCCGAACCGGCCTTTTTGTGGAATGCAAAGCATTGATCAACAATTGCCGATTTTCCGGTTCCCGGATCCTTTCGTTGATTATCTCATTGCTCACTTCCTCGTCAAAGAGATAATACTCTTCTCCGGGGACTTCATGCATAATGATGTTCAAATCAGATTCCGGGTAAGCTGAAATTATCGGATTAGCATCATTTTTTAAAATAAAGCCATGCTGATGTTTTAGGACCAGTTGTTTAATGTTTGTTTCAGTGAAATTTTCCGATCCGTATTCACATCCATCTGAGAAAATAAGAATAATTCGTTCGTTTTCAGACCTCGCCTCTACGTAGCATGAATTAAGTATTTCAGCGATTCCATCAAAGAGAGCGGTAGTACCGGAACCACTCATCAAAGCTTCGGTCATGGAGGGAATACCAAACAAAAATTCCCTGAAAAAATCAAAATCATCTTTTTCCACCCAGGGGCAAACCCGCTGAACATGGGTATGGAAAGTCACTATGCTAACCTGATCTGCGCCAATCCCCCCGTTTTCGGCAACCATAGGTTTCAGGAGGTTGTTGATAGCAATCTTGACCTGTTCAAGGGGTTCTCCCTGCATTGAGCCACTCAGGTCCAGAAGAAATCCTATGCTATAGTCCTTCTTCTGTTTGTCCTCCCCAAGGTTCAACAAGAAATTTATGGTCCTCCTGTGCATTTCTATTCAATTGATACATTCAACAAATCACAACCTAGACTGGTCATTTTTGACGAAAACCTTTCAATAAACTCAATATCATCGGGATTAATTGTTTTCGATCTTTTCTTTAATGCCAGTTGTCTTTCGAGTTTTTTGTGAGTTTCCACAATTTCCTGGAAGAATTCTTGTTTAACACTATCAGAAAGAAGTCCCGCAATGGCATCTTTATGGGTTTCGATTATATAAAGAAAATCTTTAAAGCAATTCTGAAACCTTGTTTCCTTCCTGATGGTTGCAAATGCTTTTGAAAATTCGAGACTATCATAGAGTTTCTCCAAATTTATTTTGGGGTTCCGCGTTTCACTCTTTACATAGAATTTCATTTTATCCTTTTCAGACAAGGTGCCTGAGTTAGTGAAAAAAGAGAATTTCTTAGATCTGTTGTCCATAGATATAGGAGTGGCACGCATTCCTCCTTGCAAGGCTAATCTGGTGTCATCATTGATATATACTAAATGACTTGCTTGAGGAACTTTAGCAAACAATCTATCAAAGAAGTTGCAGATAAGAAATGCTTCAGAAATATCGTATGATGATCCGCTGTCCGAATCTAAAAAGACCTCGCCAAGCGCTCCGTAAGGACCATCCACATAATTATTCCATTCATTATGTAAAAAAGGTCTGAATTTATTAATGTCCCTTTTTTCAAAGACAATCTTGGCAATTTTATTTTCGGATATTTTTTCATATTGGAAATCTGTAGCTATACCAATGAGAACCATCTGATTCAATGGCATATTCTGATAAGATGCGACACGATTCTGATCAAGGTTAAAAGTTTCTGTAACAAAGGTCTCCAGACTGTTGTGAATATTGACTCCGGGAATAACGGTTCTTGCCTGGGTAACATCTCTCAGCGGAAAAAGTAGGTTATTAACATGTGATTGGATTATTTCTTTTGTACTTTCTTCACAATTGGTATATGCCTCCTGAATGGTCCGATTCAGGAATTTATAAATCTCAGAATCGGAATTATTCGTATACAATTCTTCAAATTTCTCTTTTATACGTTTTTTGATTCTTTGAATATCCTCATTGATTTTTTCTCTTTCTTCTCCTAAACGCGGCAGTAAGTAATCCAGATTATTGATATCATCTCCGAAAATAGATTTTAAACCTTCAGTACCTGTCTTGATGTATCGGTCAAAAAGATTTGATATTACGGTGTTGTTTTTCCATCTATCAACTGAATCAGTTGAAATAAATGAAGATAAATCGTTAGGAATATGTACAGTAAACAAATCGTTTTTTGTTTTGTCCCATTCATCCGGTAAGAACAGAAGGTAATTGTTTCGAATAGTTTTTGATCTTTTTTCTTCTTCTTCTTTCCTGAAAGCCCAGATCAGACAAGAAGTGTCATCATTGGAATCTCTTGCCAGGCCAAAACCGACCGAAATTGAATGCCGGTAACTTTGTAGTTCCGTCTGTTTTAGAGTTTGACCGAAAAATGAACCTTTCAGATTTTCTTTGTTGTCACCAATCGCAAATTGATACAATATGTTCTGTTTTATCCTGCTTAAATGATATTCTTCAACCTGATTAAAATAGTTTCTAATAGCTTCATGGTAAATATTAAGTTCATTGTTGATATCCTTCAGTGATTTTTTACCCCATCCTTTTTCAAGTTTTGAGATTACGGATAATCTTGCATTTTCAATATTTTCGAGTAATTGTGATTCATCAAAATGACTTTTGAACAAAGTGATATCTGTGAAATAATTCTTCAACAGTTCATACACCTCGTTGATGAAGCCATTTATTGTTATATGTCCTTCAGTAATCCCAAGCAGTCCGTAGTAACCATGATCAAGAATAATATCGTGTGCATATTCCCATAGCGTCCTCCTAAGAATATCAGCAACGTTACCTCTTCTGTAATAAGGTTTATCGAACCCAAAGGACTCAATTTTAGGCAATTCGTCTTCAATTCTCTTGTTAATGGAGTTAATTAATTCCTGATGTGTTGTAAAAAGCTCTGAAAACACCTGCCTGCTGACAAGTTTATTTCCGGGAAGAAGGTACTGTTCCAAACTGGTATAGGAATTCATTGTCTCCTTCTCATCCGCATATTTCGCTTTTAAATTTTCAATTGGTTCAAGAAAAACACTTGTATTATTGCTTTTGAAAACAGTGTCAACAAAATCGTTGGCTTTTTGAATTATGTTTTTATTATCAATTTCCTTCTTAAGAAATCCATCTTTGAAAATTTCATACATATACCTATACTCAAAATAAAGACGGAATTCTTCTGCCGGAAATTTAATTGTCTTGTATGCTATTGTGCTATAATCGACATATGCTGTTTTAGCCTCATTATCCAAAAACTGGTTAGTGTAAAATTCGCTATCCATTTTATTCATGCTGGCAGAGGTCATAGCATAAAAAATCATATCTGCTACTGTTTGATTGAAATTACCCAAGGGCAAAGCACTGCCATTGCTGCAATTAACATCAAAAAGAAAAGCATTTGTAAATGGCACATATGGTCTTCCTTCTTGTACCCGGTTTGCGTGCCGTGATTTTCTCGCAGTATATTTTCCCATTAATGACTGATCGGAAAAGGATTTTTTCATGAAAAATTCACATTCATTGATAAAAGCCCAGGAATTGATCTGTAGATTCTTATATTCTAGTGATTCCGTGGTGTATTTTCCGCTTTCAATCTTTTGTTCCAGAAAGTATTTAGTATTTAGAAGAAATGCAATTTTTTTGGGTAACTCATCAGCTCCCATTAATTGATCTATCATGGCAGATACATCAAAGAACATGCTTGAACCTGTGCCCCCGCATGTTCCGGAGATTATGTATACGGTAATGCTGCCTCTGGGATTGGGATTGTTTGGATTTTCAAGTGCTTTTTTAAACTCCTCAATTTTCCTGTATATTGTATCATAGCCTTCAGCAATGGCAACCCGTCCCAGCTGACGATTGGCTGCTAATCCACTACTTGTTATAATGTCAGCAAAATGCACTTTCTCATCCCTCCAGAAATTGATGTCTTCTTCAATTTCCGTAAGTTTTTTGTTTTTCGCGACTTTTCCCTTTATCTCATTAACGATGATATTGGCGTTAATATTACCTACCCTGATTATTTCGTTCCCTTCGTCATACACATCCCCATAATCATTTTTTGCCCGTATCATTTCATTCATGTCATTTTCAATAAAGCAGAATTTGACGTTTCCACTTTTCCCTCCGTTTGAAAGAAGTGCTTCAGGCATGTACCTGTTGAATTTTGACTTCACGGCATGGCCAATTTTCATTCCACTGCCACCTATGCAAATTATTAAAGTTGGTCCCATAGTATTAATTGTTATAATAGTTATTGCGGTAAAAAATTAAATACAAGTCTGGTTGTGGTTATTCCGGAGGTGAATTCACCCATGACTTTAAGCCCTTTGTGAATAAAGACTTGTTCCATAAACAAATACCTGTTGGAAGGCACGGGAATAAACCTTTCCTTGCCTCTTTCAATCTTCTTTATTTTAAAACGTCCGCTTGCGCATTCAGCAGAAATATATGTTCCTCTTTTTGGATATCTTGAAAAAAATCTGGGTTTTGCCGGGTCCAGATAAATCTTGAATTTCATATCGGCAACTAGTCTTTCTTTTCCTGTTGGTATGTCAACAGGAAGAATTATTGAACTATCTATTACAATTGCTTTTTTTGTTGACTTAAATTCTTTTGATGAACGGCTCAGCAATGAATCATCTAAACTCACATTCACTTTAAAAGACTTTCTATTGAATATCCATTCAGATTTCATCCAGATTTTATATATTATGTACATCAACAATGACAGTAAAAGTAGAATCACACCTACAATCCAATATCGAAGTCCTGTTTTAGCCACCAAATCTTTGTCAAACTGGATAGATTTTATCTGTTCATTTGAAATATTAAGAATGGCAAGTTCATTTCCAATCTCGGGAAATGAATAGTGAAAAGTCACAAGAGGATTCTCAATTTTTATTGATTTTTCAAGGAACGATTCATATCCTTCTAAATATTCCGAAATTGGAACAGTCAGGTTAGAAGTTCCCTTCATGGGGATTATTGCATCTGTAAATAACTGTTTGGTCTGTAATCCGCTTTCTTTGCTCTCGATATCTATCCGGTCAATAGTGACAGGCAATCCCAATTTGTTAACAACTTCCACTTGAATATTGTTTCCTGCTATTTTTAAAGAATCGATTAAAAGAAAGTCATTCAAATCATTGTTTAATAATAATTTGAGTTTTTCCCTGTAGATTTCCTGGGAAAGCCTGCCAAACCAATGCTGCATGGCATTTAAATCAGATATTATTCTTTTAACCCTGTTGTCAAAAATGTTGGAGAATTCCTGGAAATCACGTCCGGCACCAGCATCCAGGGGCAGTTGAAATGCAAAAATATTTACCAGTTTACCTGATTTTTCAATATAATTTATTCGCTTTCTCACAAGTGTATCGGTAGAAATGTTTCTCCATTTACTATTCAAAGGCGGTTCGTTAATAAAATCAGTAAAATAAAAAACGAGTTGAATTTTATTCCCCTCAGGTCTGTTGATCCCCTTCTCCAAAGTAAAGTCAACAGATTCAAAAAGGTCGGTATCAGATCCTTTGGGTACCGACAAACCGTTGATCTCACTCTTGGTTTCTTGTTTGTTTGAGGATGAGAGGGTTCGGGGGACAATAAGATTGTCAGCCAATCCGTCAAATCCAAAAAAAGATACATAATCTCCATCCTTAGCAAGATCAACAATTTGAATCACAGCCTTTTTAATGGGTGTCCAAAATTTTTTGACAGTACCTGACCGGTCAATAACAATTATGTAATCCGATGGTTCTTTATTTACTTCATATACCTTGCTAAGAACAGGGAATTCGTTATTTTCATTTTCCTGGCTAAAACAAACTGAAAAGGATGAGAAAAAGAATGTAAAAAGTAAAAGATGATTGAGAATGTTGAATCTTTTCATGAAAGAAAGATTTAGTTTAGAGCTTCTAATTTACGAATTATAATTTTTCTTTCAAAACGCATAATTACTATTTAGTTATTATTTTATACGAGTTGAAAGCCTTTATTTCCACTCAATATTCAACCCTATCATAATATCCATATCTATGAAGGAGCTTGTTATTTTTTTCAATTTCTTGACGGATCTGTCAATTTCCAGTTCTTTCAAATTGCGGTTTTTACTGATGTCCAGGGATTCTATTCTATTTTGACTGCATTTAAGTCCCTCAAGTAAAGTGTTTTGGCTAACATTCAATGATGTCAATTCATTGAAAAAACATTCACAATGCTTGAGATTTATATTCCGGCTCAGATCCAAAGAATAGATATTGTTGTGGGAACAGCATAAAAAATCAAGCTTGGTGTTTTGGCAAATATCCAATGTCCTGAGATTATTTTCCGGCACACAAAGAGTTTCTAATACTTTGTTCCTGGAAACATCAATTTCGAATAAATTACAATCAACAACAAACATATCCTTCAAATTTAGATTCCGGGTGACATCTAAACCGGAAAGAGGCAGATGTGCACAACACAGCTGTACCAAATCAATGTTCCGGCTAAGATCCAGCGATGTAAATTCGTTGCCGTCGCATATCAGGTCTTTCAATTTTTTATTCTGTGTCAGATCCAATTCGGTTAATTGGTTGTACTCACAAAATAGTGCCAGCAGGTCATGATTGGATGTGACATCCAATTTAGTCAACCTGTTGATCCTGCATGACAGTCTATGCAATTTTTTATTTGTGCTGACATCCAATGATGACAGGCAATTTATTTTACAATCCAGTTTCTCCAGTGATGTTGCCCCGTCCAGGAACAATGAAGACATTTCGTTATTTGCACACCATATTAATTTGAGATTTGGATTCTGCCGCACGTCCAGAGAAGATATCTTGTTATCAAAACAGTAAAGTAATTCTAAAGAATATGCCCCGGTTACATTCAGGCTTTTCAATTCATTCCCGCAACACCATATTTCCCTCAAACGGGGATTATGACCAAGATCAAGACTCGATATGAAATTGTTGTTGCAATTCAGCTTCTCCAACGCCTCATTTTTACTCAGGTCCAAAGATGTCAACCGATTCCAATCGCATTCCAGGATCATCAGGTTTTCAAGCTGTTCAATACCTTCCAACGATCTGATACCCAGATTTCCACATTTGACCTCTGTTATTGCAGCAGCCTCTTCTTCCGATATTTCACCGTCGTTGTTCAAATCAAAATTGGACAGAAGATAACTTTTGAAATTCTGATCCGGAAAATATAATCCCCCTACTTTACCTAATCCTTTTTTCATATCCTATGCCGTAATAATATCCCCTTCCATTAAGTTGCTATCTATAACCGAACAATATAATTCTTTCAATTTTTTGTTCTTGCTCAAATCTAAAAAAGTCAAGCTGGTATGTTCACAATCCAGGTATTCCAGTTCCTTATTTTGACTTACATCAAGGACAGATATATTATTCCCAAAACATTTCAAATACTCAAGTTTATGATTATGACGAACGTCAATTGCAGTAAAACAATTGTTGCAAATATCCAGTGCCCACAATTCTTTGTTATTGCTGACATCAATATCTTTTAGATTATTTTCTGAACAAATCAAACGACCAAGCTTCATATTATTACAAACGTCAAGATTCTTTAAACGATTAAGGCTGCAATTGAGTTCTTCTAATTCAGGATTATGATTCAAATCTATTATTTTTAACCCATTATACCAACAATCAAGCACTTTTAAAACCTTGTTATGTTTTATGTTAAGAGTAGACAATTTGTTGTACCCGCATTTTAGTTCACGCAAACAAGAATTTTTACGGACATCCAACCTGGTCAATTTATTGAAATCACAATTAAGACTCTTTAAATCTTTGTTCTTAGTTACATTTATTTCGGTCAGTTCATTCGCTTCACAACTCAATTCTTGTAACAACAAGTTGTTGCTCAAATCCAACGATGTCAACTTGTTTTCATCACAATGTAATTTTTTGAGGTTGTGAAAATTTCCAATCCCTTCTAACGATTTAATATTTAATCCACAACAGTCAATATATCTGATTTTTAACGCCTCGGAAATTGAAATCGCTCCATCGTTATTGAAATCAAAATTCTTAATACAATATCTTCTAAAATTCGGATCCGGGATATTTATTTTCATAAAAAGCTATTATGAGATTTGTTAAGAAGAGAAGAGTATTATTCATCCAGCTCAATTTCCACAGGATCCCCGTAACCTAATTTTGACAGTGGT
>ERZ795053.7270-NODE-7270-length-10724-cov-7.155778_pt1 | contig 10724 bp, 6 predicted proteins | sample MGYA00375137_ERZ795053 | MGnify/ENA primary metagenome ERZ795053 (study PRJEB30182, sample SAMN05720284) | activated sludge metagenome | isolation source: Anaerobic digester | place: Hong Kong | collected 2014-12-17 ... | reverse complement strand
CATGCGGTTGTTGTTTTGGGTGTACTGTAGCCACCCGTGTCGCTCCCCGTTTGAACTTGCCAGACTTTTACCCCTATTGCATAATCGAGCAATTCAAAAACGAGCTGTAGGCCTATGCAATACAATCCTCAAAATCCGATTATCGTACAGGGCGATAAGAGTGTCTTGTTGGAAGTGAATAATCCGCTGTATCAAGAGGCGCGGGATATTTTGTCCCGCTTTGCCGAACTGGAGAAAAGCCCTGAATATATTCACACGTACCGCATCTCGCCGTTGTCGCTATGGAATGCGGCGTCGGCCGGCTTGAGGGCTGAGGCCATTGTGGAGGGGCTGGCAAAGTATAGTAAGTATCCCCTCCCCGGTAATGTAGAAGTAGATATCCGGGAGTACATCGGGCGTTACGGCCGTATCCGCCTTACCCGCCACGACAACCATCTGCTCCTCACCTCCGACGACAAACCCCTTATTCTGGAACTGCTGCGTCGCAAGGAACTCAAACCCTACATCTTAAACCAGGAAGATGATGTCACCCTGCGCGTAGACCCGGCGAAGCGCGGTCACATTAAGCAAGCGCTGGTCAACATTGGCTACCCCGCCGAAGATTTAGCCGGGTACGTTTCTGGCGATTCGGTCGCCTTTAATTTGCGCCTAATGACCAATAGCGGCAAGCCCTTTGCCTTGCGCCACTATCAGCAAGAGGCGGGAGAAGTGTTTTATGCCGATGGAGCGGCCCATGGTGGCTCTGGTGTGATTGTGCTGCCGTGCGGCGCAGGCAAAACTATTGTGGGGCTGTCGGTGATGCATGAAATGCAGTGCAGCACCCTCATTCTGACGCCCAACACAGTGTCGGTGCGGCAGTGGATCGATGAACTGCTGGATAAAACAACGCTCACTGAGGAGCAAGTTGGCGAATACTCCGGTCAGCGCAAACAGATACGGCCGATTACCATTTCCACCTATCAAACCATGACCTACCGCAAGCGGAAAGTTGCCAAATCCGCGCCGTTTCATGAGCAGTATCCTCATTTTACGCTGTTTAATGACCACAACTGGGGTCTGATTGTGTATGATGAGGTACATTTGCTGCCTGCGCCGGTCTTCAGCATCACGGCCGAATTGCAGGCGCGGCGGCGATTGGGATTAACAGCCACACTGGTGCGGGAAGACGGCCGTCAAGAAGACGTCTTCTCCCTCATTGGCCCCAAAAAGTATGACGTACCCTGGAAAGATTTGGAACGACAGGGCTGGATCGCCACCGCCGACGTGGTGGAAATTCGTATTCCCCTACCCCACGACACGCGCATCGAGTACGCCACGGCCGAAGAGCGCCAAAAGTACCGCATCGCCGCCGAAAACAGTGACAAGTTCAAGGTGTTGGATGAACTGCTTATCAAACATCGCCACGACCAGGTACTCATCATTGGCATGTATTTGGAGCAGTTGGAAAAAGTGGCGCGCCGCTACAATTTGCCGCTGATTACGGGGAAAACGGCCGTTAAAAAACGGCGGCAATTGTATGCCCAGTTCAAGGACGGTGAGATTTCGGCGCTGGTGGTGTCTAAAGTGGGAAATTTTGCCGTTGATTTGCCCAACGCCAATGTGATGGTGCAAATCAGCGGCACTTTTGGCAGTCGCCAGGAGGAGGCGCAGCGGCTGGGGCGGATTTTGCGCCCCCATGATGATTCGCTGGCCCATTTTTACACCATCGTCACCAAGGATACGGTTGACCAGCAGTATGGGGCCAATCGCCAGCTGTTTTTAACCGAGCAAGGGTATCAGTACACAATTTTGTATGAGGATGAAGTAACCGATTACCAACCGGCTGTTTTTAGCAATCGGTAAGCGGTTATGGGCAGGCAAAATGGCAACACTCGATAATCTGACAGAAGCCGATATCAGAAAGGTTATCGACACCAAATCTTTGAAGCGGGCACGGAGCTACGTGGATGGGGTACGGGCGGCCGTGCGTAACGGCCGTACCCTGCGCGCCGAAGTGGGCAAAAATCGGTATTACAACGTCGAAATTGATGTGCTAGACAGCGGCATCGCGGCCATATGCAGTTGCCCATACACCTGGGGCGGCTACTGTAAACATGTGGGCGCGCTGCTGCTAAAATGGATTGAGCAGCCGGGCAGCTTTGTCGTCGAGACAACAGCCACAGCCACAGTCGATGCCATCATTGAGACGTTCACCGTTGGTGCGCCCAAAACGGCCGTTCCCGCAAACAAACCCCGCTGGCTGCAACGACCTCACGCCGCACGACTGCAAAACGATGACGACAACTTACGCATCTGGCTGGGCGAATACAGAGTCCAGGAACTGCGCCAGATAGCCCGGCACAACGGCTGGCCTCTCAAGGGGACCCGCAAAGACGACCTCATCCAGCAAATCATCAGCCACATCACCCAGCCGGGCATTGCCCTCAAGAGCCTGCTCAAGCTAGATGCCGAGCATCGGCGGGTGCTAGATGCCCTGGGCTTGCTTTATCCCGGCATTCGCTTCCAAACAAAACACGCAGCCTTATTGGCAAAACATTGGGGCGATTTAAAGCTGCACAGTAAGATAGAAACTTACATCGCCCATTTGTGCGACACTGGATTAGTCATTCCTGGCGAGTTTGATCATGATTACTGGCAAAAAATCTCATTCATCCCCAGAAGTGTCCTGCGAGCGCTGCCGCCCCTATTGGCAGACCGGATAGCGGCCACAACCTTGTCGGATGAGGCAAACAACGGCGTGATACGGGGGCAGGCACGGCCGTTTCTGCAGCGCACCCAGCAAATTCTACTCCTCTTAGAACAAAGCCAGCCTTCCTTGCGCCCGCCCATGCCCCGACCACGCCTGGAAAAATTCCACGAATTTTTGCAAGAGTGGGACTATATCCCCGAAGAAGTGCGGGACGCGCAAAACAAGAACCAATTTAGCAACTACGATCCCCAGCTCAATGCCCAGCTTAGCCTGACTGTGCCGCCGCCCTCTCCCGCCCTGCCAGACGAGGCAATCCAACGGCTGGCCCCCCTTGCCGGAGACGAAACGCAGCTTAACTTCATCTACCATTTGCTGCTGCAAGCGAAGCTGTTGCAACCCGGCAGCCCGGTGACAGTGTGGCGTGAGAGCAAGGAGCAGTTTTTGCGCCACGATGAGGCCGGGCAGTGGGCAATTTTGGCGCGGGCCTATTTTGAGTTGGTCACGTGGAGTGAATTGTGGCTGATGTTGGCAGAACGGCCGTCCATCCAGCTCAAACGCGCCCAAAGCCGCTATTACCACCCCTTGTCACCGGATGGAATGTACCAAATTTTAGGCGGTATGCGCGGGCAACTGCTGCAAACCTTAGCGCATCTGCCGGATGGCGTCTGGTTCAGCCCGCAAGACATCGCTGACCTGTTGTCCGCCCTTTGGCCTCGTTTTGATGGGCTAGCGTGGATCCCGAAAAGTTATTATGTCGATGAGCTGCCCGGCTGGTTTTTAGCCGAAAACGGCCGTCCCCTGGACACAGCCAACAACAAAGCCGACTGGCACAAAGCGCAAGGGGCGTTCATCCAACACGTCATTCAGGGACCGCTGCACTGGCTGGGGCTGGCTGATATTAGGTCGGAGGACGGCCGTCTAACTGCTTTCCGGCTGCACGGGCTAGGGGATTTGTTCTTCGACAAAGTGGACGCTGTGCCGTTGGGGGACGCGGCGCCGACCCAAGGGGCAACGGCCGTTTCTGCGTCCCCGGCGGCCATCACCATTCAAGCCACCACCATCATGGTTGACCCAACGGCCGTTTCCGCCCAGGTCCACAGCTACCTCGACAGCATCGCCCTGTTAACCGAAGCCAGAACCAACCGCTTCATTTACCAACTAAGCGCCTCTGCCGTTCATCAAGCCTTTGAAAATGGGCAAACAGTCGACGAACTACTCGACGGCTGGGAAAAGTGGCTCACCATTCCCTTAAACACCCCCATGCCCCGCACCATCAAAGACCAGCTAAAGGCCTGGCACAACGCCTACGGGCAGGTGCGACTCTACGAAAATGTCACCGTCATCGAATTTGGCGACGAATACGCATTGGCCGAAATGAAAGCCGCCACTTCCCTGGAAAAACACCTCGTTGCCCAAATCTCGCCCACCCTGGTCATCATCCCTGTTAGCAGCGTCGAGTTACTCGTCAGCGAACTAGAAAAAGCCGGCTACACCCCCAAACAAACGAACAAGGTTTGAGATAGAGCGTAGCGATAGAGACTACCTGACTAAACGACTACCTGACTCCCCAACTATGGACATTAAAACCCTTCTCGACAGCTACAACAGCAACAACCTCTGGGAAATGGCCCGCGAGGCACAACTTCCCCAAACAACCGGCAAAAAGCTAAAAAAAGACGACCTCATTACCTTGATGGCGCGAGAGTTTTTCCAGCCAAAGCGCATTCGGGCATCTTATCAACGGTTGACGGAGAAAGAAAAAGCCATACTCAACCGGCTGTTGCTGCACGGGGAGCAGGTGTCCACCCGCCTGTTCAAGCGAGAGCTGATCCGCGTCGGGCTGGCAACAGAAGCACGGCCTAAACAGCAGCCAAAAGAGGTGTCGGCTTATGGACGCTATCAGGGTTGGTCGGTGTACGGCCGTACAGTCACCTATATCGGCCAGCCCCACGACCAAAACTCATCCATTTTTGAAGACATCATTGCCCGCCTGACCCTTTTTGGCCTGGTTTTTAGTGAAGAGACAACTCCTAACACCGTCGGGCAGCCGTTCAAACTGCAATTTCATCCGGCCAATACGCTCACCGTTCCCAACTTTGTCCGCCAACACCTGCCCGAACCCGAACCACTGCCGCCAGAAGCAGGCGGTTGGCAGCCTGCACACACCTTGTACGGAGACCCGCAGCTCATTCTGCGCGATTTATACCTGTACTGGGACACCGTGCGGCGCAATCCCATCCCCATGATCAAATCTGGCCTGGTGAGCAAGCGGGGCATGAAGCAGTTGAACGAGAACTTGCTCACGCCCGACCCCAACCTTAACAATGCGCGCTCGGAAGAGCAGTCAGAATGGCTTTTCACGCTGCGGCAGATGTTGCAAGCGTTGAAGCTGGTGCAAGCAAAACATGGCGAATTAGTAGCAGCAGGAAAAGGAGGTCTGGCCATCCCCCAGTTTTGGCAAGACGCAACGACTGAACAGATTAGGGCCGTCATTGCTGTCTGGAAAGGCTTGCGTACCCCAGTTTATTTGGCAGATCGCCATTCTTATTACGTGACTCCTAACCCGCAAACGGCCGTGCAATATCTCATCACCGTGTTGAGTGAAACACCGGTAAATACCTGGATAGACGCCGATTTACTGCTGATTAGTTTGCAAGAGCACGATCGAGATTTCCTGATTGCTTCGCGCAGCCGCCTCGAAGATCAACGCAGTTACTATTACGGCGATAAATCGAAACTCATTAGCGATATGGATGCGTATGAGAGAGCTTTTGTGGCGCAGGCGATAGGCGGCTTTTTGTTCCAAATGGGGCTGGTGGAACTGGGATTTGAGAACCCGACGGCCGACCCGACCCAGTGGAGTACCTTTCGCTTGACGCCGTTAGGCACGGCCGTTTTCAAAGACATCCCTCTCGACTCGCCACCCATTACCGGACAAATTGTCATCCAGCCCAACTTTCAGATATTAGCGCTAGGGCCGGTTTCGCTCAACCTGCTTGCCAGGCTCGACCTGTTTGCCGAGCGGCAAAAGACTGACCGCAGCGCCTTTGAGTATCGTTTATCGCGGGAATCGGTCTATGCCGCCCAGCAAATGGGGTTTACCGTGACCGAGGTAGAGCGGTTTTTGACGGCCGTTACCCCCAACGGCCTGCCGCAAAATATCCAACGGTCGCTGGCCGAATGGGCGGCGCATCATGAGCGCATCGTCTTTCGCAGCGGTGTAACGCTGCTGCAAGCCGCCGATGAAACGTTGCTGGCACAATTGCTGGAAAATGAGCAAACGGGCGAATGGCTGGCGCGTCCGGTGGGCAGCGGGGTAGCCCTGGTAAAAACCAATCACCAACACGACTTGATTGCGGCGCTGCAAGCAGAGGGGCTGCTTCCGGCTATTTCCGGGGCAAACCCCGAAGCAGCGGATAATGGTGTGACAGTGCATGAAGACGGCCGTATCCAACCCATCCATGCCGTCCCCAGCCTGCATTTGCGCGGGCGGCTGGCCCGGTTTACCGTAGAGGCAGGGGATGATGAATGGCTGTTAACGGAAACGGCCGTGCGGCGCGCCGGTGGCAGCAAAAAAAAGGCCCACGCCATCGTAGAGGAACTGCGAAAACTGCACCGGGGCCGGCTGCCCCAAACCATCGTCGAACGCGTCAAAGCGTGGGGCGGCTATTACGGTTCGGCCACCGTAGGCACGCTGACCCTGTTTGAATTCCGCGATCAGGAAACGTTGGCCGAATTGTGCCAGCATCCCGAGCTGCAAAATTTGCTGCAACCTTTTCCGGCCGGCACACGGGCTTTGGCGGTAGTAGAGGGGGAGATGGTAACGGCCGTGCAAACAATTCTGGCTCGCCTCGGCGTAATAATTACGCCGATCACCAGTTAAACCATTCCCAAGACACGGCCGTGGCCGCTTTCGTCGCCGAAACCCAAACCGCCCTCGACAATCTCGCCTATGACTTTGTCAAAGATTTGCGTGAAGCCTTTGCCGCACGCGGCGAAATCGAGCCAGATATTTTCCCGCAGCATCGCTGGCGGGATTACCCGCTGGCCTATGATCAGGGGCAGGCGTATGGCTATGAACCGGGCGAACGGCAGATTCAGGTGCGGCGCGGCAAAACACCTGGCCGCTGTTTTTTGCCCGACCCGACTGAGGCTCCGGCAGATGTGGAGGGCCTGATCCCGGCGGATGTGGGCGTGGACGGCGACTTCGCACGTCAGATCATCTCGGAACTGACTTTGCATGGCTATCCACGGCCCGGCCGCCTGGGCGAGTGGCGGCCAGACGCCACTTTGCAACTGCTGATAGACCAGCATGATATTTACACCAATGTTGGGGTTACGCCGCTGGCGGCACGGCCGCTAGTGCCTACACCGGTTTGGAAAAGAGGACATTACCATGTCATATCACGAAACAGTTAACGCCCTGGCTGCAGATGCGGCACAGTTGGAAGAAATCTATCAGACGGCCGTGCAGGCAGGCGAAGCGGCTGCTTTTCAGGAGGCTATCGAAACCAGCTACACGACCGCTCCTGACAATCTGCTTTACGCAGCCTGGTTTTATCGTCTCCGGCAAGCGGCAGCGCAGGCGAAAGGGTACGTGGTCGCCTGGGCCTGGGTCATCCCCCTGGCCGTCATCAACGGCTTTTTATTTTGGGTACTCTCTGACGAGCGTTACACCGTCACCATACAGGGTCTGCGCTCTGGAAGTGACCGCAACTTTTTGCCTGGTATCATCTTGTTAGCTGGACCGCTCTGTGCGGTTTTTGTGCTGATTTATTTAACGGCCGTGGGGCGCAAAAGCTGGCGTCTGAGCGCGCTCGTCGGCGTCATCCTGCTTGCTGCCGGCGCATATGTGCTGTTAGTTTATCCACAGTTGGGAATACGGCCGTTTCAGGAGCAATATCTCACCCTGATGGCCCTGCACTTACCCCTGCTGGCCTGGGCTGGTGTGGGCGCTTTCCTCGTCGCCGGACACCCCGACCCCGTCGATCGATTCACTTTCCTGATAAAGTCCCTGGAAACATTCATTTTCGGCGGACTATTCTTGCTTGCCGGAGTTGTTTTTACCGGGATCACCGCTGGCTTATTTGCCGCCCTCGATGTCGAGTTTCCAGACGCAGTCATGCGTTTGTTTGTCGCTGGTGGGGTAGGTCTGGTGGCTGTGGTAGCTGTTGCCGTGATGTACAACCCTACCGTGCCACCAGCCGAACAGGCGTTTAACGAAGGCTTAAGCAAACTGATAGCGCTGCTAATGCGCCTGATGCTGCCGCTCACACTTCTGGTGCTGCTCGTTTATCTGCTCTTCATCCCTTTTAACTTCCGCGCGCCGTTCGACAATCGTGACGTGTTGATCGTCTACAACGTAATGCTCTTTGCCGTCGTAGCGTTACTGGTAGGCGCTACGCCCGTAAACCTGACCGGCCTTTCACCCCGTTTAGCCCGTTGGCTGCGGCTGGGCATAACGGCCGTAGCCGCCTTAGCCCTGCTTGTCAGCCTCTATGCCCTGGCCGCCATCCTCTACCGTACCGCCATAGACCGCCTGACCCCCAACCGGCTCACCTTCATCGGCTGGAATCTCATAAACACCGGCCTGCTTGTACTGCTGCTGTTTTTTCAGATGCGGATCAAAGAAGGGTACTGGTTGGCCGCCCTCTACCGCGCTTACAGCGTAGGGGCCGTTGCCTATGCCGTCTGGACAGTGGTGGTAATTCTGGCGCTCCCCTGGCTCTTTGGCGTCGATCACCAGGCGCTTAACAGCTTGCCTCCATCCGTGCAGGAGATCGTTTACGACAAGCCTGCTCCTGTACTGCTCAAATGCGGAGCCAGCCCCCATATCTATCTCCTTGAGAGCGGCGAAAAACGGTGGATTAACACCATTGAAACCTTCAACGAACGTGGATACGTCTGGCGTGATGTATACTTCGTCCCTTGTGCCGACTTGCGCCGTATACCGGATGGCGTGCCTATCCCAGCGGATGCCGGGCCACCACCGCAACCATAACGGCCGTGCACCCTCACCTTTTCAAACCAAATAGCCGTACAGGCTAAAATCGCCTACCGTCTGCCACTTTACCCCGCAGCTCAGTGCGAAATAGGCAGTGTGATGGTAACTGTAGTTCCCACGCCCACCTCACTGGTTACTTCTACCTTGCCTTCATGCCTCTCCACAATCTTTTGGGCGATGGATAACCCCAGCCCAAAACCCGGCTGCGTGCGCGCCTTATCCTGCCGCCAAAATGTCTTAAAAATAGAGGGCAGGTCGGCTGAAGAAATACCTTTCCCGGTATCACCAATCACCAGGCGGATATGTTCGCTCGTCGTCTCAACGAATACATTCACAGCGCCGTCAGCCGGCGTGTTGCGATACGCATTATCCAGAACCTGCCAAAACGCTTCCAGCAGCATATCGGCATCGCCCATCACCTGTGGCAAGTCAGGCTCACTGGCGTAGTGAAGTGAAGGCTCCTCTCCATACTGGGCGATGGCTTTTTGGCAAACGACCTCCACGAGATTACCCACATCCACAGGGGAATGCTCGGCCATGACGCCGCTGTCCAGCCGGGTCATCAAGAGCAGCATATCCACCAGTTTGGTGATGCGCTGCACCTGCGCCTGGATTGTGTCCGATCTGACACGGCGTTTTTCTTCGTCTGGCAGCCGGGCCATCACAAACGCCAGAGTACTGATAACCGCCAGAGGCGTTCTGAATTCGTGGGCTGCATCCTGCACAAAGCTGGCGAGAAGCTGCATCCGCTCTCGTTCCAGGGTCAATTCCAGCGCTTGCTGCTGCGCCCGCTTACGTTCTGTTATGTCGGTAAAAGTGGTCAGCGTATGCAGTTCACCGCGAATATCGAGTAAATCCATCGAAAAAAGGATGTTACGAATTTCGCCGGTATAAGTGGTGATAGACGCTTCCACATTTTCAAGCCGGTCGGTGCTTTCTCCCAGGTCTACCACCTGTTGGCGATAGTTCACGGCTATAATTTTTAGTTCGGCAGGTGTATGCCCGACTGCTTGCTCCCGTGTGTAGCCCAACAGTTTAGACCACGCTTCGTTGACATCTACAATCCGGTCGTCTTTGTTACGGGTCATGATGATAGCCACGGGGCTGGAGTGAAAGGCTTTGGCAAAGCGCTCTTCGGACAGACGGAGCGCCTCCTCTGCCTGCTTGCGGGCAGTGATGTCACGGATCGTCGAGACAAGACCGGCAAACTTTCCTTCGGCATCGCGCAAAACGGTGGACCGGACGTGGGTCTGAATATCAAAGCCGTCTTTGCGGGTATAGATGGCCTCGCCGTCATAGCGTCCAAGCGCCATCAACTGCTCCAACGCGAGTTCACGAGAGGAACCGGTGGTTCTAGTCTGGAAAAGGGCACTTGTTTCCTGGCCCAACGCCTCTTGTTCGCTCCAACCAAACATTTCCTCTGCAGCTTTGTTCCAGTAGGTGACTTTTAGTTGATCGTCTGTGCCCACCACGGCGTCGTGGACGTTGGCCAGGAGCAGAGCTTTGTAGGCCCGTCGTTCTTCCGCGTACCGGTAGCCGGTGATGTCGGTGCCATAGATGTTGACACAGTCTTGTTGAGTAAGGGGAACAAAAACCAGGGAGAAGATGCGCTGGGACACGGCCGTTTCCACCTTTCCCGTCACCCCCGCCGCCAGAGCTGCCAAAACCTGCTCCTGCCAGGCCTCCGGCAAAGGCTGGCCCACCCGGCAGCACCAAGTCGCCAACAGCCCCGCACTGGCCGGATTGGCATAGAGCAAAGTCCCATCCCTGGCCGCACGCAGCACTGGGTTCGGATTTTCCTCCGGAAACCTGGCCAGCTCGGCCGCACCCATTTCAGCCGGCTTCTGCCCGGTAACAATATGAACGATATGGTGGATGAATCTAAACAAGCCCCCATCGTGGGGGTCGGCGTGGGAAGGAGCAAAAGGCTTGTTCTCTTCTTCGGTCATCGGTACACCTCTCAGACTAATCCCCTAACGAGAGTGCTGTCCAAAGGTCATCCGGCCATGAACACAGACTAGTGCCACCCCA
>ERZ795053.7267-NODE-7267-length-10727-cov-9.123688_pt1 | contig 10727 bp, 8 predicted proteins | sample MGYA00375137_ERZ795053 | MGnify/ENA primary metagenome ERZ795053 (study PRJEB30182, sample SAMN05720284) | activated sludge metagenome | isolation source: Anaerobic digester | place: Hong Kong | collected 2014-12-17 ... | reverse complement strand
GCACCGGCAGCGCGAGCGGGTCGAGCTCGTGGCGCCGGCGCAGCAGCTGCAGCGTCGTGGGCGTCAGGACCGTCCCTTCCGCCAGCAGCTTCACGCCCGAGACCGTGTGCAGGTCGGCCGCGAGCCGCATCCCGACCCGCAACCCATCGTAGGTGACGTGCGCCGTGGTGTCGTGCCACTCCGGCGGGTGCTCCTCGGCGGCGAGGTCGGTGAGCGCCGCGATGACCGCCGGGTCGTACCAGCGGCCGCTCTGCGCCTGCAACTCGCGCGCGGCGGTCCCGAGCGTCGGGTCGCCCTGCAGCGCGTTGCGCTCGATCGCGCTCAGCAGGTCCACGCCGACCCGGAGCAACCGGGAGCGCATCGGGATCTGGCCCCGCTGCACGCCGGCCGGCATCCCGCTGCCATCCCAGTTTGCGCCGATGTGCTCGATCACCGTCGCCACCGGTTCCAGCGACGGGACCTGGGCCACCAGGCGCGCCGAGGCCATGGTGCAGCGCCCCGCCGGGGACTGCCGCTGGCCGACCGGCACCTCCTCGCCGAGGGTGAAGCGGCCGACCTCGACGAGCCGGGCGGCCCGCCGCATGTCGTCGGAGAAGGTGCCCTCCATCTCGAACCGGTCGCAGAGCGCGCTCACGATGCGCACCAGCTCCGCGCCGCGATGGGCGGAGCCGGGCACGGCGGCGTCGAGCACCAGGACCAGCACGTCGGTGAGGTGGTCCATGCTCGAGGCGAGCCGCTGCTCGGCGGCCACGACCGCCTGCCGGGCGGTGCGCACCGCGAGCGCGCTGCGCAGCGCGGCACCGAGCTCGCTGACGTCGACCGGCTCGGTGAGCACGGCGGTCGCCCCTTCCTGCCAGGCGAGCCGTCGCAGTCCGTGTTCGTTCGGCTCCGCGAGGACCAGCGCCACCGGGGCGTTCGCCATGTCGTGCGGCAGGCGGCGGAGGAGGGCGATCGCGTCGCTCTCGCCGAGGGTGGCCTCGGCGATCAGCGCCGCGAACTCGCCCCCGCTCAGGCGATCCCGCGCTTCGCGCACGGTGGCCACGGCGGTGACGAGGTGCCCCTGGGCCGACTCGAGGGCGAACTGCCGGGCGTCGCGCCGGTCGGCGTCGCCGTCGACCAGCAGGACCCGGGCGCCCGCGGTCGTCACGGCACCGGCGGCGCGGGCGGCTGCATCGCCATGTCCACGCTGCTCACGGGAGGGTCGCTGGCGACCGGTGGGAGCGGTTCCTCGGGCACGGCGACCAGGATCGTCACCCGCCGGTTCTGTGGGGCGAGCGGATCGTCGGGGAAGACCGGGTCGCGATCCGCGAGTCCGCGCACGGCCTCGACCTGCGCCCCGTCGATCCCGCCGGCGAGCAGGGCGCGGCGGACCGCGTTCGCCCGTCCGGCGCTGAGTTCCCAGTTGTCGTAGTCGGCGCGCCCGGTGTAGGGTCGCCCATCGGTGTGGCCCTCGAGGATCACCTGGTACCCCGTGCTGGCCAGCACCCGGCCGATCGCCTGGAACAGCGTCTCCGCCCGTGGCAGCGGCTTCGGGTCGCCGCTCTTGAAGAAGACGTCGGTCGAGTCCTCCATCAGCGAGATCCGCAGCCCCTCGGCGGTGATCTCGATGCTGACGTGGTCGCCGAGTCCCGCGAGGGCGCCGGTGTCGGGCAGCGCACTGCGGATCCGCTCGCTCAGGGCGACGATCTGGTTGCGTCGTCCGGTGGCGAGCGAGACCTGCACCTCCGGGGTGGCCGGCAACAGCGTCGCGCCCTCGCCGGGAATCACCGACGAGCCGAACTCGTTGGCGCGGCCCATCGGGTCCTGGAAGTATCCCGCGATCGCGGTCCGCACCTCCGAGCTCTGGGTGATGAGCCAGAGGACGAGGAAGAGGGCCATCATCGACGTCATGAAGTCGGCGAACGCCACCTTCCACGCGCCGCCGTGGTGGCCGTGAGCCTTGCGCTTCTTCTTGACGACCCGGATCACCTGCTCGCGTTCGGTCTTCACGCGGCGGCCTCCTTCCGGGTCGCCTTGCAGGCGGCCTCCATCTCGAGGAACGTCGGGCGCGCGTCGGCGGTGATCGACTTGCGCGCGAATTCCACCGCGACCATCGGCGGCAGGTTCTTGGCGAACGCCACGATCCCCGCCTTGAGCGCGAAGTAGAGGCCGTGCTCATCGGTGTTGCGGGCCTCCATGTTCGCCGCGAGCGGCGCGAGGAAGCCGTAGGAGAGGAGGATGCCGAGGAAGGTGCCGACGAGTGCCGCACCGACGTGGTGGCCGATCTCCTCGATCGGCCCGCCGAGACTCTGCATCGTCACCACGATGCCGAGCACCGCGGCGACGATCCCGATGCCGGGGAGCGAGTCGGCCACCCGGTTGAGCGCCGCCACGGGCTGCGCGTCGGCGTCATGGTGCACCTCCATCTCCGCCTCGAGCATCGCCTCGAGGTCGAAGGCCGAGACGCTGCCGACGAGCACGGTGCGCAGCGCGTCCGAGAGGAACTCCACCGCGTGGTGGTTCGCCAGCACCTTCGGGTAGCGCTTGAAGATCTCGCTCTCCTCCGGGCGCTCGATGTGCGACTCGATCGCGATCAGGCCGTCGCGGCGCGCCGTCTGGAACAGCTCGAAGAGGAGCTTGAGGACGTCGAGGAAGAGGTCCTTGTTGAACGGGCTGCCGGTGAACACCCGCGGCAGCTTCCGGAACATCGCCTTCAGCACCGGGCCGGGGGTGCTCACGAGCATCGTCCCGAGGCCGGTGCCGGCGATGATCACCCACTCCGACCATGCCAGGAGCACGCCAAACGGCCCATTGGCCATGGCGAAGCCTCCAAGCACCGCGACAATCACGACCACGAGACCGACAATGGCGACCACGACGACTCCCCACTGGGTGAGAGGGTTCGTCCGGTTATCGGTCCGATCGGGGCGGACATTACCTCGGCCGTCCCGAGCCGGCCCCGCCCCGCGACCGGCGATCGGGTTGACCGCGGGTGGCCCCTCCCTTAGCGTTGGCCCTCCAACCGGGCCAGTAGCTCAGGTGGTTAGAGCGCACGCCTGATAAGCGTGAGGTCGGAGGTTCAACTCCTCCCTGGCCCATGACGCCCCCGCGGCCCCGACGCCGCGGGGGCGTCGTGTTCGGCGGACCCCGAAACGGGCGTCCGCCGAATTGCGTATCATCCGGGCGTGCCGCGAGCCATCCGACCACTTCCCGTCCACCCGATCTCGCCAACGGCGCGGCAGCGCTGGGGTGTCCTCCAGGCACTCACCCTCCTCGCCACCCTCGGGTTCGTGGTGGCGTGGCTCGCGGTGCCCGAGGTCGCCCTGCCGCTCTTCTGGCGCGGGCTGCTGCCCATCGTCGCGGTCCTCCTCCTCCTCGCCCCCCACGTCTGGCGCAACATCTGCCCGCTGGCGACCGCTTCGATGGCCGGTCGCGACGCAACCCGCGGACTCCGGGTGCGGTCCCGGCACCTGCCATGGCTCTCCGCCGCGGCGATCGCGCTCTTCGTGGTCGCGGTGGTCTTCCGGCGCAGCGTCTTCGAGACGAGCGGCCCGGCAACGGCGGCGCTCGTCGGTGGCGCCCTCCTGCTCGGGATCGTTCCCGGTCGCCTCGGCGAGGGCAAGGCCGGCTTCTGCAACGCCATCTGCCCGATCGGTCCGGTCGAGCGGCTGCTCGGCCAGTGGGCCGTGGTCGAGGTTGGCAATCCGCGCTGCCCGACCTGCACCCTCTGCACCGAGGCCGGCTGCCTCGACCTCGCCCTCGACAAGGCGCCGGCCCAGCACCTCGGGCGGGCCCGGCGCAGCCACGGCTGGCTGCTGCGGCCCTGGGGGATGTTCGGGGCGGCCTTTCCCGGGCTCGTGGCGGGGTGGGGCGTCGCCGGGTCGGCGGCGGTCGGTCCGGCCGGGACCGCGACACGGATGCTGCTCGGCGGGGCGGTGACCTGGCTGCTGGCGGGCGCCGCCTCGCTGTCCGGACTCGGACTCCCGCGCATCCTCCGCACCAGCGCCCTCGCCGCGGCGGTTACCTATGCCTGGTTCGCGTGGCCAGCCGCGTATCACGCCTGGGAGGCGCTCCTCCGCGGCTGATCAGCGCTTGACCACCGTGAGGAGACCGTCGCGCACGCCGTTCCACAGGAACTGGATGAGGGTCTCCCTCGGGGTCCAGCGGTGGCGGATCGCCCCGTTGCGCGGGGTGTCCGGTCCACCCGCGACATTGTCTTCGCGCACCACGAACTGGTTCGCCGCGAACTTCGCCACCGCACGTCGCAGTCCACTCAGGAATCCTGACCGCGCCGCACCCGGGAGCGCGATCCACAGCCCCTCGTAGCGCGGCACCACTTCGCCCCGCGCCATTCCACCGGTCACGGTGGCCTCGAACCGGACGCCGTGGATCGTGCCGTCGGTGAAGCGGGCACCGATTGCGCCGTCGAGGAACGGGTTCAATGCCTCGGCGGCCATCGAGCCGAGGTCGCCGCGGTAGCGCATGGTGAAGCTGCTGTCGCCGAGGGGCAGCGTTCCCTCGAGCGTGATCGGCGCTCGCCCCATCAGCGCGGCCCGCATCGCGAACCGCGTCGCAGCGCTGCCGGTCGAGGTGAGGTTGCCGACGTGGGCCTCCAGCGATTCGAAGCGGAGGACTCCGGCCCGGGGTGCCTCGGCCCCCCGTTCGCGGTACTGCAGCCGGCCGTGCACCTCCACCGAATCGATGGCCAGGCGCGGCGCGACCTCGCGTGCCCACCCCTGGGGCGTGCGGTGGCGTGACGGCCGACCCGGCGGCAGGCGCTTGTCGGAAAGGATGTCGAGATCGAGGTCCCGCACCACGAGCAGACCGGCCCGGTAGCCACCATGCCGCACCCACCCCTCGGCATCGAGGCCGTCAAGTCGGAGCGAGCCGAGGCCGAGGGCGATCCGGTCGCGGCGGCTGCGCTGGCGTCGCACGAAGTCGGCGTCACTCCCCTCGGGGGCGTACCGCACGGAATCCAGGGCGATCGTCCCCGCGGGCAGGTCGACGGCCACGGAGGCCGCGGTGAGCGTGGCCTCCCGCGACGCACGGGTGACGCCGGTCAGCACCACGCGCGCCGGCCCGATCGGCTCGTCAGCGGCCAGGGCGAGCGCCGCGGGATCGCTCCGGAAGTCGTGCAGCGCGACCCGCTCGACCACGGTGCGGAGGGTGTCCCGCGGGCCGAGCTGGCGCAGGACGAGCGCGCGGGCGTCGAGGGTGTCGAGTCGCAGGCGCCTGCCGAACGTCTGCAGCGTCGCGGCCAGGGTCCAGGTCGGGGCGCGCGGGGGCGGTCGCTCGCCCGCCGCGGCTGCGGGTGGTTCCCGCGAGGCGCGGAGCGCGAGATCGGCCTCCACCAGCGTGATGCGGCGGACCAGCACGTCCCCGCGCGTCAGGAAGGCGCGCCAGTCGACGCCGGCGACGTCGAGTGAGTCGACGTCGAGCGCCACGATCCCGAGGGAGTCGGCGAGTGCGTCGCTCGCCGGGCGCCAGCGCAGGCCGGTGAGCAGGACGGTGCCGCTGGCCAGGTCGGCGCGTAGCCGATCGAGTTCGGTGCGATCGGTCGACTCGCGATTGCCGCGCAGCGAGTCCAGCGAGACGGTCACGTTCCGCGAGAGCAAGGGCCGCCGCCGCGTCGCCGGTTCGTCGGGGTCGTAGCGGAACGCCTCGAGCCGGACCCCGAGGCGATCGAAGGCGAGCGTCGTGCCACGGCCACTCCCCGCCGCGATCGAGAGGGCGGTGCGGACGTGCGGGAAGAGCAGCGAGTCGACCTGCAGGAACGGGATCCCGCGCCCGAGGTCGAGGTCCTGGCTGAGGGAGAGGAAGCCGCCCGACCCCGCCGTGTCGCGCGCGACATCCTCGGGGACGAATGCCACGACCTGCACCGAGTCGCACCCCGCGCGCTCGGCGGCGAAGCCGCGACGCCGGGCGAGCTGGTCGAGCGCGATCCCCTCGACCACGCAATGATGGAGGCGCAGCTGCACGGTCGGCAGCGGGGCGGCCCGCGCGGCGTTCCGCTCGGGGTCGGTGTCGAGCGTGATGGTGTCGATGGTGATCCGCTGCTCGGCCGCGTCCACCCGCAGCGGGGAGACCTCCAACCGATAGCTCCCGTCGCTCAGCCGCGCGACCTCGGCGGCGGCCCAACGGCGAACCACCGGGTCGACGATCTCGATCGCGCGGCCCCCGACCACCCAGCGGAGCGACCACGCCAGCGCGCCGACGACGACGAGTCCGACGGCCACGGTCAGGGCACGACGCTGGCGGAGGGTCATGGCGGGGTCCCGGGGGGCATGGTCAATAGTGGGGCGGGGAACGAGGGGCCACAACCACACGGGCGATACAGGAACGTGGCGCGGCCGACGCTGGCCCCGCGCCCCGCGTCCCGGTATCCTCCCTCGATCCCCATCCGGAGACCCCGATGTCCCCGATCCATCGCCCCGGCCGCCGCGCCTTCCTCGGCACCCTCGGCGCCGGTCTCGCCCTCGGCGCCGCCCCCGAGCTGCTGGCCCGGGAGCCGCACCTTCCCCTCGCATGGCGACCTGCCCGCCAGACGCGTCGCATCCGGGGCAGGGTCACCGGCGATGGTCGCCCCCTCGCGCGCGTCGCCGTGAGCGACGGACTCCGGGTCGCCGTGACCGACCGCGATGGGCGCTACGACCTCGAGGCGGATCCGGAGATGCCCGGCATCTTCGTGAGCACGCCTGCGGGCTACGCGCTGCCCGTCACCGGGGACGGGACGCTCGCCCAGCACCGCTGGCTCGCACCTGGTGTCGATCGGATCGATTTCGCCCTCCACCGCGCGGCCCACGACGACAGCCGACATGCCTTCGTCGCGCTCGCGGACACCCAGACGCTCGACATGGAGGACCTCGGGCTCCTCCATGCGGAGACGGTCCCCGCGGTGCAGGCGACACTCGCCGCCCTGGCGGGGCGCGACCTCTTCGGCGTCGCCATCGGCGACATCATGTTCGACCATCTCGAGCTCTACCCGGAGTACGAGCGCGCGGTGCGACGGATGGGCGTTCCCTTCGCGCAGGTCGTCGGCAACCATGATCTCGACATGCGCGCCGAGACCGACACCGACAGCACCCGGACCTTCTCGCGCCACTTCGGGCCGGCGTGGTACTCGTTCAACCGCGGGGCGGTGCACTACGTCGTCCTCGACAACGTGCTCTGGCACGGCAGCGGGTACATCGGCCACCTCGGGCACGAACAGCTCGCATGGCTCGCCCAGGACCTTGCCCTCGTCGAGCCGGGGGCCCCGGTGGTGGTCTTCGTCCACATCCCGCTCGAGTCCACCACGGCGGTGCGCAACGAGATCGCCAATGACACCACCTTCAAGATGACCAACGCCGCGGCGCTCTGGCGGCTGCTCGAACCGTTCGATGCCCTCGTGCTCACCGGCCACACCCACGAGATGGAGCACATTCAGCACGGCCCCCGGGCCCATGAGCACAACCTCGCCACCGCCTGCGGGGCATGGTGGACCGGTCCGATCTGCTACGACGGGGTCCCCGGTGGCTTCGGCGTCTATGAAGTCGATGGCACCGACATCCGGTGGCGCTACCAGGCCACCGGGCTCGCCCCCGACGCGGCGATGCGGGTGTACCCGGTCGGGAGTGAACCGACGGCGCCCGGGGAGCTGGTGGCGAACGTCTGGGATTGGGATCCGGCGTGGACCGTGACCTGGTACGAGGGCGCCGATCGACGCGGCGTGATGGCCCGCCGCCTCGGTCGCGATCCCCTCTCGGTCCGGCTGCACAGCGGGCCCGACCTCCCCCGGAAGCACGGCTGGGTCGATCCGATCGTCACCGGCCACCTCTTCTATGCGCCCGTCGCGCCCGAGCATGGCCCCCTCCGCGTCGAGGCGATCGATCGATTCGGACAGGTGCGCAGCGCCGTGCCCGAGGCCCTGCCACCTTTGTGACACTGTCGCGACGAAGCGTCGCCGGGGCACCACACTTTCGAGGCTCGGGCCGCGTCCGACGAGAGCCAGTTCTGTAACCCGTTGACATGAAAGAACTTGGGGTGCCACCTCCGGGGCGCCCCGAGCGGCCCACCGCTTGCGTTTGCTCTTGGTAGCCGCCCACGGGACCCACGGGAAACGGTCCGGGCACATGCTGACAGGAGCAACGGTGACGGTTGACGTGGTGAGTGCAGAGCAGGGAGGTGCCGGCGCGCACCTCGAGAAGATGGGTGCGGTGGCCCGGGTGGCCAGCGGCTTGTCGCACGACGTGGCGGATCTCCTCGACGAGGCCGCCTCGGCCATCCATCTGGCGCTGATCTCGGAACAGCCATCGACCCAACTCGCGGAGGCCGCCGCGACGCTCCAGCGCGCGGGCCTCATCGCGCGCCAGCTCGAGGCGCTCGGGCGCTCCGGGCCGGCCCATGTGGCGCCCTGCCGCCTCGCCGATGTCCTCGAGGAGGTGCTGCCGCTGCTCCGCCGGCTCGCCGGCAGCGCGATCGACGTCCAGCTCCTCGAGATCGACCGCGCCGCATGGGTCGAGGCAGGGAGCGGCCAGCTCGAGCAGGTGCTGTTCCATCTCACGGTGAACGCCCGCGACGCGATGCCCGGCGGCGGCATCATCGGGATCCGGGTGCGGCAACGCACGCTCGAGGCCCCCCACGCCCACCGCTACGGGATCCTGGCCCCGGGGAGCTGGTGCATCCTGGATGTCTCCGACACCGGGGTGGGGATGGGCGAGGAGGTGCTGTCCCGCCTGTTCGAACCCTTCTTCACCACCAAGTCGCCGGGACTCGGTTCCGGACTCGGCCTCGCGACGGTGTACGGTGTCGCGCGACAGCTCGGTGGGCAGGTCACGGTCTCCAGCGCCCCGCAGGAGGGGGCAACCGTCGGCCTCTGGTTGCCCGCGACCGAGCCGACAAGCCCCACGGAGGCGGAGCGTCCGGCAACGGACGATGCGGTCCTCGTGGTGGACGATGACGACTGGGTCCGCTCGGTGACGGTGCGCGCGCTGAAGCGTGCCGGCTACGGGGTCCTCGAGGCCGGGTCGGCCGACGAGGCGCTCGACCTCCTGCGTGACGTCGCCGGTGGGTGCATCCGGGCGGTCCTGACCGACATCGCGATGCCGGGGATGACCGGCGGCGAGCTGGCCTCGCGGATCCGGGCGGCGCACCCCACCGTGCGGATGGTCTTCATGACCGGCCGCGGCGCGGCGGCCGCCGCGGAGGTCGCGGGGCCGGCCGACGGTGTCCTGCTCAAGCCGTTCTCGCGCGCGGAACTGCTGGCGGCGATCCAGGCGGCCTGAGCCCGCCCCGGTCGCCCGGCTTGTCCCGAGGGGGGAATCGGTCGAAGTTTGGCCCGCGTCCGGCGCCCCGCCGGCGATGAACCGGTCCACCGCGAGCGAGCCATGAAAGCCAACGACATCCGCAAGGGCAACGTCATCTATTACGAGGGGAAGCCGCACCTCGTGATGGACTTCACCCACCGGACCCCCGGCAACCTGCGGGCGTTCGTCCAGGTGCGCCTGCGCAACCTGACCACCGGGATGTCCCTCGACCACCGGTTCAGCGCGACCGAGACCGTCGAGGAGGCGCGCCTCGACACGCGCACCATGCAGGTCCTCTACGCCGACGGGGCGGGCGTGCACGTGATGGATGCCCAGACCTACGAGCAGTACACGCTCGACGCCGACCTCGTGGGCGACGACGCGGCGTGGATGCTGCCGGAGATGTCGTTCGATGCCGTGTGGCTCGAGGGAAAGCCGATCTCGTTCACCCTCCCCGCCTCGATGGAACTCGAGATCGTCGAGACCGCCCCCGCGATGAAGACGGCCACGAAGAACGCGAGCTCCAAGCCGGCGGTGCTGAGCAACGGCGTGACGGTGAACGTGCCCGAGTTCGTCGAGACCGGCGAGCGGGTCCGCGTGAATCCGCGGGAGCGGGCCTATATCGAGCGGGTGAAGTGATCGCTCGCCGGACACGCGGCGCGCGGAACTCCCTGGGGCGGCTCGCGGGCCGCCCCCTGTCGTTTCTCCTCGCCGTCGTGGCGACCCCGGCCCTCGCCGGCGGGCAGCTCGCCACCCGCGAGGCACCGCTGCGGTTCGGGATCGAGTACGCGCGCGCCACCCCGGTGGGCGAGTTCCGCGACGTGACCGGCGAGGCATCCGGCTTTGCGTCGTGGCTCGCGCTGCCGCTCTCCGGTACCTCGTGGCTCGGACTGATCGGGGAGTTCTCCGTGCTGACCGTGCCGGAGCGGAGCCTCGACCTGCCGGCGATCATCCCGGGGGTGGACGCCACCGTCGGCCAGCGGACGACCCTCACCTTCGTCGGCGTCGGCCCGCGACTGGAGACGCGCGCGGGTCGGGTCTCGCTCGGGCTCACCCTGATGCCCGGCTTCACCCGCGTCATCACCGACGTCAATGCCGTCATTCGATCGGGCGAGGCCCAGATCAGCGACGTCGCGACGAACTCCGAGTACGCCCTCGGCCTCAAGTCCGGGCTCTACCTCGCCGTCCCGCTCTACCTCGGCCGGCAGTCCACCGGTGCCGGGATCGTCACCGGGATCGACTACACCGTGTCCGGCCGGGCGCCGTTTCCGCGCGACGGCAGCTTCGGCTATGACCCCGAGGCCGGCGAATTGCTCCTCGATCGACCCGAGGTGGCGCTGACCCACTGGCGATGGCACGTGGGCGTGGGGCTGGAGTTTTGAGACGAGAGCCGTGAAGCGAGAAGCGTGGAGCGAGAGGATCTCCTCGCTTCACGCTTCTCGCTTCTCGCTTCACGCTTCTCGC
>ERZ795053.7264-NODE-7264-length-10738-cov-4.765890_pt1 | contig 10738 bp, 10 predicted proteins | sample MGYA00375137_ERZ795053 | MGnify/ENA primary metagenome ERZ795053 (study PRJEB30182, sample SAMN05720284) | activated sludge metagenome | isolation source: Anaerobic digester | place: Hong Kong | collected 2014-12-17 ... | reverse complement strand
CCAGATGTCCGCCATGCGCCGGGGAAGGGGTTTTATCCTCGACGGGCCGGAGGGGCTGCAATAGTCTCCGGCGCCAATATCGAACGGATCCGACATGTCGAAATCTCCATATGCCATTGCCGCCACAGCACCCGGCGGGCCATCGGTCCTGCAGCGCGTCGCCTTCGAGCCGGCGGCACCCGGCGCGGGCGAAGTGCAGGTGGAGCACCGCGCCATCGGCGTCAATTTCATCGACTGCTATTTCCGCTCCGGCCTCTACCCGTGGCCCAATCCCGCCCAGCTCATTCCGGGATCGGAAGCGGCCGGCGTCGTCTCGGCCGTGGGACCGGGCGTTGCGGGCATCAAGGCTGGTGACCGTGTGGCCTATACGCTGCCCAACAATGCGTATGCGACCCATCGCAACATCGCGGCACAGCATGTGGTGTCTATTCCTGACGGCATTTCGGACGAGATCGCGGCGGCGGTGATGCTCAAGGGCCTGACGGTACGCTATCTTCTGAAGGACAGCTTCGCGCTGCAGCCGGGCCAGCAGGTGCTGTTTCATGCGGCCGCGGGCGGTGTCGGCCTCATTGCCGGGCAATGGATCAAGGCAATTGGTGCTGAGGCCATCGGCACGGCGGGCGGACCGGAGAAATGCGCGCTGGCCCATGCCAACGGCTACACGCACATGATCGACTACCGCGCCCATGATTTCGTCGAGGAGGCCCGAAAACTCAGCCCCGCTGGTTTTGACGTGGTCTATGACTCCGTCGGCAAGGACACAGTAGTGAAGTCGCTCAAGTGCCTGAAGCTGCATGGCACGCTGGTCAACTTCGGTCAGTCCTCGGGGCCGGTCACCGATTTCAAGATTTCCGATCTGGCGGCCGGTTCATTCCACCTGACGCGGCCGGTGCTGTTCCACTTCACCTCGAACCGGGCGTGGCTGGAGCAGGCCGCGGCGGAACTGTTCGGCATGATCGGCGATGGGCACATCAAGATCCAGACCCACACGGCGCCGCTTGCGGACGCGGCGAGGGTCCACGCAGAACTTGAGGGGCGCAAGACCACGGGGTCGATGGTCCTCATTCCATAACAAGAAACGGCAGGGAGAAACACGTTGGCAGTCGGCACGAATATCTGGACCTATTTCGACGGCAAGTGGCAGGAGGGGGACCTGCCGGTGATGAAGGCGGCGGACCATGCCACGTGGCTCGGCACGCTGGTGTTCGACGGGGCGCGGGCCTTCGAGGGCCTCGTCCCTGACCTCGATCTGCATCTCGCCCGCGTCAATCACTCCGCCATCGTCATGGGGCTCAAGCCGACGCTCAGCGTTTCCGAGATGACGGCCATCACCCACGAGGGCATGGCGCATCTGGGCAAGGACCGGCCGATCTATATCCGGCCCATGTACTGGTCGGTGGGAAGCGGGCCGGGCGTGGTGCCGCCCAATCCGGAGACGACAGTGTTCTGCATGTGCCTGGAGGAGTTGCCGATGGCGCCGCCCACCGCATCGCAGACTCTCACCACCACGCAGTTCACGCGGCCGACGATGGCCTCGGCACTGGTCAATGCCAAGGCCGCCTGCCTCTATCCCAACAACGCGCGCATGCTGCGCGAGGCGCAGGGCAAGGGCTTCAACAATGCACTTGTGCTCGATCCCCTCGGCAATGTTGCAGAGACGGCGACGGCCAACGTGTTCATGGTGAAGGATGGCGCGGTGATGACGCCGGTGCCCAACGGCACCTTCCTCAACGGCATCACGCGGCAGCGGATCATCGCGCTGTTGAAGGATGATGGCTTCGAGGTCGTCGAGAGGACGCTGTCGCTGGATGATTTCCGCGGCGCGGACGAAGTGTTCATGTCGGGCAACATTTCCAAGGTGACGCCGGTCACCAGGTTCGACGATGTCGAATATGGTGCAGGCAAGGTGGCGCCGCGGGCCCGCGAGATTTACTGGCAATGGGCGGAGAAGGGGCAGCGGCTCTAGTTCCGCCACCGAACGCAACAGCGCACAACAGGGAGCACAACGAACATGTCCACGGTCAAGCGCCTTGAAGATGCCGAGTCGAACCCCAGGGTGAAGGCCGTCTTCGACGATATCCGCGCCACGCGGAAATCGGACTTCATCAACAATTTCTGGATCTATCTGGCCTTCGATCCGCCGCTTCTGGAAGAGACCTGGGGGGCGGTGAAGTCGGTGATGGCCGAGCCTTCGGCCCTCGATCCGCTGACCAAGGAAATGATCTACATCGCCGTCTCCGTCACCAATGCCTGCAGCTATTGCACTCATTCCCACACGGCGGCGGCCAAGGCCAAGGGCATGACGGACGAGATGCATGCCGATCTCCTGCGCGTGGTCTCGACAGCGGGACGCACCAACCAGCTGGTGACAGGACTGCAGGTACCGGTCGATCCGGTTTTCGACATGAAATGACATGGGGCGCGGCGGGGCGCCGCCCTTGACGGGTCCACGGGGCTACGGCAAGCTTCGAGGAAAACAAGAATTGCGGGGCTGGCCGGAATGGCGGGAGCAAGCGTCCACGGGGTTTGGAGCCAGGAACGAATCGTTCTGGCGCTGGCCGTGCTGTTGTTCGCGGTATCGGCCGTCGCGCTGCCCGGATTTCTCGACCCCGGCAACCTGATCACCATCGTGCGCAGCGTGTCGGTGCTCGGCCTTCTGGCCGTGGGCATGGCCATCGTCATCATCGGGCGCGGCATTGACCTTGCGGCGGTCGCCATCATGGCGATGTCGGCAGCGTGGTATCTGCAGATGCTCAACGACGGCTGGAGCGATGGGGCCGCCCTCGCCATCACACTGGCTGGCGTCATCGGCATCGGGCTGGTGAACGGCTATCTCATCGCCTATGCCGATGTGCCCGCCATCTTCGCGACACTGGCCAGCGGCTCTTTCGTGTTCGGCATCGTGCGTTCGCAGCTGATCGGACAGGACGCGGTGCCGGTGCCTGCGGGCCACTGGCTGGAACAGCTGAACCGGGTGCGCTTCTTCGACATTCCGGCGGAGGTCTTCATCTTCGCGGGCGCCAGTTTCGCGGCCTATCTGTTCCTGCGCTACACCAAGTGGGGGCGCTACGTCTATTACATGGGCGACAATCTGCTGGCGGCGCGCAACATCGGCATTCCGGTGCGACCGATGACCGTGCTCCGCTACGTGATCTCGGCGCTGGTTGCACTGGCCGCCGGCCTGCTCAGCGCCTCGAGTCTCTTGAGCATGAATACCCGCGTGGTGAACTCGACGCTGCTCTACGACATCATCCTCGTGGTGGTGATCGGCGGGATCGGCTTGTCAGGCGGCAAGGGCGGCATGCGCAACGTCATCGGCGGCGCGCTGCTGATCGGCATCATGCTCAATGCCATGACCATCATCGACATTCCGCACATCTATCAAAATCTCATCAAGGCCACCATCCTTCTGATCGCCATCATCATCGACAGCCTGCTCAATCCGCGCGATGAACAGACGGCCCAGCAAGGCGATATCTAACGAGCACAGGGAGAAAACTGAGATGCTGAAGAAATTCCTTACGGCTGCGGTGATGACCGCAGTGGTGGCGACGGCGATGCCCGCCATTCCGGCGATGGCCGAGGGCGATCCGGGGCCGGCCGCCTATGAGGCGGCGATGAAGGGCAAGCGCGTGATGCTGGTGCCGATGGCCATGGGCTTCGACCTGGCACAAGGCTGGGCGGCGATCCTCAAGCGCGAAGTGGAAGGCTTCGGCGGCACCTTCGAGACGCGCGATCCAAACTGGAGCGTGGAGGCCGGTGCGCAAGCCATCACCGATGCCATCGCCTCCGAGGCCAAGCCGGATGTGCTGGTCGTCATGTCACCCGACCTGAACTCCTATTCGAAGCTGATGAAGCGGGCACAGAGCGAAGGCATCTATGTGGTGCTGGTCGATAACCCGGCGAATTTCAAGGCTGACGCCTATGTGGGTGGCGACTGGAACCGGCTGGGACAGATGGAAGCCGAGGCCGTGGTCAAGGGTTGCGGCGAGGGCTCGTCCAAGAAGATCGGCCTGGTGCAGGGCGATCAGGTGAATGCCACAAGCCTCTATCAGTATGCCGGCATCATGCAGGTGCTGGAGAAGCATCCGGACTTCCAGGTGGTGGCGAAGCCCGATTCCAACTGGGACCCGACCACATCACGGAACGTGACCGCGACCATGCTGCAGCAGAACCCGGACATCTGCGGCATCATTGATTTCTGGGACGGTGATGCCACCGGCGCTGCGGCGGCCATCCGCGATGCCGGCAAGCAAGACCAGATCTATCTGGTGACGACCGGCGGCGGCGAGGAGACCGCGACCTGCGCCAACATCGAGAACGGCACTTTCGACGCGGTGGTCTCGACCGAGCTCTACAACGAGAGCGAGGCTATGGTGGCGATCATCAAGTACCTGCTGCAGAGCGGCCAGCCGCCGGGCACGGCCTCGCCCTATATCTATTCGCTGCTCTCCACGGTCACCAAGGAGAACATGACACCGCGCAGCTGCTGGAATCTCAAGGCACTGCAGGCCGCAGCCGAATAAGACACATCTTTCTCCGTGGCCGGGGCCCACCCGGCCACGGGGGGATTTCAGAGCAAAGACATGCCCTCCCGCGAGACCCTCCAGCGCTGGCGCTATAATCTCATTCCCGATCACATCATCGGTGAAATCCTCAGCAAGCGCTGGGCCGACAATGCGATCCCCTTTCTGGCGCTGGTCGCGACGGTCGCTGTCTTCGGCACGGCCATCCCTGGCTTCTTCAAGTTCTACTCCCTGCTGGACTCGACACGCCAGCTGGGCGAGTTCATCATCGTCGTCATCGGCCTGACCGTGGTCATGCTGGCAGGCGGCATCGACCTGGCGGTAAGTTCCATCTTCGCACTCGGTGCCTTTGCTGCCGTCTCGGTCTTTTTCATCTTCGAGCTGCCGACCTGGGTCGCGTTTCTCGCGGCCATCGCCACGGGAGCAGCCTTCGGGGCGGTCAACGGCTATCTCATCGGCTACCTGCGGCTCAGGGCCTTCCTCACCACGCTGGTGACACTGGTGATCGGCCGTGCCGTCTATGACATTCTGGTGGTCAATTTCGGCTCCAAGATCCAGCTGTCGTCGGCGTCGTCGGAGGTGTGGGATTTCATCGGCGATGGGTCGATCTCCGGCTTCTCGGTGCCGGTGATTTCGGCGACCGTGCTGGCGATCGTGGCGCATGTGGCGCTGACACGGTCCAGGCCGGGATGGCACATCCTGGCGGTCGGCGGATCACGGCGGTCGGCGCATAATTCCGGCATCAAGGTGCGCCAGACGGTCTTCGTCTCCTATGTCATTTCTGGCGTATGTGCCGGGTTCGCCGGCTTCCTGATTGCCTGCCGGTTGAGCGGCGCAGGCCCCGGCACCGGGCTCAACCTCGAAATCCTCGCGATCACGGCCGCCGTCGTGGGCGGCAATTCGCTGGGCGGCGGGCGCGGCTCCATCGCCAAGGCGGTCATGGGCGCCATCATCGTGCTGGTGATGAACAACGGTCTGATCCGGCTGGGGTATGGCACAGGCACCAACCAGATGGTGCTGGGCATCATGCTGGCGGTGGCGGTGATCCTCGATATCCGCTGGCTGAAGAACCGCGACAAGGTGCTGAACGAAGTCTATGTGGCGCCAATCTACCACCGCATGGGCGAGACCCAGTCCGCAGAGCCCGACAGCGGCAGTCCTTACGCGCTCAACAACAGGATATCGAAGACTGAATACATCGGGCTGGGGGAACTCGAGGGACCAGAGGACGTGGTCCTCGACCGCGACGATCATCTCTATTGCGGCACGCGCCATGGCGAGATCGTGCGGTTCTTCGCGCCCGACTACAAGCGCTGGGAGGTCTTTGCGCATACCGGAGGGTTCCCGCTGGGGCTTGCCATCGACCGGGAGGGCAACGTGCTGTCCTGCGTCGGCGCCATGGGACTCTATTCCATCTCGCCCGAGGGCGAAGTAAAGCAGCTGTCGGCCGAAACCAGCCGTTCCTATTCGTCGATCGTCGACGATGCCAGATTGCGCGATCCCAACGATCTCGACATCGCACCGGATGGCAAAATCTATTTCACCGACTCGACGACCCGCTACGATGCGCACGAGTGGGCCATCGACTCGATCGAGGGACGGCCGACGGGCCGGCTGCTGGTGTTCGATCCCAAGACCGGCGAGACCAAGACGTTGCTCGACAACTACCGCTACGCCAATGGCGTGTGCATGGCGCACGACGGCAAGTCGCTGTTCTTCGCCGAAAGCTGGGCCTGCCGGGTGCACCGCTACTGGATCGAGGGGCCGAAGGCCGGTACCGCCGAATGCGTGATCAAGGATATGCCGGGCTATCCCGACAACATCAACCGCGCCTCGGATGGCAACTACTGGATGGCGTGGCTCGGCATGCGCACACCCAGCTTCGACCTTGCGCTCCGCCATCCGGGCTTTCGCAAGCGGATGACGCGCCGGCTGCCGCAGGACGAGTGGCTGTTCCCCAATATCAATACAGGCGGCGTGGTGAAATTCGCCGAAGACGGATCGATCGTCGAGACGCTGGGCGACATGACCGCGGTCAGCCATCCGATGGTGACGTCGATGCGCGAGCACAAGGGCTATCTCTTCGTCGGCGGCATCCTGAACAACCGCATCGGCCGCTACAAGCTTGAAAATGCCGATCCGGAGTGGACGGGAATGACCTCCTACTGGGGGCCGAAGGCATGACGTTCCTTGATCCGATCCTCGACCTGTTCCGCGGCAAGGCGGTGACCATCCCGCCGATGGACGGCGCCTTGAAGCCAAACACAGCGCTGGACGAGGCGGAGGTCGTGGTGGCGGCGCTGGCGCCCGATAACATCGTGCGACGCGGCGACGACCTGCTCTATTCGAGCGGTCCCGAAATCCGCCACATCGCACCAAAGACGGTGGTGGCGTCCTATGGCGCGGATATCACGGCACTGGCTGTGAGCGATGATGGCAAGCTCGCAGTGGCCCTGGATGACGGGACTGTCACGGTGGACGGCAGAGAGATCGACGGCTTCACCTGTCCGACGGCGCTGGCGATCCACGGCGGCGCACTCTTCGTCTGCAACGGTTCCGACCAAGTGAAGCCCAGCGCATGGGCGAGCGATCTCATGCACCGGAACCGGTCGGGCTCGGTGTGGCGTGTCGACCTCGCCAGCGGCCAGCGCACCAAGCTCGCCGGCGGCCTCGGCTTTGCCAATGGCCTGGCCATCGATGAAGCGAACAGCCGTATCGTGGTGAGCGAGAGTTGGCGGCACCGGCTGGTCGCCATTCCGATGGCCGGCGGCCGGGCGGTGGACGTCCTGCCGCGGCTTCCGGCCTATCCCTCCCGCATAACGCCGGCCGAGGATGGCTATCTGCTCTGCCTGTTTGCGCCGCTCAACCGGCTGGTCGAGTTCGTGCTGCAGGAAGATGCCTACCGGCTCGACATGATGCGGGAGATGGACAGCCAATACTGGATCGCGCCGTCGCTGTCGCCCGCGAGCAGCTTCCTCGAACCGCTGCAGAATGGCGGCGTGGTGTCGATGGGCGTCTTCAAGCCGTGGTCACCGTCCCGGTCCTACGGGCTGGTGGCGCGGCTTGACCGGAGCTTCCAGCCCATCGCGAGTTATCACAGCCGCGCCAATGGCCGCTTCCACGGCATGACGTCGGCCATCGCACATGAGGGCGCGATCATCGCCACATCGAAGGGGGGCAACCACATCATCCGAATTGCCGCGGCCGAAGGAACCTCGTGATGCAGCCCGTCATCGAGATGAAGAATGTGACGAAAAGCTATCGCGGCGTGCCTGCCGTGAAGAACGTCGATTTCACACTGAGGAAGGGCGAGATCCACGCGCTGCTGGGCGAGAACGGGGCCGGCAAGTCGACCCTGACCAAGATCATGGCCGGTGTCGTCGAGGCGACATCAGGCGAGATGCTGCACAACGGCAAGACTGTCTCCTTCGAGTCTCCCTTCGAGGCCCTGCAGAACGGGATTGCGATGGTGTTCCAGGAAACGAGCCTGGTGCCGTCCCTGACTGTCGCCCAGAACATCTATCTGGGAGAGGAAAAATTCCTGAACCGGCTGCGCGGCATCTATATCGCGGCGCAGCAGTTTCTCCAGTCGCTGAATTTCACAGTCGATCCGACGGCGACGGTGGCAACGCTGGGCGCTGCCAAGCGGCAGATGGTGGAAATTGCCCGCGCCGTACATCACAAGGCCGACGTCATCATCTTCGACGAGCCGACGGCGACACTGACGCCGGAGGAGAAGCGCCATTTCTTCGCGTTGATGCGGCGGCTGCAGAAATCCGGTGTGTCGATCGTGTTCATCAGCCATGCGCTGGAGGAGGCACTCAATCACGCCGACCGGATCACCATCCTGCGCGACGGTGAACTGGTCGAGAGCGGGCCGGCCGCGGAGTTCGACCGTGACGCCGTGGTGCGCGCCATGGTGGGCCGCACGTTGTCAGGCGAGATCTATAATCGGAGACGCACGGCATCGGACCTTCGAAAGCGCGGCAAGCAAATCCTGTCGGTGCGCGACGTGTCGATGGGCAGCATGGTGCGCAACAATTCATTCTCGATTTTCGAAGGCCAGATCACCGGCATCTTCGGGTTGGTGGGATCGGGCCGCACCGAGACGTTCAAGATCATCTCCGGCATCTACAAACGCGACTTCCTGCGGGGTGGCGAGGTGGTGTTCGAGGGAAAACCGGTCCGCTACGTCGTCCCGGTTCATGCAGTGCGCGACGGCATCATCTACGTGACTGAGGACCGCAAACTTGAAGGATTCTTCGAGACCATGTCGATCGCCGAGAACTTCTACTCCGGTGCGCTGGCGGCTGGCCTCACGACATCGAAGGTCGTGAGCTACGCGGAGATGCACGAGATCGCTGCCGGCTGGTCGAAGCGCCTTGATGTGAAAGCCATCAACGACAATGCGCGCGTGGTGGAGCTCTCCGGCGGCAACCAGCAGAAGGTGGTGATCGGCAAGGGGCTGGCACAGCGGCCGCGGCTGGTGATCTTCGACGAGCCGACGCGCGGTGTCGACGTCGGGGCCATCGCCGAGATCCATCGCTTCATCAACCAGCTTGCCGACGATGGGCTCGCCGTCGTGGTCATTTCCTCCTATCTGCCGGAGGTCATGAATCTCTCGGACCGTATTCTCGTCTGCCGTCAGGGGCGCGTGGTGGAGGAAATTTCACCGGTCGAGGCCACCGAGGAGATGATCATGTTCGCGGCCGTTCACTGAGGGCCATCATTCGCAGGATGCGGCAACATCAATCCGAGATTGCAGTCGAGACCCGCGGCCAGAGGCTCCATGAGATGACCGAAGAGGTGGCGGCGGCGGTGCAGGAGGCGGGAATTTCGACAGGGCTTGTCACGCTGTTCTGCCGACACACGTCGTGCTCGCTGCTCATCAACGAGAATGCCGACCCCGATGTGCGCCACGACCTTGAAGTCTTCATGAAGCGGCTGGTGCCCGATGGCGATCCGGCCTTCATCCACACGCTGGAGGGGCCGGACGACATGGCGGCCCATATCAAGACGGCGCTGACAGCGACATCGCTATCCATTCCAGTGGCAGGTGGCGCCATGGTGCTCGGCACCTGGCAGGGCATCTATCTGTTCGAACACCGGACCGTTCCTCATCGCCGCCGAATCGTGGCCCACATCGCCGGAACCTGATCCGGACGTCCCCATATCTACTCTTCGCATGGCTTTGGCCAAGGTGGGCGCCAACATCATTTGACCACCCGGAATTGATCTAGGACAAGTCCCTCGCGGCCAATTTCCGTTTCTATTCGCCCGGGACCGATGTGGCGAGGCTTCGATGTTCGAAATCAGGATCCACGGACGTGGCGGGCAGGGCGTTGTGACGGCGGCTGAACTGCTGTCGGTGGCGGCCTTTCTCGAGGGACGGCACGCGCAGGCCTTCCCGAGCTTCGGCTCGGAGCGCATGGGCGCGCCCGTCGTCGCCTTCTGCCGCCTGTCAGACCACGACATCCGGCTGCGTGAACCGGTGCAGAAACCCGATGCGCTGATCGTGCAGGATGCCACCCTGTTCAAGGCCATCGACGTGCTGGAGGGGCTGAAGCCCGATGGCTTCCTGCTGGTGAACAGCAGCCGGCATCTGGCCGAAATCGGCCTTGGCGACGTGGCGGCGAAGCTGCCTGATGGCCACGCCCATTCGGTGACGGCGACCGAGCTGGCGCTCAAACACATCGGCAGGCCCGCCCCCAACACCAGCCTGCTCGGCGCCTTCACGGCGTTGTCCGATCTCATCAGCCTCGCGTCCGTCCACGAAGCGATCCGGCGCGCCTTTCCGGGCAAGGTCGGCGAAGCCAATGTCAAGGCGGCAAGCGAGGCCCACGACATGGTCGCCGCCAAATTGAAGCACTGAAGGAGAAGCGCCATGCTCGCGCAGATCGAAGGCTCAAAGGCGATGGCCAAGGCGATTGCGCTGTGCCGTCCGCAGGTCGTGTGCGCCTATCCGATCACGCCGCAGACCCACATCGTCGAGGGGCTGGGCGAACTGGTGCGCACTCATGACTTGCAGAACTGTGAGTTCATCAATGTCGAAAGCGAGTTCGCCGCGCTGTCCGTGGCCATCGGCGCCTCGGCGGGAGGGGCCCGCGCCTATACGGCGACTGCCAGCCAGGGCCTGCTGTTCATGGCAGAGGCCGTCTACAACGCCGCGGGGCTCGGCCTGCCCATCGTCATGACGCTCGGCAACCGCGCCA
>ERZ795053.7263-NODE-7263-length-10738-cov-10.164467_pt1 | contig 10738 bp, 6 predicted proteins | sample MGYA00375137_ERZ795053 | MGnify/ENA primary metagenome ERZ795053 (study PRJEB30182, sample SAMN05720284) | activated sludge metagenome | isolation source: Anaerobic digester | place: Hong Kong | collected 2014-12-17 ... | reverse complement strand
TCAGGAACGCCGAAACCTGACTCTCGTTAAAAGGAGGAGAAGAAGAAGAGATTTTACCCTTCACGTACTATTCTATGACATATCCCCTACGCCTCACTGTACGCCGATCCTACGCGAAACCTACGCGAAACCTGCGCTTGTGAAAAACAGAACTAATCTCGTGGTGGGCGGCGCAAATTCTGTGCGTCGCATGACGGATAGGAGGCGACAGGCTAAAATCCGCTGGTATGACGCGAATCACCCGGTATCATGCCCTGGCTTTTATGGTCGTTTGTTTGCTGGTCACGGCCGTTTTACGGCTGCCCGATCTCGCCGCCATTCCGCCGGGCGTGCATTACGACGAAGCCGCCAACGGCATTTTGGCCGCCGAAATCGGCCGAGGCGAAAGCCGCCCCTTGTTCATCGAAAGCTATACCGGCAAAGAAGTGCTGTTTTTCTATCTGGCGGGGGCGATGGAGCGGCTGGTGGGCGAATCGGTCTTTGGTCTGCGGCTGACGGCCGTTTTTGTGGGCATGGTAACGGTGGCAGCGGCGTACTGGCTGGGGCGCGAACTGCTGCGCGATCGGCGCATCGCCTTGCTGGCGGCGGCGCTGCTGGCCGTCAGCTTCTGGCACATTTTGTTCAGCCGGCTGGGGTTCCGGGCGATCACTCAGCCGCTGCTGCAAGCGCTGACCGTGGCCGCCCTCTGGCGCGGCCTGCGGCGCGGGCAGTGGCGCTGGCTGATTGTCAGCGGCGCGGCTCTTGGCCTGACCGCTTATACCTATCTGGCGGCGCGGCTGTTCCCGGTGGCGCTGGGGCTGGCGGCGCTGCCTTTGTTATTCAACCGGCAAACGTACCGGCGGCGCTGGCGGCAGCTAACGGCCGTCGCCGCCGTGGGTCTGCTCGTCCTCTCGCCGCTGCTCTATTATTTTGTCACCCATCCCGACACATTTTGGGTGCGCATCGGCCAGGTGGGCCCGGCCAGCAGCCAGACGGTTCTCAGCAGCTATGGGCGCACATTGCAAATGTTTTTCCTGCGCGGCGATCCGTACGTGCGCTTTAACGTGCCGGAACGGCCGTTATTCTCTCTATTTTGGGGCGCGCTGCTGGTGGTGGGTTGGGTCGTGTGTTTGGTAGGCTGGCGCAAGCTGAAGACGGATTGGCAGCGGGCCACGGCCGTTTTGCTGCTCAGCGTGCCGTTCATCATGATTTTGCCGACGGCGCTGGCCGTCAACGAGATAACGCCGAGCAATTTGCGGGCCATAGGCCTGATCCCGTTCGTTTTTTACCTGCCGGCTGTGGGATTTGTGACCCTGGTGGATGATCTGGCGCAGCGGCTGCAACGGCCGTCTCTGGCTCAGGCCGGTTTTTTTGTCCTGTGCGTGGCCGTGTTATTGGCCGAGGGCTTGCTGGTGGAGCGGCTCTATTTCCAAAGATGGGGCACAGACCCGGCCCTGTTTGCGGCGACGGACGGCGATTTAACGGCCGTAGCCGACTTCCTCAACCAACTGCCGCCCAATCCCGACGAAACCCTGTACGTGGCCGCGCTGCACTATCAGCACCCCACCATCGCCTTTCTCAGCGACCGGTATGGCGACGTGAAGTGGCTGCCGGACAGCGCCGCGTTTGTGCTGCCGCCGGAGGGCAGCGCCCTGTACGTCTATCCGCATAACAGCCCGCTGCCGGATTGGGCCGCGCCGTTCCTGGCCGGAGCGGCCGCTTTGCCCGCCGCGTCCGGGCCGGATGGCCTGCCGGCGTTTGCCGCGTATCGCTTAACGGCCGTGCCCGCCATCACCCCACCCGTCAGCCAGACCATCAACTTTGGCAGCGCCGTCACCCTGCTGGGATACGAGGTAGGCACGGCGGCCGCCGGCGACAGCGCACCGTTGACGCTTTACTGGCGCATCAACGCGCTGCCGTCTGCTGATTTTGCGCCGTTTGTCCACCTGGAAGACGCCTGGGGCGCGCGCTGGAGCCAGGCGCAGACCTTTGCCTATCCGACGGCGCAGTGGCAGCCGGGCGAGATTGTGGTGCAGCGGGTAGACGTGCCCGCGCCGCCCGGTGCGCCGCCCGGCGACTACCGGGTGCGATTGGGCTGGTTTAACGAGGCGAGCGGCGAGCGGCTGCCGGTGTTGGATGAGGACGGCCGTTTTGCCGGCGACTCCCTGGTGATTGAACCACTCGCGGTGACGGTAGGCGCGCCGCCCGACCCGCTGCCCCGGCCGCCTTTCCCGGTGGATGAGGCAGTGCACCCCGGCCTGCGCCTGTTGGGTTACGAGCGCGGCGGCGGCACCGCTGCTACCGGCGAAACGCTGGACCTGGCCTTCTGGTGGCTGGCCGAGGCGCCACAGACACGCCTGGACCTGCGCGTGGAAGCCTTCCGCAGCGACAACACCGGGCGAATTCTGCTGGAGACGCAGCCGGTGCATGGCACGTATCCCTTCGTCAGTTGGCCTACGCCACAGTTTGTCATCGACCGGCAGCAGTTGCGCCTGCCGGAAGATCTCACGCCGGGTGATTACCGGCTGCAGCTGCATCTGTTTGCGGCGGGCAATCGTGAAGTGGGCAAGGTGGATTTGGGGCCGTTAACGGTGGAACGGACCGAGCGCGTTTTTACGCCGCCACCGACGCAGTTTCCCGTTGAAGCCGTGTTTGGCGGTGAGATCAAGCTGCTGGGTTACGATCTGGACCCCGGCGAAACGGGGAGGATGGCCGATTTGCGCCTGTTGTGGCAGGCTGTTGCGCCGCCCACGGATGATTACACGGTTTTTGTCCACGTTCTGAACCAGGATGGCACGTGCTGCGCCTGGCAGCAGGACACCATGCCCCAAGAGGGCCAATATCCTACCAGCCGGTGGGTTGCGGATGAGGTGGTGGTGGACGAGTACCAGATTGTGCTGCCGGAAGACGCGCCGCCGGGCGTGTATCCGGTGGAGGTGGGATTGTATGTGGCGGAAAACGGCCGTCGCCTGCAAGTGCAAGTGCCGCTGCTGCCCCCTTCTGACGTCGTGTACCTTAATCCGCTGGTGGTTCAGGAGTAACGGGGCGCGCCGCGGGATAGGAACCCAAAACCTTTAAAAAGGATGCCTTTTTGAGAATGCCCAGCATGGCTTCGCGAACCCGAGGGTCGTCTTCGTGCCCTTCAAAATCGACGTAGAATAGGTAATGCCAGGGCCGGTTGCGCCGGGGGCGTGATTCGATCTTGGTCAGGTTGATGCTGCGGCTGGCCAGTTCACCCATCACGGCATAGAGTGCGCCGGGTACGTGGCGCGTGGTGAAAATGATGGACGTTTTGCTGGGATCTTGCCGGGGCGGCGTGGTTTTGCCCAGGACAAAAAAGCGCGTGTAGTTAAAATCCAGGTCTTCCAGGTTGCGCGCCAGAATTTCCAGATTGTAAGTTTGGGCGGCCAGTTCGCTGGCGATGGCCGCCGTGCCCGGCTCCGGGTTGGCGGCCAGATCGCGGGCCGCGCCGGCCGTGTCGTAGTAGTCGATGGGGGTGATGCCCAGGCGGCGCAGCGTTTGTTCGCATTGGGCCAGGGCCTGATAGTGGGATTTAACGCGCCGGACGTCGGCAAGTTGGGTGCCGGCGGGAGCCATGAGGCAGTGCTCCACTTTGACGATGGCTTCGGCCTGCACGGAGAGGTCGTGGTCCATCAGCAGGTCGTAGGCAGGGATGACGGTGCCGGCGAGGGAGTTTTCAACGGGTAACATGCCGTGGGTGACACGGCCGTTATGCAGCGCCTCAAATATTTCCGTAAAGGTGCGGCAGGGCAGGGTGCGGGCCTCTGGGCCAAAGTGCTGGCGCACAGCCTGTTCGGAATAAGCGCCGGGTTCGCCCTGAAAGGCGATAATTTGTTCGTGGGTCATGATGCAGTCTCCTCAGAGAATCATTTACGCCAAGGCGCAGAGGCGCAGAGGTAAAGTCTACGGAATTGACTTGTTATGTAGAGTTTCATATTTACTGGTATGATGACCTGCCATGAAATTTTCTGGATGTATAACGGCCGTACGGCCGTCCAGACCGCCGCAAGTATACAATTGAACGCCATAGGAAACGAACCAGAAGCCAGGCCATGAAAACTGCCCGGCTGCGAAGCATTTTGCCCGGCCAAAATGGGCCAATTGGCCTCATGAAGAACCGGATTCTGTGGTACTATTTGTGCATGGAATAAGAGAGGACGCCATTCCCATCCTCAGTGCAAATGGGCAAATTTTATATCAACAGCGTGGGAGAGGCGCCGGTCAACAAGTTGTCAGTTCATTCACAAGGAGAGTCAACTCATGGAAGTAACATATGCTGATAAACCCTGGCTGAAGCATTATGATCAAGGGGTGCCGCCTACGGTGGAGATTCCCTCGCAAACCATCCTTGAGATGCTGGACGAGTCGGCTCGCAAATACCCTGATCATCCGGCCATTAATTTTAAAGGAAAGGCGCTGACGTACCGGGAGTATAAAGAGCAAACCGATGCCATCGCTTCCGCCCTCGTCGCCGGCGGGTTTAAGAAAGGGGATCGCGCGGTTATTTACATGGCCAACACGCCCCAATTTGTGATTAGCTACTTTGGCATCATGAAAGCCGGCGGTATTGTCATCGCTACCAATCCTCTCTATACCGAACGGGAGTTGGAACATCAACTGGCGGATTGTGGGGCAGAAACGGTTTTTGTGATGAGCCGCTACTATCCATTGCTAAAACGTGTTCAGCAAAACGGCCGTACCCAGGTCAAACGCATTATCGTCGCCAACATCAAAGAATATTTCCCCACCACGCTTAAAATTCTTTTTACCCTTCTGCGCGAGAAAAAAGGGGGTGACAACGTTAAAGCTGGGCCCGGCGACATGAGTTTTGCCGATTTCCTGGCCTTGGGGCGGCGCTCGCCGCAGGCCAAAGTAACGGTAGCCATCGAGGACATGGCCATGCTGCAATACACCGGCGGCACCACCGGCCTGGCCAAAGGCGCCATCGGCCTGCACAAAAACCTATCCGCCAACGTCGCCATGCTGCAAAAATGGCTGGAATGGGAAGAAGCCAAAGAAGGATTTGTCGGCGCTATCCCCTTCTTCCATTCCTATGGCATGATTACCACCATGATTTTGTCGGCAACCATGGCCGCGACGCTGTACATCATTCCCGACCCGCGCGATCAGAAAGATTTGCTGAGCACCATCGACAAATACCGGCCCACACTTTTCCCCGGCGTGCCGGCCATGTACATCGCCATCAATAACAACCCGGACGTGGCCGCCGGTAAATATGATGTAACCTCCATCCGCGCCTGCATTTCCGGCTCTGCGCCGCTGCTGCTGGAGACCAAACGCCGCTTTGAAGAACTGACCGGCGGCAAACTGGTAGAAGGCTTTGGCATGACAGAAACTTTTGTCGCCACCCACTGCAATCCCATCAACGGCGAAAATCGCGAAGGCTCCATCGGCCTGCCGCTGCCCGACGTAGAGTGCCGTATCGTAGATTCGATAGAAGGCGAGAAAGAACTGCCCGTCGGCGCGGTGGGCGAACTGTTGATCAAAGGGCCAACGGTGATGAAAGGCTACTGGAACATGCCCACGGAAACGGCCAATTCGCTCCGCGACGGCTGGCTCTACTCCGGCGACATTGCCCGCATGGATGAAGACGGCTACTTCTACATCGAAGACCGTAAGAAAGACATGATTATCGCCGGCGGTTACAATGTCTATCCGCGCGAGATTGAAGAAGTGCTGATGGCCCATCCGGCGGTGATGGAAGCGGCTGTCGCCGGCGTGCCGGATCCCAAACGCGGTGAAACGGTCAAAGCGTGGATTGTTAAGAAACCAGGCGACCCCACCACGGAGGCCGAAATTGTGGAATGGAGCAAAACGCAGTTAGCCAAGTATAAATATCCGCGTCTGATCGAGTTTCGGGATGAGCTGCCCAAGACGACGGTGGGCAAGGTATTAAAACGAGACCTGGTTAAGGAATACAAGGCTGCGCTGGCGGAGAAAGAGTCGGCGTCATAGACGGACTGGCTGTTTTTCAGAATTGCGTATTGGCCCTGTTGGCGGTTTGCCGGCAGGGCTTTTTTTATGGGCGAGAGGTGGCGGCGCGCGCCGGTTGGAGGGCGCGCCAGAGCGGGCCATCTTGGCGCAAGCCGCGCCGATCCAGATCGCTGTTGGCCAGGATAATCTGGTCGGTGCAGCGGTTGGTCAGCCCGCGAATGATGCGGCTGAGAAGTTGGTTGCGGATGGTAAATTCTTCGTCGGTGGTCCAGGGTTCGTCGGCTGGGCGGCTCTGAGCCAGGACAAAGGCGTTGCTGAGGGGTTGTTTGGGGATGTCCCACCAGCCGGTAGCGGCTGTTTCCAGCCAGACCTGCACTTGCATCGGGTAGCCGGCCAGCAGATAGCCGTAAATGGTGGAGATCATGATGCCGTTGGGGTCGGGCGGATCGCCCAGGTCCGGGGGATTGGCGGTGACGAGGCCCTGATTGATGCCGTCGATGAATGTTGCGCCAATTTCTGCCGGGCTGTGCAGGCCAATGGCCTGAGCAGCCTGCCGCAGGCGAGTGGCCGACTGCACTAACCAGTCGCATACGGCTGCGCTCGACAAATCGGGCACGGGTTGAAATCGGGGTTGGGCCAGCAGGTCGTTGAACAGGTTGTAGAGGAAGGCGTCGATGGGCAGCGTCGGTTCCTGTTCTGCCAGCCATAGGCGGAGTGCTTCGACCAGTCCGACCATGTCGGAGCCGATGCGCTCGACCAGCCAATCAGGCAGCTCGCTGACGGGCAGCAGGTGGATGGTTTTGGCCTGGTAGAGGCGCTCGGCCAGGAGACCGGCGCGGGCTGGATCCAGCCCGGCGATGCTGAGGGTGAAGGCTTCGGCGACGTCGTATTCGGTGGGGGCGATGCCCCATTCGGGGTGAGCCAGGGCCAGCCAGGTGAGCCAGGCGCGGATGCGCGGTTCTTCGCGCGGGCTGGAGCGGCGGCGCAGTAAAAAGTAGGGAAGACCGGCTTGTGTGAGGCCTTGGGTCAGCATGTAGCGCAGCGCGCCGTCCAGGTAGGGGACGATGATGGCGATCTGGTTGGTAGGCACGCCTTGTTCGACCAGGTCGGTCAGGGTTGTGACCAGCTGGGCGACCATTTCGCGGCGGTAACGGCCGTTTATCACCCGCAAAATCCCCTCTTCCGCGCCCAATGTGGGCTGGGTCGTGTGCATGAGAAAGTTCTCCACCAGATTGGAGAGCGCGGTCATGGGCGGCGCGGCCACAAAATTCGTCTCAAAGTTGAAGGCGAAGGCGCACATCAGGCGAAACCGGTTGGCTCCCAGCGGGTCGGCGGCCATGAAGCGTTTGTAACCGCCACCGGCATTGTAGGCTACGGCCGTTGTCTGTGTGGCGTTCATCAGGCTGGCCACAAAATTTTGCCCGGCCGGCGTTTGCTCTTCGACGTTATCGACGATTAAATGGCGGAACCGTTCGCGGAAGTAGCGATGGAATTCCGGATGCTGCACCAGTTGGGTGTCGAACACTTCCACGGCCAGCGACAGATCCAGCAGGCTGTGCTGCAAACAGTGGCGGCGGAAGTGAGAAACGGCCGTGGCCGCGTCATGCAAGTGGCGCACCCGATCCGGCTCGCCAACCCAGGTGTTGATCTGCCGTTCCACCGCCTCCTTCAGGCTCAGCCCATTCAGCGCCGCCCGGTTCAGCGTGTCCAGCAGTTGGCTCACAATTTGCTGCGGGCGCAGGCGCAAATCGGAAAACGCGCCTTCGGCCAACATGCCGGTGATGATGCGCCACATCAGCAGTTGGGCCAGGTCGTAGCTGAGGAAGGTGGGCGGCTGGTAGGGGTGGTCGAAACCGGCCGGTCGGGCAACCAGCGGCCAGAAAAGCGAGACCATCTCCTGGGCCATTTGCGTGTAGGTAGTGATTTTCAGGTCGGCGTAAGGCCCCAGGCCGGACTGGTGCACGGCTTCCAGGTAGCCTTGCTGGTGTTCCGGTTCGGCCACCAGCACCAGGAGGGTATAGGCCGGTTCGCCATCATGCAGCAGGCGCAGCAGGCGGTGCTGAAGGGCGGTGGTTTTGCCCGCGCCGGCCGGCCCCAGCAAAAAGCTGGTCTGGCCGCTGCGGGCGGCGTTTTGTTGTAAGTCTGTCAGTTCAGACCAGGAAACCATCAGGGATTACCGGAAACTTGGGCGGGAAACGGCCGTCATCAGCCCGCCAGCAAACTAACCAGCCAGGCCGCCAGCACGCCGCCCAGGAAGCCGAACAGGTGGCCGGTGGTGGAGATGCCTTCTTTGCCGGGAATGATCTGCTTGATCATGCCAAACGCGCCATAAAAAATCGCGCCTAACACCACCACGCCCACGGCAATGAGAATCGAGACAAAGTCGCCCAGCAAAATGCCGCGCGCCAGAACATAGCCAAAATAGCCCAAAATCAGGCTGCTGGCCCCGACGTGGCCTGTGCCCGATTTGCCAAACAGCCAGATGCCCAACCCGCTGGTCAGCATAACGATGGGCGTGACCACCCAAAAGGCGAAGGTGTTGGGCACCATCACCAGATAGGCCAGCACCAGCAGGGGGATGGTGTTTGAAAGGATGTGCTTCAGGTCTTTGTGCAGGAAGGGGGCAATGAGGATGGGCAGCAGGCGGAAGGGCGTGCGCGGCTGAATGGCGTACCGTTGGTTAAGACGGCCGCGCAGCAGCAGCCCATCCACCAGACGCAGCGCCCAGATAAGCAGCCCCAGGCCAATGACGATCACAATCCGATTGGGAATATTGCCGATGATTGGGTCCATAGGGTTTATGCCTCGCGGTAACGCAGGTGGACGGCGCCCAGGTGAATCTCGTCGCCATCCATGAGTTGAATGCCGTATTCCGGCACTTGTTGTTCGTTCACCCAGGTGCCGCTGGTCGAACGTTCGTCGAAAATGCGGAAATGTGCCCCTTCCAGGTGTAGACTGGCGTGCATCCGCGAGACGGTGATGTCGTTTTCAAAGGCAATGTCGGCCTGCGCCGGCGAACGGCCGAGTTTGACCAGATTGGTATTCAGGGCCAGATAGTCCGGCATGCGCGTCACCGATTCCAAAATTTCCAGGTAAGCGATAGGCTCGGTGGACGTGACGACCGGTTCCGGCGCGTAATATTCATCTTGGGCTTCGTCGTAGGCGGCGCTGACCGGCTTTTCGCGGCGCGGGCGCGACCCCGCCGAGAGCCGGGCCAGCCAACCCTGGCGCATCGCCAGGAAAATCAGCCCGCCCAGCACGGCCGCCACCAGCAGCAAAATGAGCAGCGTGCGCACGACGCTGCCCAGGGCGCTGCCCGTGGCCAGCTCTGCGGGAATGTCCCGGCTGCCTTCCTGCACGGTCAGCAAAATGGGCGGGCTGGTAACGGGAATGCCCTGGTCGTCGAGAATAGCGACCTGCACGGTGTTGTCGCCGTAGACCAGGTTGTCAATCTCAGCCTCGAAAGAGGCCAGTTCGTTGACCGGGATGTCTTGCACCACGGTGCTGTTGACGATGAGCTGGGCGGCTTCCACGCCGCGTTCGACGCCATCCAGCCAGGAAACGGCCGTTGTAAAGCGCAGGTTCACCGGGTCATCCAGGTTGGGCAGCGTCAGCAGGCGGCTTTCCGGCGGCAGGTCAATCACAATGCTGGGCACGCTGTTGGACACTTCGACCGTGGTCTCGGCGCGCACGTCCGGATTGTCCACCAGACTGAGTACCACGTCCGCCTGACCGCCGCCCAGGTTATCCACCACGTAACGCAGCCGGGTCTGATCGCGGAAGCTGGCGATACGCTGCCAGATGGGCGGCAGTTCGCCCGCGTTTTCCATGCGCGCCGCCATGCCCCGCGACCCGGCCGAGACGCTGCTGAGGTAGTTCTGCCCGATTTCCTGGCTGACCGGCGGCAGGGCGGTGTTGGTGAGCCAGATGGTATGCACCGGAATGCCCAGCGTCGCGGCGCGCGGCGCGACGTCGACGTCGGAATACTGCGTGCTCACGGCGTCCGTGCCGTCGGACATCACCACCAGCGAAGCGACCATCGCCGGGTCGGGTTTCAAGCCGTCAATCTGGTTGAGCAGGGACATGGTGCTGTCGATGAGCGCCGTGGCCCCGGTTTCCGGTTCCAGCGGATTGGCAAACAAATTGCGCACGCTGTTGTGGAAGTTGGTGGGGGCCAGCAGCTGCGTTGGTTCCGCTTCGCCCACCTTGTAGACGGCCACGTAATCTGTGCCTTCGCGCATGGTGGGATCACTGGCAAACTGCTGAATGGCGTCTTGTACGGCCGGAATCTGGTCGGAGACGCCTTCGGGGATGTCGATCAGGAAGACGGTGAGCGTGCCGACGGCGTTGGTCCCGGCGACTTCGGGCGTGACCGGCTGGCCGTTATGGGTGATGCTGACTGTGTTGGCGGCGAGCGTCAGCGCGTCGCCGTCGCTGTCGATGCCGTAGGCTTGCAGCACGATGCTGGGCGGGCTGGTGGTGTCGGTGGCGGTGATGTGTAACCGGGGCGGCGCCGGTTGGGTCTCTTGGGCCAGCGCCCCGGTCCCGGTCAGCCACAGGCTGAGGAGAATGAAAAGGAGAAGAAGAAACGGCCGTTCCTGAAGTTTTTGGTGCATAATTGCTGCCTCTTGCGGGCTCGCCCGCCGTGATCGTCATGATGCCTGCTGGCCTCAATCGGTTGGAAAATGGTGGACACGGCAGTCTAACGTGTCAGCTAATCGGATTCATAACCTTCCGGCAGTTGCCTGATATAATAACAAACCAGGGGCAGAAAGTAAACATA